>Ga0213861_10000502_pt1 | contig 34368 bp, 30 predicted proteins | sample PICome_4_FD_160110 | JGI IMG/M metagenome (GOLD analysis project Ga0213861, IMG submission 160110) | Coastal seawater microbial communities near Pivers Island, North Carolina, United States - PICO131 | ecosystem: Environmental > Aquatic > Marine > Coastal | place: USA: North Carolina... | reverse complement strand
GACTTGGAGGGAAATATATTGACAAACAGTATAGGTACCCCAGAACTATCTAGTTATGATTATTATTTACCCAAATTGAACGAATTAAATACCTATGGTGTAATTTTGGCTTTCTTACTGGGGGCAGCCCTATTATTTTTATTGGATTATTATGACAAAAGAAGAACATCCTAAACTTTTTGGGCTACTCGGTAAAAATATCGATTATTCATTTTCAAGAAACTATTTTTCGAACAAATTCAAAAATGAAAATCTTACAAATTACAGCTACGTCAATTTTGATATAAAAAACATCGATGACTTTGGAGAACTTAAAAAAAAGAATCCAAATCTCATTGGTATGAACGTTACTATACCCTACAAAAAAGCAGTAATTCCATTTCTTGATCAAATTTCTGACGAATCAAAAACGATTGGTGCAGTCAATACAATTTTATGGGATTCCAGAGGAAACACAATTGGTCACAATACAGACCACATAGGTTTTGAAAAAGCTCTAAAAGAAAAAACTAATACGCTTCCCAAAAGAGCACTCATACTCGGGACAGGAGGTGCATCGGCTGCAGTTCAGTACTCACTCGAAAAAATGGGGTGTGAAGTACTATTTGCATCTCGAAATCCTAAGCCTAAACAATATGGGTATGATAAATTAGAATCTGATTTAATGAATTCTATTGAACTTATTGTGAATACCACTCCATTGGGAACTTTTCCAAATATTGAAGAAGCTCCTCCTATTCCATACGAACTGATCCATTCTAAACACCTTCTTTTCGATCTAATATACAATCCGATCATTACACGTTTTTTAGAAAATGGTATAAAAAAGGGAGCAGAAACTCTAAATGGGTATCAAATGCTAGTATATCAAGCTGAAAAATCTTGGGAGCTTTGGAATCAATAGACTAATTTTGGGTGATTCTATTTTTAGAATTAAAAAAAATGTATATTATTTGTATTCATACCAAACTCAAAAATGGAAGATAATAGCCAAAAACCTAGTGCGGAGGAACAAGATGAGCCGCAAAACATTCCAACTACTAAAGAAGGAATAGCTCCACCTGAAAAATCACAAGAGCCTACAACTCCTAAAGAAGCTAATGAAGTCCCTGTAGCTGAAAAGAAGGAGAAAACAACGGAACTCAATACTGATGAAACTCAAGAGGAGCCAGTAGATTATTCAAAATTAAGCATCGATGAACTCATCGAAGTGTACAAAGAACTATGTACAAGTGACCAGTGGCTGAAAAATCATTCTCAAATACAGGCTGTAGGTACTATTTTTGAAAATAAATTTCATGCTGACGTAGAGGCCAATAAAAAAACTTTTGTTGAAGAAGGGGGTAATGAAATTGACTTTTTCTACAAACCAGAATACAAAAAATCATTTGACCAGATTGGATTTGAGTATCGTACAAAAAGACGCTCCCATTACAAAGATCAGCAGGCTTCGTACAAGGTAAACCTAGAACGAAAAAAAGCGATTATTGAGGAAATAAAAAGTTTAATTGGTGCTGATCAGAACATAAATACCATTTACAAAACTTTCCGAACACTTCAAGAAAGTTGGTATAGTACCGGACCCGTATCACGTGCAGATAATCATAATCTATGGGAAACATTCAAACACCATGTAGAGCGGTTTTACGACTTTCTCCACCTAAACAGAGAGCTAAGAGAGCTTGACTACAAACACAACTATGAGGAAAAATTAAAAATCATAGAAAGAACAGAGGCTCTTAAAGATGTTCCTGATATAATTCAAGCTAGTAGAGATCTTAATACATTACATCAGTTATGGAAAAATGATCTTGGACCCGTAGCGAAAGAGCATCGCGAAGATCTATGGAAACGTTTCCAGGATGCTACAAAAATAATACAGGCTAGAAGACAAGAATATCAAAAAGATATTGCTGGTGCAATGAAGGAAAACCTTGAGAAAAAAAATGCCCTACTCAAGGAAATGGAAATTCTTGTTGAAAACAAGCCGGAAAATCATAATGGTTGGCAAAATGCTTTAAAAAAGTTCAATCAACTTCGTGAAACATTTAAGACTATAGGTCAAGTCCCTTCAAAAGAAAGTAAAATTAGCTGGCAAAGATTCAGAGATGTTGGAAGGGCATTTATGCATGAAAAAAATATTTTTTATAAAAATCAAAAACAAGAATACAATCAAAATATTAATGCTAAAAAAGCATTTATTACTCAGTCTAAAGAAATTTTAGATAGTCCAGAATGGGATTCTAAAGTTCAAGAAATGAAAAACCTTCAGAAGGACTGGAAAAGTATCGGCTTTGTTCCCAGAAAATTAGATAACAAGCTGTGGTCTGAATTCTCTGAAATTCACAAAGTGTTTTTTGATCGTATCAAGTCTGGTTATCAAAGATTATCTGAGGAACAAGAAGCTATTCTGAACGAAAAAAGAACGTTTCTTGAGCAATTAAAAACAACTCAATTTTCGGATGATCCCGAAACCCTTCAAACTGAATTGAATGCATTATGGAAAAATTGGAATGCCATCGTTAAAATTGGTGGACAGACTGAAATTGACCTAAACAAAGAGTTTTCTTCTACTTTAACTAAAATAGTCAGCAATGTTAAGTTGGATGACAAAACTCAAAAAGAAGTATTGTTAGGGCTTAATTCACTTTTACTTCAAAACAATCCTGAAAAGCTTCAAAAACAGTTAAATGATATAAAAACTACATTGAGTCGTTTAAAAACAGAACGTACACAATTGGAAAATAACTTAGAATTCTTCAGTCAGTCCAGTTCTGAAAATCCCCTTTTCAAAAATGTAGAAAAACAAATCAAAAGCTGTCAAACAAAAATCGATAAAACTCAAGAAGAGTACATTCGCTTAAAACAGATTAAAAATGCGCAATTAAAACTTGCTAAACAGCAAAGTGAACAAGCTGAAAAAGATTCGAATCAAGAATCTGAAGAAGTTTGATTTTTGGCTTCTTGCCAATACTTTTCCATCTCAATAAGCGATAGTTCCTCAATGGATCTGTCGCTTTTTTTTGCTTGTACCTCAATATACTGAAAGCGTTGAATGAATTTTTTATTGGTACGCTCTAGGGCTGTTTCCGGATTAACTTTTATAAACCGAGCATAATTGATCAACGAAAATAGTACATCGCCAAATTCATCTTCTATAGAATTTTGATCGTCAGATACTAACGCATGCTCTAGTTCAGAAAGTTCTTCTTGAAACTTATCCCAAACCTGTTTCTTGTCTTCCCAATCAAAACCTACGCCTGCAGCTTTTTGTTGCATTCGTTGTGCTTTAATCAATGCGGGTAGTCCGTTTGGAACTCCTTCTAAAACACTAGTTTTTCCTTCTTTCAGTTTTAATGCTTCCCAATTTCTTTTGACCTCATCTTCGTCTTTAACAGTAACCGAACCGTAAATATGAGGATGTCTAAAAATTAACTTTTCACAAATTTCATTTGCTACATCAGCTATATCAAATTGCTGAACTTCGCTTCCTAATTTGGCATAGAATACGATATGCAAAAGCAAATCTCCCAGTTCTTTTTTTATTTCTGAAAAATCATGATCTAAAATAGCATCACCCAACTCATAAGTTTCCTCAATAGTTAAATCTCTTAAACTCTCAAAGGTTTGTTTTTGATCCCAAGGACATTTTGCCCTCAGATCCTCCATTATATCTAACAAACGACCAAATGCCTCTAATTTGGCTTCTCTGGAATTCATTTTTCTGAACTTGTTTCTGTCAATGGATTGACATCCTCCGTTGGTTTATCTTCATCTGAAGAAGGTGGTGCTATAAGATTTTTGGACAACAATAGATTGTACCACTGCATGATCTTTTTGATATCACTAGGATAAACTCGATCTTCATCATAATTCTCTAAAATTTCAAAGAAATACCCTTCTAGTTCTATTGCTGAAGATTTAGGACTTACACGTGTCACTGCACCAGATTCGTAGGCTAACATCTTTTCAAAAATACTCGTAAGAGGAACTTCTTCCCCAATACAATAAATTTGAATATCACTGAGTATACTAATTTGTGAATTCAGACTGGTTGTAATTCTTTTACCATCTACTAAGGAAGTAGCAACTACCCCACCCCTAGTTTGAGTTTGCATCTCATATAAGCCTGGACGACCAGAAACAGCAATTATTTTTGTAAGATCCATTATTTGCGTTTTAATTTATTAGGAAATTTCATTGGATAATCGACACTGATGGCTCCTTTTGAAATTGCAGTTAATTTATTTTTTATAAGCCGTCTTTTCAGGGACGAAAGATGATCAGTGAACAAAATTCCTTCGATATGATCATACTCATGCTGAACTACTCGCGCAGGTAACCCGTTTAAGGTTAGGATTTGTTTTTTGAAATTTTCATCAAAAAATTCAATTGTAATGTTTTCATGTCGATCTACATCTTCACGAATATCAGGAATACTTAAACAGCCTTCATTAAAAGTCCATTTTTCACCTTCCTCACTAACCATTTTGGGATTTATAAATACTTTTTTAAAAGACTTTAATTCAAGAATCTCTTCAGATTCTAATTCATCATCTTCAGCAAATGGCGCTGCATCTATTACAAAAAGACGAATAGGTAAACCAATTTGAGGGGCAGCAAGCCCAACACCATGAGAGGCATACATGGTTTCCCACATGTCTTCAATTAACGATGATAAATTTGAGTATTCCTGATCAATTTCAGTTGCCTTGATTTTCAATACTGGTGCTCCATAAGCGACTATTGGCCTTATCATAAGCTATTTGTTTTAAAATCTAAAAAAGACTGAAGAATTAGGGTGGCACTCACTTGATCGATCATACCTTTATCTGCTCGCTTTTTTTTCTTCAATCCCCCCTCTATCATGGATTTTACTGCCATTTTAGAAGTGAATCGTTCATCGTACCGTTCAATTTTTTGATTGGGGAAATTCTGTTTTAGTGTTTCAATAAACTCCAAGATCTGAGATTCTACAGCTGAAGGTAAGCCGTCTTTTTGTAATGGCTGACCTACCACAAAAGCCTCAACAACTTCTTTCTGACAGTAACGCTTCAGAAAAGGAAGCACTTCTTCTGTTGGAAGATTGTTCAAACCACTAGCGATCATCTGGTTAGGATCTGTACAAGATAGTCCCGTTCTTTTGGATCCAAAATCTATGCCTACCAAGCAACCCATCTTTTTTTTTGACAAATATACTTTTTCGGCAGGATTTACTCTAATCCAATCCCTATGAATTCTTTACCTTTGCAAAAAAAATAACATGCAAAAAGTGATTGAAGCAGCTTGGGAAGACAGAGGGTTACTTGAACAAACTGAAACCCAAAATGCAATACGAACAGTAATTTCTCAACTTGATAATGGTACCCTCCGAGTAGCAGAACCAACTGAAAACGGATGGCAAGTAAACGAATGGGTAAAAAAAGCAGTGGTATTATATTTCCCTATTCAAAAAATGGAAACTCTTGAAGCAGGGCCACTTGAATTTCATGATAAAATGCCACTTAAAAGAGGCTATAAAGAAAAAGGAATCCGGGTAGTCCCTCATGCTGTAGCTCGACACGGAGCTTATCTTTCTAAAGGAGTAATCCTTATGCCAAGTTATGTCAATATAGGAGCTTACGTAGACGAAGGTACTATGGTAGATACATGGGCTACTGTTGGTAGTTGTGCTCAAATTGGAAAAAATGTTCACTTAAGTGGAGGTGTTGGCATTGGAGGTGTTCTTGAACCACTTCAAGCTGCTCCAGTAATCATAGAAGACAACGCCTTTCTAGGTTCTCGTAGTATCGTTGTAGAAGGAGTTCGTGTAGGAAAAGAAGCCGTATTGGGCGCTAATGTCGTCCTGACAGCCTCTACCAAAATCATTGATGTGACAGGTGCTGAAGCGATAGAAAGAAAAGGTTTTGTTCCTCCTCGCTCTGTTGTGATCCCTGGTAGTTATACCAAAACATTCCCTGCTGGAGACTTTCAAGTTCCTTGTGCGCTTATCATTGGTCAAAGAAAAGAAAGTACTGACAAGAAAACCTCACTAAACGAAGCGCTTCGAGATCACAGTGTAGCCGTTTAAAATAGTTTTATGAAAACATCATCCAATGATTGATGAAACCGTAGCCGCTTTAAATCAAAAGAAACTAATCCTTTATCCTACCGACACTGTTTGGGGAATAGGTGGTGATGCAACGGATTATGAAGTAGTAGAAAAAATATACCGCCTTAAACAAAGAGCTGATCATAAAGCATTAATCGTTTTAGTTAACTCTTTGGAGATGCTTCAAGAGTATGTAGAAAGCATCCCCAAAAAAGCTTATTCCTTTTTAAATAGCAAAAGACCTACAACTATTATTTATCCTAAAGGAATTGGTTTTGCGAAAAATTTATTAGGAACTGACTTCAGTATTGGAATCCGAGTTTCAGCGTATGCTTTCAATCAAGAAGTGATTTCGCGTTTTGGCAAACCCATTGTTTCTACTTCAGCAAACATAAGTGGTGCTCCAACCCCATCATCATTTGATGCAATTGCGCCAGAGGTATTGGAGGGAGTGGACTATATAGTACCTTTGACAACAAATACAGATATCCAAAACAACCAACCCTCACAAGTGGTCAGAATTGACACCAAAGATCAAATCCAAATTCTACGTCAGTGAAAACTCATATCGATTTTTCTGAAACCCTCAAAGCACCTCTCTTTACTATTTTAAATGAGACTGCTAAAGAATTGGAAATAGAAGCTTATGTCATCGGAGGTTTTGTTCGAGATCATCTTCTAGGCAGAACACAAAAAAAAGACATTGATATTGTTGCCATAGGATCTGGAATTGAATTAGCACAAGCCGTTCAAAAAAAACTAAAAGGAGCAAATACAGTTCAGATTTTTAAAACCTATGGCACTGCAATGATTCACTGGGATGGAATTGACATTGAATTTGTTGGAGCAAGAAAAGAATCTTACACTTCAGATAGCAGAAACCCTAAAGTGACTCCAGGAAGCCTTGAAGACGATCAAAACCGACGTGATTTTACAATCAATGCCCTTGCAATTAGTCTCAATACAAATAATTTTGGTGCTTTCTTAGATCCTTTTAAAGGATTAGAAGATCTAGAAAATAAAATTTTAAGAACACCACTAGATCCCAACATTACTTTTTCAGATGATCCTTTGCGAATGCTTCGTGCCATTCGATTCGCGAATCAACTCAACTTCACCATAGAGAAACAATCACTGGAATCCATTGCTCAAAATGCCTCTAGAATAAAAATCATTACGAACGAACGTATCGTAGAAGAACTCCACAAAATTCTATCTACCGAAAAGCCCTCAATTGGATTTACACTTCTAGAAAAAACAGGACTTTTACAATATATCTTACCCGAACTGATCGCACTTAAAGGTGTAGAAGAAATTGAAGGACAACGCCATAAAGACAATTTTTATCACACCTTAGAGGTGGTAGATAATCTTTGCCCTAATAGCGAAAACTTATGGCTACGCTGGGCAGCATTGCTCCACGATATTGGCAAAGCTCGAACCAAAAGATTCAAACCGCCTGTGGGCTGGACTTTTCACAATCATGAATTTGTAGGTTCTAAAATGGTTTATAAAATTTTCAAAAGGCTCAAAATGCCTTTAAATGAAAAAATGAAATACGTTCAGAAAATGGTAATGATGAGTTCACGACCAATAGTGATCGCAGAAGAGCAAGTAACCGATTCAGCCATCCGAAGACTTGTCTATGATTCAGGAACTGATATTGACGATTTGATCACCCTCTGTGAAGCCGATATTACAACCAAAAATTCCGTACGCTTTGAACGATACCACAACAACTTCAAAATAGTACGTCAAAAAATTGAAGTCGTAGAAGAAAAAGATCAACTTAGAAATTTTCAGCCACCTGTTAGTGGCGAAGCCATAATGAACTACTTTGGCATTAAACCTTGTCGGCAAATTGGAATAATTAAAGAGGCTATTAAAGAGGCTATTTTAGAAGGAGAAATTCCAAACGAATTTGAAGCTGCTTTTGAACGCATGAAGCTAGAAGGGAAAAAACTGAACTTAGGTCCACATGAAAAAACTGTATAAACCTTTTTTAGTAGCCAGTCTTATCTTGGTCTATCTTGTAATCGCTGCAGGCTCTGTTGTTCGTATGACAGGAAGTGGAATGGGATGCCCAGATTGGCCAAAATGCTTTGGTTATCTAATCCCTCCTACCGAGCGAGCTCAACTGGATTGGAAACCCAATCATAGATATCAAAACGGACAAGTAATCATTGTGTCTGAAAGTTTACGTGTTGCAGCTAAAGATTTTATATCCAAAAATAATTATCAAGAATCGAATTGGGAACCCTATACAAAACACGACTATGCTCTTTTCAACCCAACGCATACTTGGATTGAGTTTATCAATAGATTGTTAGGTGCTTTGGCTGGTTTAGCAACCTTACTCCTCTTTGTCAGTGCCCTTGGACGATTAAAATCAGATCCTATAGCCCCTATTGGAGCGTTTCTAGTTGTTTTAGGAATGGGCTTTCAGGGATGGTTAGGGAAAACTGTGGTCGATTCTAATCTCTTACCATTTAAGATTACCATCCATATGGCAATGGCTTTATTGATTGTTTTACTACTCGTATACTTACTCAGTAGGGATCAAAAAATACAAACTCAACTGTCACAGCTAAAACAATTTAAGGCAATGGCTTTAATCGCTCTTTTGCTTAGTCTCATTCAAATCGGTATGGGTACTCAAGTAAGACAATATGTTGACGAGCAGATGCATCGGCTTAACCTCATGCAAGCTTCAACATGGCTTTCTGACGCACCTTTTTTATTTTACATTCATCGAAGTTTCTCTTTAATAGTTTTTATTATCCATGCATATTGGGGATATTTATTTTATAAAAATAATACCATCCCATTAGTCTTTAAAGGAATTATTGTCCTTATTGGACTAGAAATTTTCACTGGAATTTGGATGTATTATTTTGATTTTCCCTTTTCTTCCCAACCTTTACACCTCGTCTTAGCCGCACTTCTTTTTGGAGCACAAAGTTTTTTATTATTCGTCATTAAAAGAAAATCATGATTTATAGGCTTAGAATTATTTTAGATGTCAAAGAAGATGTCTTAAGAGATATTGAAATTGAAGATTCAGCAACCTTTGAAGATCTTCATCATGCCATCACTCAAGCTTTTGGCTTTTTAGGAAATGAAATGGCTTCATTCTATCTTTCAAACGAAAATTGGGAACAAGGAGAAGAACTTCCTTTAGAAGCAATGGATATTTCACAGGAAAGTTTCCAAGACAAAGAGTTAAATACAATTATCTCTGCTACTCAACATCAGCTGATTTATGTATATGATTTTCTAAATCTTTGGACCTTTTTCGTAGAGTTAATGGAAGTAGGTGAACTTGTAGTGGGTACAATATATCCAAACTTAATCCATGCTCAAGGCGATGTCCCTGAGGAAGCTCCAGAAAAAATATTTGAAAGTCAAAATTCTGAGGGAGAAGATCACGAAGGAGACTTTGAAGAGGACGATACAGACGATTATGACGAAAACGAATTTTACTAAAATAAATCGTGCATATCTACTTTTTCGTAGTGGTTTCTTACAAAATGTAGAGAAGCATGCATAATATCTCCCATTGATTTACTTTCCTTAAAAGCATTGTCTCTGGTAAATTTGAAAATTTCCTCTCTTAGTCGTACTAAATTTTCTTTGTTAGTGAGGATCTCAGACTGCATTATTGAAATTAATTTCTTCAAACGATTTCCTGAACTGATGATTCTTCTAGCTACAATTGAACGTTCTTCAACTTTATACTGATTAATTGAGTTTTGATTTAGTTTAGCTCGAACCAAATCCATCAGAGCCTTGTTTTCTTTAAAAAATTGAGGGCGGTAAACACTGAGTTTTCCCTCAAAAGACTGCTGATCAAAATCGATCGGTCTGATTTTATAAACTACTTGATCAAAATCATGCGTAGGAACAACTACATAATTATACGCTCGCATATCACCCAATAAACGAATCATACTGCGTTCATTAAATTTGACATATTCCTTTGCTATTTGTGCTTTTTCTCCGTCTGAACATTTGGGCAAAAAATCTTTAATAAAAAGATCACCCGGTATTCCTGCAATATGCTCCTCAATTAAAGTGCTATCATTAACAAGAAAATTTAAATTGTAAGGAGAAAGCATGTGCTCCAATTCCAAACCATAGACCCTTGAAGCGTCTGTTTTTTTGATGTAATAATAGGTGAAATTATCATTTAGAATATTTCTAATCTTGATTCGAAAAGGTTTAGAATTCCCGAAAGTACAATAGTCTATGGCATCAACATTTAAATACGGAATTCCAGATTCATTTCCATCGGAATGTAAAAGTGTATATATTTTTTTGAGGTTGTAATCTATCTCTCGTCTCTCACTGTCAGAATAATATACTCTAACCCAAAGACTATCCTCATCATTCTTGTCATAAACTGCAACTGAACCAGCAAATCGAAGCAAATCCTCATACAATATAGGAGTTGTAATCCAACGATCATAGGCTTTCAAAAATTGAGTAAGCGCTGTAGAAATTGGATAAAACGGCTTTTTTTTTGAAATTAATTTTTCTGCCATATCCTTTTTTATTCAAATGTACTATCTTTTATGTAACAAATCAGTCCCTAATTCGTTATGTAAACAATGGAGCAAACCCTTCTTCAATTAGATCAATTAAGTAAAAACTACGGAAGCCTTAAAGCAGTAGATCAACTTTCTATTACGCTTAAAAAGGGTAATATTTATGGACTACTTGGCCCAAACGGAAGTGGCAAATCAACTACACTCGGGATGGTACTTAACGTCATTAACCCTAGCAAAGGAAGTTTTCAATGGTATGGAGGTAAACTTTCTACCCATCAAGCACTAAAGAAAATAGGTGCAATTATTGAACGTCCTAATTTCTACCCTTACATGACTGCATTGCAGAATTTAAAACTCATTTGCAAAATCAAACAATGTAAAACAGAAAAAATTCAAGACAAATTAGAACTGGTTGGATTATGGGACAGAAGGAATAGTAAATTCCGCACCTACTCTCTCGGAATGAAGCAACGACTTGCCATAGCTGCAGCTCTGGTTAACGATCCTGAACTTCTTATACTGGATGAACCCACAAACGGTTTAGATCCTGAAGGAATTCATCAGATCAGAAAACTTATTGTTAAAATCGCAGAAAAAGGAACTACGATCCTATTGGCTTCCCATCTTCTAGATGAAGTTGAAAAAGTCTGCAATCATGTAATCGTATTAAAAAATGGCGTAAAATTTTACGAAGGTCCAGTAGATCAGATCAGTCAATCGTTTGGTTATTTTCAGCTAAGAGCGAAGGACCCTCAAAAGCTAAAAAGTGTTTTGGAGAAAATCCCCCAAATTCAATCCATTAAAGAAGAAAAAGGAGACTTAATTGGTTATTTAAATGCTGACATGGAAGCAGAGGAACTTTCACAAAAACTTGCTGCAGCAAAAATATTTGTGACACATATGGCAAAGAAAAAGCCCTCCTTAGAAGATCAATTTTTATCCTTAACCCAATCTTAATTCATGCGGCTTTTATCCATTGAACTCTATAAAATTTGGCACAACAGGACCTCTCGGATCCTGATTCTAAGTTATTTTTTACTCATCTTTAGTATTGCTATTTTGAGTACTATTAATGTAGAAATTGGACCAATTAAATTCAATTTGGCTGAGCAAGGTATTTTCAACTTTCCTTACATCTGGCATTTCAATACGTTTATGATAGCCTTATTAAAAATCTTTTTTGCTGTTATCATTGTAGCCATGATCGGAAACGAATACAGCTATAAAACGTTGAAACAAAATCTGATTGATGGCTTAAGTAAAGAAGAGTTTTTAAAATCAAAACTTTATGCCATACTTGCTTTTGTTCTTATCTCTACTCTACTGGTATTTATAATTAGCTTGATTCTTGGAGGGATATATTCTGATTATAACGAATTTCAAATTATTTTTTCAGACTTAGAATACCTTTTGGCCTATACTGTGAAATTATTTGGTTTTTTTACCTTTTGCTTATTCCTATCCATATTGATTAAACGTTCTGCTTTTGCACTGGGATTTTTAGCTTTATGGCAAGTTTTTGAGGGGATAGCTTATGGTTTAATGAGATGGAAGTTATCCGATATCATACCGGAACTTAGTGCTGAACAAGTCATTGTCTTTTTCCCTCTAAATGCAATGGGAAATCTAATTAAAGAGCCTTTTTCAAGACTTTCCGCCATACAAAATATTGCTGATCAAATAGGAGAAGGTTTTACCAAAGATTATGAAATTTCCGCTTTCAATCTGATGATCGTATTGATATGGTCTGCCCTTTTCATTTGGGCTTCCTATGGATTGTTAAAGCGAAGAGATTTATAGTATTCTCTAGAAAAGCAGCACTGATCTCCACTGTATATTTTGTATTTTTGTTTTCTCAACCAAAGACATGCAATTTCAACTTTTTTCTGATTTTAAACCAACCGGTGACCAGCCTCAGGCAATCAAAGAAATTGTTTCGCAGTTTGAAAACAACGATCCTTTCGTTACCCTTCAAGGGGTAACAGGTTCGGGGAAGACATTTACCATGGCCAATGCGATTGAAAAACTCCAGCGCCCCACCCTAGTCTTGGCTCATAACAAGACCCTCGCAGCTCAATTGTATTCAGAATTTAAACAGTTCTTTCCTAACAATTCAGTGGAGTATTTTGTATCCTATTACGACTACTATCAACCTGAAGCTTATATTCCAACAACCGGAACTTATATAGAAAAGGACTTATCTATTAACGAAGAAATTGAAAAACTGCGTTTGAGTACTACTTCAGCTTTACTATCTGGAAGAAGGGACGTACTTGTGGTAGCCTCAGTTTCATGCTTGTATGGAATTGGAAATCCAGCTGAGTTTGAAAAAAATGTGATTACACTAGAACAAGATCAACAAATTTCTAGAACAAATTTAATGCACCGCTTAGTTCAGAGTCTATATTCTAGAACTACCGCAGAATTCGGTAGAGGTAATTTTAGAGTTCTGGGGGATATCATTGATATCTTTCCTGGCTATGCTGATACGGCATTTAAAATTCATTTTTTTGGAGATGAAATTGAACGAATTGAAGCCTTTGATCCAATTGACAATACACGACTTGAAGATTTTGTGCAAATCAACATTTACCCTGCCAATATTTTTGTGACCTCACCTGATGTGATGCAAAATGCAATTCATCAAATACAAGATGATATGGTGAAGCAAGTGGACTATTTCAAAGAAATCGGAAAACATCTAGAGGCCAAGCGTTTGCAAGAACGTACCGAATTTGATCTAGAAATGATTCGTGAATTAGGGTATTGTTCAGGAATCGAAAACTATTCTCGTTATCTTGACGGTCGTGCACCTGGAACACGTCCTTTCTGCTTATTGGATTATTTCCCTAAAGATTTTTTAATGATCGTGGATGAAAGTCACGTCACTATCTCTCAGGTTCATGCGATGTATGGAGGCGACCGAAGTCGAAAAGAAAACTTAGTTGAATACGGTTTTAGACTTCCCGCTGCCATGGACAATAGACCCTTGAAATTTGAAGAATTCGAAGCCCTACAAAATCAGGTATTGTATGTCAGTGCTACTCCAGCTGATTATGAATTAGAAAAAACAGAAGGTGCCTTCGTAGAACAAATTATCAGACCAACAGGTTTATTAGATCCTATAATTGAAGTTCGACCTAGCTTAAATCAGATTGATGATTTGATGGAAGAAATTCAAAAACGTACCGAGAAAGATGAACGAACACTGGTAACTACACTTACCAAGCGCATGGCAGAAGAACTCACCCAGTATTTGAGTAGAGCACAAATTCGCTGTCGCTATATTCACAGTGATGTAGATACCCTTGAGCGTGTCGAAATTATGCAGGATTTAAGAAAAGGAATCTTTGATGTTTTGATCGGAGTAAATTTATTACGAGAAGGGTTGGACCTCCCAGAAGTTTCTTTAGTGGCTATTCTAGATGCGGACAAAGAAGGCTTTCTAAGATCCAATCGCTCCTTGACACAAACCGTGGGAAGGGCAGCAAGAAATGTTAATGGAAAGGCTATTATGTATGCAGATAAAATAACGAATAGCATGCAAAAAACAATTGACCAAACCAACTATCGCAGAGAAAAACAAACAAGCTATAACAAAGCTCATAATATGACTCCAACGGCTTTAAATAAATCCTTAGATAGTGCTCTTGCCAAAAATTCAGTAGCTACACATGCACAAGAATTGGAGGCCAGAAAAGTAGCAGAAGAAAAAAATCGCTACTTAACCAAACCTCAAATCGAGAAAAAAATTCGAGAACTACGTAAAGCTATGGAACAGGCCGCTAAATCTCTTGATTTTATTGAAGCAGCCAATTTTCGTGATGAAATTAAAAGTTTACAGGAACAGTTATAGGTTGTTTTTTTGAAACATTGAAAAAAACTAAATTTAGAATTAGAAACTCTTAAATCTTCATTTTTAATATTTTAGCCCAATGAATCCAAAGCCTTTTTTGATCACCTACCTAATCCTTTTGAGTAGCTTAAACTATGCCCAAGAGCTGAATGCACTGGTCTTAGACAGCCTAGATCAAAATCCTATTCCTTATGCAAGCATCTACCTCCAATCGGGAAGTGGTGTGGTATCTAATGAAGAAGGGCTTTTTCGTTTGCGTTTTTCAACAGAACAAGCGCTAAAAGATTCGCTTTTTATTTCCTGTATGGGATATCAAACACTTACCCTTCCTCTATCTAGCATCAAAGACAGTATATTTTATCTTTCCCCAAAGACGATAGCATTAAATTCTGTAATCCTGAGTAACAAACAATTAAGCATCAGTCAAATATTAAAAAAGATCAAAGAGGATATTCCAGAAAAATACGAATTGGGGCTAACAAAAAAGAAACTGTTTTTTAGACAAACCGGATCCGAAGAATTTCTTTTATTGGATGTTGCTGTTAAACGAACATCTATTTCAGAATTCAATCAGGCTTTTTGGGACAGTACTTTACAAAAAGTTCCGAGAAAAAATGATTGGTATACGGAGCTTACTGGAACACTTTACGGAGATTATAGTAAAGAAAATCAAAAGTTTGATTTGGAAAAAGCACTGGAATTGGAAGACAAAAAAACATCAGCCATTTTCGAAAGTATTGAACAGGTTTTTGATACAATTCTGAAGGAAAATATCAAAAAAGATTCCTATTTTAAAATACGTTCAGGGATTATCGGTGGGAAACTGGATTTGGATGGCTTCCCTACCCAAGAAAAAGATACACTTACGCCTGAGGAAAGGATCAATATAAGAAAAAAGACTTTTCTGACATCGAAAAAATCTTTGATTCAAAATTTGCAAAACAGTATTTTTAAAGATGATGATCTCAACATTTCAATCATAAATGAATCGAATAAATATAACTTTGAACATTCAGATTTCACCTACATCAATGATGTCCCTGTTTATGTACTAACCTTTATCCCTAAGGGCAATGCTGATTTTTCAGGAAAGCTTTATGTAGATGCGGATCGTATGACCATAATCCGCTTAGAATACAAAAACATTCAAAACATTCGAGACTTTAATTTGCTAGGTGTTTCCTTTATAGAAGACATGAAAGAGGCCATTATTCAATTTAAAAAAACCTCAAACGGAAAATACGGAATAGAATATTTAGAACTTTCAAACAGTAATGAGGTCGGTTTCAAAAGACCTTTAGTCATTACAGAAAAAAACAAAGTTGTCAAGGGTCGGAATAAACAAAACCAACTCAAAATGGATTTAGATATTAAAACACGTCTATTTCAAAAATTCCAATTGGCAATATTTGAAAACTTACCCATCAGTAAAGAAGTCTTTGAAGAATCTGAGGAAGGTCCTGGTTTATTGCCCGTAAATCTGACCAAATACGATCCTAGCTTTTGGGAAGGCTATACTATTATAGAGCCCAATGAGACGATTAAAGCCTTTAAAGTGACACCCATTAATTAAATTCCCTTTTTATTGCTTATTTTTAGAAAAACAGTTTAAATGAACAACGTTTATCTTTTTCTGATTACAATAAGTGTATTAACACAATGTCAGTCCCCAACTAAACAAATCACACCCGTTCAGTTTACAATCAATAGTTTTGATGTAGCTAATAACAACATGGATGTCACTTTTTCCATTACCAATCCCACAGAAAACACATGGGAAGGAGGCGCTTGGTCTTTACATTGGAATAGTATTTTTGGCGAACTAATTACAGAGAGTCTTCCCGAAGGAATTGAATACACCTATATAAATGGGCAACAATATCTTATTCTGAAATTTGGAGAGCAATACCACTTGAAACCCCATGAAAATTTAATTTTTAGCGTAAAACAAAAAGGAATAATACCACGTTTGGCGATGGGTCCTCAAGGATTTTTTGTTCATGATTACAACACAGATAAAAACATTGACCTTGAAAGCAGTGTGTATTGGGAAAGCGCAAAGGGTATTCAAGGACTAAACCTTCCTTCAGCAATGGATCGTTATGCACAATATGAAGGTCTTGAACTTCTCCCTTTAACCGATCTAGATTGGGTTATTCCAGCACCACAAAAACAAATTTTTAAAGGTGCTTATAGAACACCTTCTGATTTAAACATCAGTATTGAAGATTTAAAAATGGATCTGGATTTTATTCAAACCAGACTTCAAGAAGGACTACAGATCAAAGTCGATACCAATAAAAAGTTTCAATCAAATGTTTTAATTACACAAAACAAAACTCTTGATCCAGAGGGCTATAAACTTTCAATTTTAGATGAAAGTATCCAAATAGAAGCTGCTACAGCTGTTGGAGCTTTTTATGCTTTAGAATCCTTGCATCAAATTTTACTGATTGCTCAAAACGAAGAAAAAGGATGGCCTCTTCTTGAGATTGAAGATAAACCGCGTTTTCATAATCGTGGCTTTATGGGTGATGTGGCACGAAATTTTTATCCAAAAGAAAAAATCTTTCAGATTTTAGACTATATGGCACTTTATAAATTAAACCGTTTTGACCTTAAGCTTACTGATGACGACGGTTGGCGGATTGAAATTCCTGGCCTGCCGGAACTTACAGAGGTTGGAAGTAATCGGGGTTATACTACCGACGAAAATGATCGACTAATCCCGATGTACGGTTCCGGTTCAGGAGATCAAAAAAGTACAGGATCTGGATTTTTGAGTGGACAAGATTTTGTTGAAATTTTAAACTATGCCAAAAAACGGAATATTGAGGTAATCCCTCAAATCAGTTTTCCATCTCACGCAAGAGCTGCGATTATTGCAATGAAGTCACGCTATGAAAAATATAAAAAAGAAGGAAATCTTGCGGCTGCAACAGAATATATGTTGCACGATCCTGAGGATGAAAGTCAATACTTATCCGCCCAATTATATAACGATAACGTAGTCTGTATTTGCGATCCAAGTGCCTATCGCTTTTATGAAAAAGTAATCTTAGAAATTAAAGCGCTTTATGATCAGGCTGAAATTCCAATGAAGGTATTTAATATCGGTGCTGATGAATTGCCCTATGGACCTTGGAAAAAATCCCCTAAATGCGAAGACTATATCGCCAAAAATAAATCCATCAAAACTATTGATAAGCTATATGATTATAATTTACGTCTACTGAATAAAATCATTAGTAATGCCGGTGCAAAAATGGTAGGCTGGGAAGATGCACTTTTGGTTCATAGTGAAAATGAACAATCAGAAATTTCCATTAACGAAGCACTTCTTGATTTGGATTTTACCCCTTATGTATGGAATAACAGCTGGGGAGGCGGACGGGAGGACATGATTTATAGATTGGCCAATAAAGGTTTTCAAACTATCATGAGTAATTCTTCTGCTTTTTATTTTGACATGGTCGATGATCGTGATTTTGAAAATTATGGAATGAGTTGGTCTGGCTATGTGAGCTATAAAGACAGTTGGGGAACAGAACCTTTGAATGTATTTGCTAATAAAGTGAAATTAGAACTTTTAGGTATCGATGACGAAACTATTGCCACCAAAGAACAGTTAAATCCCGAAGCAATGAAAAATTTCTTAGGAATTCAATCCCAATTATGGACTGAAACCATTACCTCTGAAGCTACTTTCGATCGATTATTCATGCCTAATCTCATCATTTTTGCGCAAAGAGCTTGGAGCGCCAAAGAACCATGGCTGGATTTGGCAACTGCAAGTGAACAAAAACCAGCACTTGAAAAAGCTTGGAATCAATTTGTAAACAATATTGGTCAGCGTCAGTTTCCACTTTTAAACATACTATTTGGTGGAATTCACTATGACTTACCAAAACCAGGAGCAATTATAAAACAAGGGCTACTTCATGCACGCCAACAATTCCCTGGTCTAAAAATTCACTATACCCTCAATGATAAAGAGCCTACAACAAAAGATCCCGTTTTCCTAGATCCTATTGCAATTCCTGAGAACACAAAAGTTATTTTACGTGTTTTTGATCTAGAGGGAAGGGGGGGAAATAGTATTCAACTTAACTAATCAATTATGGAAAATAAACGATTACTCTCTTTAGATATCCTCAGAGGATTAACTATCATTTTGATGATCATTGTAAATGATCCTGGTGCTTGGAATCATGTATACGCACCCCTCTTGCATGCACCTTGGAATGGGATTACTCCCACAGATTATGTTTTTCCAACTTTTTTATTTATCGTAGGTGTCTCTATTGTCCTTTCAATGAATAAGCAAAAAGAGAGTGGCAAAAGTTTATCTGAAATTACAAAGAAAGTGTTTTGGAGAGCCCTAAAAATATATGCAGTTGGAATTTTCTTATATCTATGGCCCAGTTTTAACTTTGAGGGTATCCGTTGGGTTGGAGTGCTTCCGCGTATTTCTTTTGTCTATTTGGCCTGTGCTTTATTGTTTTTATACACAAGTAGAAAGACCCAGTGGTATATAGGTATTACGATCCTTCTCGGATATTGGTTTTTAGTGGCCTATCTCCCTGTCCCGGGGATTGGTGTCCCTGATTTAACTGTTCCTGATAAAAACTGGGCGCATTATCTTGATAGATTTTTAGTGCCTGGACGTTTATATCGAGAAACATGGGATCCAGAGGGATTCATGAGTACACTCCCCGCTATAGTGAGTGGTCTAATAGGAATGTGGGCAGGGTATATCTTACTGGAAAAAGAAGAACTCAAAAACCGTTTAAATCAACTTTTCTTTTTTGGATTTATCTTACTCTTTCTAGGTGATTTGATGCAATGGTTTTTCCCTTTCAACAAAAACTTATGGAGTACTTCCTTTACCTTGTTTATGGGTGGAATTGGAATGCTGGCATTAGGTGCTTTCAGTTACTTTTTTGATGTCAAACAAAGTAAATATCAATTTAAATTTGCTCATGCCTTTGGGGTCAATTCTATCACTGCCTATTCGCTGTCCAGTATTTTAACAGTCGTTTTTTACAGTTCAAAATGGTGGGGGATTTCTATTAGTGGAGAATTCATGTCGATTTGGGAACAAATTGGTCTTCCATTAAAACTAGGATCTCTTGTATACGCATTAATTTATGTACTCATCCTCTGGATTCCAGTTCAAATTCTCTTCAAAAAGAAAATTTTCATCAAACTTTAAAAAAAAATCGGCCTCTTATTAAGAGACCGATTCAAACAAAAACAAATAATTGATTTAATTATCGGATTTTAATCAGCTTTTTAGGCTGAGGCTGTGCTTCTTTATGCTTTGGTAAAAGCACTCGAAGAACACCATTCGAATAACTTGCATCAATCTTTGTGGGGTCAACACTATCAGGAAGTGTAAAGCTTCTTCTAAAACTATTGTAGCTAAACTCGCGACGTGTAAATTTTCCTTTTTCATTCACTTGCTCTTCTTCTTGAGTTGAAGAAATTGACAAGATTCCTTCTTCTACCTCGATAGCAAAATCTTCCTTTTGTATCCCAGGGACAGCTAACTCAATTTCAAATTGAGAATCCAATTCTTTAATATTTACAGCCGGCATTGTTGAAGAATGTGAAGGTGATTTAATATTCCAATCGTTGTAAATAAAATCATCTATCAATGAAGGGAAAAATGGGGTTTGTTTTCTTATTAAATTCATAATACAAAGTTTTAAGGTTAACAATTTTTGTTGTTATCCCTAAAAGCAAAAAGGAGACCAAATGAAATAATTGTCATTATGGCAGTTATTTTATGAAATTAACTGACTTTTTGTCGGTTAAGCAATTGCTTCTTGAACTTTATCTGCTGCTTCTTGGAATGCAGTAGCTGAAAGCACATTCAATCCAGAAGAGTCTATCAGTTCTTTTGCGATGTCAGCATTCGTACCTTGAAGACGAACAATGATAGGCACTTGAATAGCATCACCAAGATTTTTATATGCATCTACAATTCCTTGAGCTACTCGATCACAACGCACAATACCACCAAAAATATTGATAAGGATAGCTTTTACACTCGGATCTTTTAAGATCAAGCGAAAGGCTGTTTCCACTCGTGCCGCATCTGCAGTACCTCCTACATCAAGGAAATTCGCTGGCTCACCACCAGCCTGTTTAATTAAATCCATCGTTGCCATTGCCAATCCAGCACCATTAACCATACATCCAACGTTTCCTTCAAGATCTACATAATTCAAACCAACTGCTCTTGCTTCGACCTCAACAGGATTTTCTTCACTTAAATCGCGTAAACCTTCTAAATCTTTATGTCGAAACAATCCATTTTCATCTAAGGTAACTTTAGCATCAACAGCGATAATCCGATCATCTGAAGTTTTTAATACAGGATTAATTTCAAATAAAGAGGCATCTGAGCCTACATATGCTCTATATAAAGCACCTACAAATTTGGTCATGTCTTTAAACGCAGCTCCTGAAAGTCCTAAATTAAAAGCGACTTTTCGTGCTTGAAAAGGCAATAGACCTAAAGAAGGATCTACCTCTTCGGTAAAAATTAAATGAGGCGTATTTTCAGCAACAGCTTCAATATCCATTCCCCCTTCAGTAGAATACATGATCATGTTTTTTCCAGTAGCCCGATTTAGTAATACGGAAATATAGAATTCACTTGGCTCAGAAGCACCAGGATAATAAACATCCTCAGCGACCAATACTTGATTTACCTTCTTTCCTTCTGGAGGTGTTTGAGGAGTAATTAATTGCATGCCGATAATTTGACCAGCAATAGCTTCAAGCTCTTCGAGGTTTTTGGCAAGTTTGACACCTCCACCCTTTCCACGTCCACCTGCGTGAATCTGAGCTTTAACCACATGCCAATCTGTTCCTGTAGTTTCAGTTAATTTTTTTGCTGCGTCCACTGCCTCTGCAGCTGTTTTAGCTACTATTCCGCGTTGAATGGCTACCCCAAAACTGGAGAGCAATTCTTTTCCTTGATATTCATGTAAATTCATATAAGCTATCTAAAATCCGTTGCAAAAATAGCTAAACCGAAGCGTATTAGGAAAGCTGAAGCTTAAAACTTTTGTTACAAATACAACATATCGTTGTAATTTTATGTTGTTTGTGTAGTTTATTTGCTCACTTGGTTATGATTCATAATTTTACAGCCTATTAAAAGTACTATGACACATTCAGATTTACTAAACATCGCACAAAACGCTCCAGGACCATCTTATGTTTATGATGCATCCAAAATTAAACACCAATACAATCGTCTAGAAAATGCTTTTTCTGGTGTTAAAAAATTAAAAATCAATTATGCATGTAAGGCTTTGTCTAATATTTCAGTGCTTAAATTTTTAAAATCTTTGGGATCTGGTTTGGATACCGTTTCTCATCAAGAAGTTTTACTTGGGCTAGAAGCTGGATTTACACCAGAAAATATCATTTTTACTCCCAATGGCGTTTCATTAGAAGAAATTGAAACCGTAGCCAAGATGGGTGTTCAGATCAATATTGACAGCCTGTCTATCCTTGAACAATTCGGGACAAAATATCCCAAAATCCCAGTATGCATTCGTATCAATCCGCATGTTATGGCAGGTGGAAATAGTAATATTTCAGTTGGGCATATCGACTCAAAATTTGGCATATCAATACATCAAATCCCCCACGTTTTGCGGATAGTTGAGAACACTAAAATGCACATAAACGGAGTTCATATGCACACAGGCAGTGATATACTTGATATCGAAGTCTTTTTACATGCATCTGAAATTTTATTCAGTACAGCTTTACAATTCAAAGATCTATCCTTCGTCGATTTTGGAAGTGGATTTAAAGTTCCTTATCGGGAAGGAGACATTGAAACCAATATCGAAGAACTTGGAGAAAAACTTACCAAGCGTTTTAAAGAGTTTTGTAAAACCTACGGGAGAACTCTAGAATTGGCCTTTGAACCAGGTAAATTTTTAGTGAGTGAAGCTGGTTATTTCCTTTCTAAAGTAAATGCAGTTAAACAGACCACTTCTACTGTCTTTGCTCAAATTGATTCTGGTTTTAATCACCTTATTCGGCCCATGCTTTATAATTCCTTTCACCAAATCATTAACCTAACCAATCCAGAAGGTAGAGAACGGTTTTATACAGTGGTAGGATATATTTGTGAAACCGACACTTTTGGCAGCAATCGTAAAATTGCCGAAATTTCAGAAGGTGATGTTTTGGCGTTTAAAAACGCTGGTGCCTATTGCATGACGATGGCAAGCAATTACAATTCACGTTATCGTCCAGCAGAATATTTATGGTATCAGGGTGAAGCACATCTTATTCGGAAACAAGAAACGTTTGAGGATTTAATGCAAAATCAAATTTTAATTGACTTTAAAGAAAAGGTAGAAGCTTAAGAGTTTTTTAAAGCCTTAAGCCCCTCAACCATTAAAATTAAAGCAGTTAAACTTTCATAGCCAATATTTTCATACAACCTTTGCAAAATTTGTTCTGGGCTACTTTGTTTAGATAAATTTGATAGTTTATACAAATCAAATAAATTTTTCTCCCAACCATTTTTTGGAAAATTTCTTTTTTTAAAAATTGACTCCTCCAAATAATCGACTAAAGCAACTCTATTTTGATGAAACTTATCCAAATCTTTTCTTTGCTGCTTTAAAAAAAGAGTCTTATCATATTTAAAACTTTCAAAACTTATTAAATCTTGAAAATATAATATTAGCTCATTTATATTTTTGGATGAAAATTGAGAATAAATAACGAAAGCTTGAATCATAATTTCAGTTAAAGTATTTAAAGTCTCTGCCTTATATTCACAAAATATTGATATTATTATATTAGCTAACTTATAGTGCAAAAGAATTTCTTTTTCATTTAGTTGGTAGTCATGTACACCATAATGGATTGTGTTATTTGGAAAATCTAAATAATAGGATTCATTATTTTGTTTGAAATAAATTGGAGAGGAACGTGATTTTTTTAAAAAATTTAAAAAACAATCAGAAACAACTTTAGCAATTTTTATTCTATTTTTATTTTTAACATTGATCGTGAGTTCTATATGATCTCCACCTACTGAACTCATTTTTAAAAAAAATGCATTAATCTCATTCGGCATATCATAATTTTTAATCCAAATTAAAAATCTAAACCAGTCTGTTTTATTGTAAAATATTGAATAGGTTAAGTTTGAGGACATTTACTTCTTCTATTTTAATTCGATTTTTTCTTTAAAGTTCTTAATGAGTTTTGCTCTACCAAAACATCTGTTAACATATACAAGACTTTTTTCTTTGTTTTTTAACATTTTAATTCTATTGGTGATTTGATGAAAAAACATCATTAGATTTAATTTCTCAGCGGGTTGTTCAATTTCTGAAAAGGGAAAATCTTTAATTATTGTATCCACATTTGATTTTTTTAAATTTTGATATACAGTTGTTTTATTACTAAAATCAACTGATATTTTTTTCAATATTTCTCCTCCTATACCATTGGACCATCTCCCTCTAAACCACTTATTTTTTTGCAAAATGTATTCATATTGAAACAATCTGTTTTCAGAAAACAAGTTATCAACTGACTCTGAATGTTTATGTCGATTTTTAATTACTTTACCTGTAAAATATTCTAAATTTTTAAAAAGTAGAATTAAAATAAAGGATGCATGATTAATAGGATATATATAAATCTTATTGAGTGTTGAAAAGGCTTTTTTACCGGAGAGTCTTTCCTCATCACCATGCTGAATTGCTGAAAGGTATTTTTTATTATCAATAAGTTTCTTTTTCAAATTAAGAAACTCCAATCTATTTTTAAAATCAATATCCTCAAAACCATACTGCTGCATTTTTTCATCATATCCTCTGCATTTTTGAAAATGTTGTTTCTTTACACATATCCTTCCAAAACAGTCGCTTAATGAATTTGAATTATCAGTAGTTACAAAAATATTCTCATCCTTATTAAATTCTTCGTTTATATACTCAGCAAAAGCTTCCCCAGTAAAGTTGTCAGCATCTATATTACAAATGATCTCTCCAGTTGCACAACGAGCAACTACATTTTTTGAATGACTCATTTGAAATACTTTTGAATCTGAAGTAGAAAAATAATTTAAAATTCCAGAATCAATGTATTTATGCATTTTCATTTTTATCCATTCATCCAATTCGTCCTCTGAATTATAGTTCAATACAACAAACTCAACATACCCATAGCCTAGGTTATCCTCTATGTTTTTTGGTAAGGTCTGCTTTAAATAATGTAATCGATTCATACATACCGTACAAAATGATATTTTGTGTTTTTTAGTCATATTTAATTATAGGTTAAGACTTCTCGAAATTTATAAAACAACCGTTCTGCCACACTCAAATCTTCAGTAATGATTTCCGCATTACCTAAAAGTTCTTGAGTAAATTTAAATCTTTTGTTGTATGAGGTAGTAGTTCCATTAGGCAAAGAGATAAAAACAGTATAGTTGTTTTCGTTATTAGGAGAAATAGAAAAATTCAACACCCTACCAATAAGAACTCCGTATTGCTGATAGGGATAGTTATCCAATTTAATAAACACTTTCAGTCCCTCGGTAACCTTCCCAGCATTATGGGCAGGAAGAACAAGCTTTCCAATCAAACTAGAGGTGTCCAGTGGTAGAATGGAAAAGATTATGCTTCCCGAATTAACAAATTGATTTTCTCCCCAAAAATCTTGAAAACTAATTATACCCGAGATAGACGACTTAAGCATATAATTATATTCCCACTTCCGAACCGCATCTTTTAGTAATTCATAAGATTGATTCAGATTGTTTAAAAATCTAGTAGCGTCCTCTTCTTCACTAATCTCGGTTTTTCTGAGAGTTCTGTTTGCAAACGAGATAGCCTCCCTCATTTGTGATATAGTTATCGCTACAGCGTTAATACTTTTTTGCAATTGAATAAATTCTATTTGCTTTTGCTCATAATCTTGTTTAGAGACTACCCCCTTGGTATATAAATTCTCATACCTCTCTAGGTCTATTTTTTTAAGATATTCTTCTTGCTGTAAAAGCTGTTTTTGCTTTATCTGATTTTGAAGCCTCTCCTTTATTTCTTTTAAAGCCGTCTTATCCCCTCCTAATTGATTTGAATAAGGCTCTAAATTTTTCAACAAATAATAATCTGTGAAATTTTTTTCAAAACTGATATACGCAGTATTGATTTCACCTAAAACAAGATTTGATGTTTTATCAAAAGGAAAAGAACTAATTTGATATATGGACAAAGTATCCAAAATATTTTTTAAGCGATAAACATCTTCATAAATTGCAGTGTTCTTTATCATGGCTAAATTTTGACCTTCAATAACTTTAGTTCTGTTTTTAACCAAAATTCGTTCTATAGGTCCTGAAAAGCGTGCCACAACTTGCTCTGTAGGTTGACGAGTAGTGATTAAAACCTTTGCAGTAATAAAATCTGGATATTTAATGATAAATGAGAGAGTTAATAAAAAAACTGTAAACATGAAAATTAATGCGATTCCCCAACGAACAATCCATGAGGGAGGGGTTGATAATATCTCTTGAACTTCTTCAGATCTCAATTCCAAATTATCTTTGTATTTACTCTCGGACATCAGATATTCATTTTAATTTTTCTAATTCTAATTGATTTTTAACCAATTCATAATAGTTGCCCCTAAGCGCAGTAAGCTCTTTATGCGTACCCGACTCCTTTACTTTTCCATCATCCAAAACAATAATCTGATCAGCATTTTTGACTGTACTCAATCGATGTGCAATAATTAAAACAGTTTTGTTTTTAAAAAATCTGTTAAGATTCTCCATGATGATGCGCTCATTTTTTGAGTCCAAGGCAGAGGTAGCTTCGTCAAAAAAAAGCATTTCAGGATTTTTATAAATGGCTCTTGCAATCAACAAACGCTGCCTTTGTCCTGAACTGATACCTGTCCCCTCATTACCAATTTTTGTATTAAAGCCTAATGGTAGAGATTGAATAAAATCATAAATATTAGCAATTTGAGTTGCTTCTATCAATCGCTCTTGATCTATAGATTCTTCTCCCACAGCAATATTATATGCTATGGTATCATTAAATACATAACCCTCCTGCATTACCACACCACAATTTGCCATCCAACACTTATGAGAAATTGAACTTAAATAATGTTCCCCGTATAAAATGTTTCCTTTTTTAGGCTCATAAAATTTTAAAAGTATTTTCATCAGGGTGGTTTTACCGCTCCCGCTTGCACCTACTATTGCTGTTACTTTTTTAGCCGGAATATGCATAGAAAGTCCTTGAATAACGTTCTCGTCACTTCCCAAATACCGAAATTGAATTTCCTTAATGGTTATCTCTTGCTGAGGTTTTAAAATTGACATCAAATGTTTACCGGTTTTTTCTTCATCTTCTTTTTGATGAATCTCATTCAAACGTTCTAAACTTATTCTAGCGTCTTGTGTCTTTTGAATAAAACCTACAAACTGTTCAATTGGACTGTTTAGTTGACCAATAATGTACTGAATGGATAACATCATACCCAAAGTGATGGACCCTTTTATAACCAAGAGTGCCGACAAAAATGTGATTAAAATGTTTTTTGCTTGATTAATAAATGCCGAGCCGGCACCCTGAGTTTGTTCTAAGCTTAAATTTTGAATTGCAATTTTAAATAGTCGTGCTTGGATGTATTCCCATTTCCAACGTTTTTGCTTTTCGGCATTGTACATTTTTATTTCCTGCATCCCATTTATCAATTCAATGACAATACTTTGTTCCTGACTCATTTCTGCAAACCGCTTGTAATCCAATTCTTTTCTTCTCTTTAAAAAAAATAGAATCCATACTACATAAATAGAACTGCCGAGGATGAAAACAAAAAAGATCGAGGTATTATAATACAGAAGGATGGAACCGAAAACGATCAGATTTACCATCGAAAAGAGGGTGTTTAAAGTGCTGTTTGTCAATAAACTCTCTATTCTACTATGGTCGTTAATGCGCTGCATGATATCGCCTGTCATCCTTGTATCAAAATAGGCTATGGGGAGATTCATCAACTTGATAAAAAAGTCAGAGACTAAAGAGATATTGATACGAGTACTCAGATGTAATAATATCCAACTTCTAAAAATATCAACACTTGTCTGCCCCAAAAACAACATAAGCTGTGCAATTAATATAACATAAATGAAGTTGGTATCTTGATTTTGTATTCCAACGTCAACAATACTTTGAGTTAAAAAAGGGAAAATCAATTGAAGTACACTCCCGACGAGAAGACCGATAAGAAGTTGTACTAGTAATTTTTTGTATTTAAAAAGATACCGTAATAAAAATCGAAATGACTTTTTATCTATTTCCTTCCATTGTTGCTCATAAAATTTTGGAGTAACTTCTAGAAGAAGTGTAATGCCCTCCTTTGTTTCCTCTTTAGCATTATTTCCTACCCATTTTTGAATAAATTCATCTTTATTATACGTCAGTAAACCATGAGCAGGATCAGCTACGTAAATAACCTCCTTTTTAATCTTATAGACCACTATAAAATGATTCTTATTCCAGTGAACAATAAGGGGTAGTGGGCTTTTTTGAAACTTTTTAAAATTTAGTTTGACTCCTATTGTTTTAAAGCCGATAGCTTCAGCTGCTTCACTTATATTTAAAAGAGAACTCCCACTTCTTGTGGTTTCAGACAAATCTCGTATTTCTTGTAAAGAAATCAGTTTACCATAGTATTTGGCAATGATCCGTATGCAAGTAGGACCACAATCTTTACTGTCGGGTTGTTTATAAATGGGGAAATTAGTCATCTTTTATCAGAGAAACTATTTTTCTTTTTAATCCCGTATTTTCAGGCCCGGGCGCATCGTGATTTATCAGATTTCCATTTTTGTCATAAATAAAATATCTAGGTATTCTGTCAATCTTAAAAACATTAGTAAAATTTGAGTTATGATGATCTAAAATCAAATAGTTATTTAAATAATCATCTATTTTTTGCTTTTTAGAAACTCTTTTCCAAGCTTCTCTATCTCTATCAATAGAAAGATACACCACTACTAGATGCTCTTTAAATTTATCTTGTAAAGCCCTCGATAAAGGCATTGCTCTTAGGCAAGGAGCACACCAGCTTGCCCAAAAATTTAAATAAACAATCTTCCCTTCAAAAGATTTTAATAAATTTTCAAAATCGTGAACATCCCCTTTTATATTTATAAAATTTATATTATTGGTTGAAGCATAAGCTTTTTTTAAGTCAATAAAATATTTATTTTGAATATAACTATCAAAATAAGTATTGTTGTAGGTCTCTTTAAAATTATTTATATAAGAATGAATCGAATCCAAATCAGCTTTTGCGAGAATCATCTTTTCGATACAAACCATTCTTGCCTTTTCAAACCTCTCTTGCCCTAAATAATCTGGTAAAGAATCATATAGTCTAAATAGTTTTTCTGCTTGTAGTTTAGCTTTAGATTGAATAGTATCTAGAGAGTGTAAAAAAATTAAAGATGTTAAATAAAAATGTTCAGAACTTTTATTGGCTTCAGGATTTAAGAAAAAATCTGATTTTAAAAAATCTAAAATTAATGAATTGGGGAAAAAATCATTTAATAATTTAAGTTTTTTAAAGATTTCTCTTTTTAACAAATTATTTGAAAAACTCAACTGTTCTTGATCTTCAAACTCATCATTGTTCGTAAACAAGGATTCTCTATAATTTTTTAACAATAATTTTAATTCATCATCAGAAGGGGCTTCTTTATTTGGAATAAACCGAAAAAGATTCATGTTAAAGTAGGGCATTCTTAACTTTAAAGCAACAGAGTCAAAATCAATTTTTAAAAATTTTTTATAGAGAGAATCTGCAATCTTAACAGATTGGCTTTGTTGATATAATAAAGCAGGAGTTCTTTTCTCAATGGAAACATTTTTAATTTTATGATAAATTTTTTCATTCTTGTAGCTTATGAAAACAGTGTCAAATTTTTTAACTATTAAACTATCTAAAAATATTTTTTTTGATCCAAAAATGAGTAAATCCCAGTCTTTAATTTTAAAAATAATAGTGTCCACTTTTTTTTGGGTTTTTCTTTCATAAGCGGAACTGTTTTCAAAGGTTTGGGGTACAGATAAAAATATTAAATTTTCAGGATCATCTGAATTAACAACTACAGTAACAAATCCTTCTTTCTCATTTCTGTCCCTTTGCAAAATTTCACTACAAAATAAACAGTTCAAAATCAAAATAAGCAACAGGATATATCTTAAAAACTCAATACAACTGTATTCTTGATTCTTTTTTTCTTTTGAAAACTTCATGTCTGATAAAGCTAAAATAAAGCATATTCAAAACTGCTTGAATATGCTTTAAAAAATTGATTAGAGGACAACTAACAATGACTGCAGGAAGCACAACAGTAACCAGTTATGGAATAACTAGATCCACCATATACACCCCAAAGTGCATCTCCATTTGTAGCATATGCATTTTGCGCTTAAGAAACAGAATAAACACACGCGCTCCAATAATTTCCGCTTGACGTCCTAACAAATACAGCACATCTTCCACCGCCAAGTACTGTTTTAAGCTGGCTTCTTTGAAGCACTTCATTGGCTTCGAATTTTAGATTATTTAAACTTAATTTTCTCATAATAAAAGATTTAAAAATTTATATCTGCCTTGAACTTTTAAAGACACTCAAGGTTTGTGTCTGTCCTTCTCGAAAGGAAATTTTTTGTATGTTACATCTCCAATCTGTTGATCAAACAAATATCTAATCTCTTTTGTGTTGGGTTTAGGTGCGTTAGGGTCAACCATTTCTCCTGTTTTACTGAAAAGAAAATAACGAGGGACGAAAACGACTTGATTTTTTTTTATAAAATCAGATAGCAAAGGATTAGTAATTCGGTAATTGAATTCTAAATCATCGAATATCTTAAATCCCTTAGCGGATCTCCATGCTTTTACGTCGTCATCAATACTGATTGAAATAAAAACAATACTGGGATAGTCCTCTTTTAACTTTTGCTTAAACGGAATTAATTCAATGCAAGGTTTACACCAACTTGCCCAAAAATCAACATAAATTGGTTTTCCAATATTTTCATTTAAAATATCTTCCAAATAGAAAGTATGATTATTTGGATCTTGAAGAGTTAGTTTATTTGATTTTGAGGAATCAATTTTAAATTTTTGATTGATCAAATCTTGATGGTCTTGATTCGTTGATAGTGCTTTGAACTTTTGGTAATACTTCTTAACAATTTCCGGAGATAAGTCCGATGCTATTTTATTCATATAATGGTAAAGCAAAAAATTCTTGACTTTTTCGGGAAATAACGAACTTGATTGTATGGAATCAAAAATGCGATCCCATTCGTGAAAATTCCCTCCAAAATTTCCGTAATCATATGAGGCTTTTACGGTTCTGTTCTCAATATAGTTTGGTAAAAAATGATGTAGGAGGAAGTCGTGATAAAATCTGTTTTGGATTAAAGATTCTCCTTCTTTTATAATGGATTTTAAACTCATTTCAGATTGAAGGGAATCTCCTTTTTTTACAAGAAAGGTGTTTTTAAAAATTAAATTTTCTTGAAAAATCGAATCTAGTTTTTTTTCAAGAACCAATTCTTTTAATTTAGACAGCCGACCCCAATTAATGTATTCGATTTTTTGAGTGTAATATTTTTTTATTTGTTCAGAAATGACCCCTTCATCATACAAAGAGTCCAAAACTTGAACTTGTAAAATCAACTCTGTCTCTAGGCTTTTAGAATATACCTCAAGTCTTCTTTTTTGATAATTGTCCATTTCTTCATGGGTCATTCCTTTTGACAATTCATTAATTGGAAGTGCCCTAAAAAACTGTTCAAATAAAGTCAATTCATCATTTCTCTGTTTATGGAAAAAGTTTTCAAATTGATAATCATAAGGTTTCGAAGATCGATTTATAACTTCTATATGAGGTATTCCATTTTTATAAGAAATTAAAACGTGATCCCCATTTGAAAATAGGTAAGAAAAACCTTCAAGACCCAATTTATTGAAATACACCTCGGTTTTAGGACTTCTCGTTGACATTTTCAATGTATCCGTAAAGGGTTCTCTTTTTGGATTTAAGTATTGTGTAATCCCGTTTTTATCGAGATAGGATGCTATGAAATTAAAATAAGTTCTTCCTCCAAGAGTCTCATTTTCTCTTGTACTTATAAATTGTTTTTGTGGTGCCTCTTTAAAAATAAATATAATCTCTCCGTATAAATCAGATTCTTGTTTTTTAGTGTCCGATTCCTCTTTAGACTTATTCGAGCAATAACAGAAAATAATAGATATTATTGATATTATAATTAATTTTTTCATTAAAATTTAATTGTGCACTTAGAGAATAGGATCTTGTTTTTATTCAGACTGATTTTAGTTTAGTTAAAAAAAACTATATTAAACTTCAGAAGGCTCAATAAATTTGTTAATACACCTAAAACTAAATGCTGATTTAACTTGTCAATTACTAGTGATAGAATTCACGACAACTAATTGAATAACTCCTTTAATAAATCAAAAAAAACGATTAAACCTTAAATGGTTTAATCGTTTTATAAATCAACAATTTAACTCTACACGCATACTATTAGTAAGCCAAGAAGCACTGCAACAGCTACTACAACACCAGCGTCCACCAGTTTTGTAAGACCCCCACTGTGCCTCATTGGCAGACATATTTTGAGAGACCACTCCAAAATATCCATTCCCCCCTTGATAGGCACAACCACCATTGTATTGATACCCTCCCAAAACCGTTTTGAGTTGATTTCGTCCAAGCATCTCAGATGCTTCTAGTTTTAGATTTTTTAAACTTAATTTTCTCATAATAAATGATTTAAAAATTTATATCTGCCTTGAACTTTTAAAGACACTCAAGGTTTGTGTCTGTCCTTCGCGAAAGGATGCTATTAGAATTCCTGATCCAAGTCAAGAACTTAATTAGTTTAATATTTCCTTTAAATCATTAACATCGTATTCTTTTGGCAACTGGTATCCGTTAATAAAAATAGTAGGCGTAAATGTTATTTCTTCCTTATCACACCAACTCCTCATTGCCCTAATTTTTTGATCTTGTGAATCCGGTTTTTTGGATACTACGTGTTTTTTAGCAAATTGTTCAAAATTTTTTTCTTTGGAAGAATACCAAGCTTCTAGTGTACTTTGGATTCGTTCTGTACCTCCTTCACTAGCGATAGCCAGAAAATGAGCAACGGGCTTTCCGATAAAATCTTTGCTATCTTTTGCAGTAAACAATATCTGTAAACTGATTTTACCCGAACTCAATAAATCTTCCAAGACAGGATGAGCCTCAGCACAAGGCCCACAATAAGGGTTACACACTTTTAAAACTTGATATTTAGCTTTTTGGTTTTCTAGGGCTATTCCCAATCCATCGGGTGTATTTTTTATTTTTTTGGACTGATTTAATAAACTTTTAAAAACCTCATGGTTGTTTTTAATTTTTGAAAGTCCTCTCCTAACTACATTAATTTCTTTCTTATACTTTAAAAGGCTTTTTAATGGATTCCACAAGGCTACAGGCAAAATCAATAATAAAATTAAAAGTGCTATCGATTCAAAAGCAATTAGAGGTTTGTAAAGGCCACTCCAATAAACTAAAAGAATTTCTAACAAGAGAATACCCTGAATTGCCAAACAAAATTTACACCATTGTTTTATAATAAAAGCCTGAGAATAAAACGAAAAAATTAAAAAAGGAGTCATTAGAAAACTTAAAAATCCGAGGAGAAAAATAGCACCAAGAGAAAAACCTTGTATTATAAGAAATAGTAAACTCCCAAAAAAATAAGAAAAACTCAACAGACTTAAACTAATTGACCCATTGAAAAGCGAGGCATACTTAGAACTTAAAACAGCATTGCAGTTCAATTTTTTATTGGCTCCTCCTGAGCATATTTTCTGGAGCATTGGGTTGTATTGATCCACTTCAAACCACAACAGCATTGACCCAACTCCTAGACCAATTAATTTTATAAGAAAATAGCATGAAAGATAAGCTAATGGAATATTGAAATTCGTAATTCCCGAATTAAAAAACCTAAAACTAACCCAAACCAAAAAAAGTATCGAGACACTTCCTGTAAAAAAAATCTGAAAACGTCTTTGAGCTAATTTTTGTTCAATTCCTTCTTCTTTTGAATTAGGCGCTGACTCAACTAATAAACAAACACCCGTCCATAATTTCAAAAATTCACTTCTTGTTTTTGTAAACTTTTGATTCATATGGTCGTAGTACTTAATAACTTTTTCACCAACAAACTCTACAACGTAAAATAAAGGTTGACTCTCTTTTTCTACCTGAACAATAAAAGGAATAGGTAACCGTAAAAGCTTATCCTCTTCAATTTTAATTGCTAATGTTTCAATATTAAATTTTCCTAGAATATCTGAAATGGAAAGCAAACTTGGGTATTCGGGGTGAGACAAAATAGAATCTTTAACATACTTTGAAGTAAATTTTACTTTAAGAAGTTTTAAAACACAATATACCGTTTGAATACAATTATCCATGGTTTTAAATTTGGGACTTTTAAAAAAAGTAATTTAATTTATAAAAAAAAATAAAATTATTATCACTTTTTTTAAAAAATTACATCCTAAATACAGTTGATGTAATTTAATAATACAGTGCAGTTTTGAAAAAGATAAAATAAAAATAATGAGCGCCTTTAAAGAAAAGGTAGAAGCTTAAGTCATTGGCTTTAATTTATTCAGTGCGGCATTGTAGGTTTTGATAAATTCCGCTACAATCTCAGTAGCTGGTATTATTTCATCAATTTGAGCTG
>Ga0213861_10000497_pt1 | contig 34586 bp, 36 predicted proteins | sample PICome_4_FD_160110 | JGI IMG/M metagenome (GOLD analysis project Ga0213861, IMG submission 160110) | Coastal seawater microbial communities near Pivers Island, North Carolina, United States - PICO131 | ecosystem: Environmental > Aquatic > Marine > Coastal | place: USA: North Carolina... | reverse complement strand
AACAATAAAAGATATTTTATTAGTTTTTTCATTATTGAATTTTCATCATTTTTTTAGCCCAATTAACCAAGAATTTCATAGTTATTCTCTGAGAAAATCTTGACAGACGGTACATGAATTTAGCGTCTGGACCTATTACTAATCTGGTTTTCTTTTTTTGAATGGCTTGAATAATTTTATTTGCAGTTTCATCTGCAGTAGTTGGAAAATGAGTATCTAATTTTTTTAATTGAGTTTCAGTGAGGTTCTGACCCTCAATATTTCTAACAATATTTGTTTTAATTCCACCAGGATGAACACTAAGTACTACAACTCCAGTTTTATTACATAATTCTTCAGCTGCTAAGGCTTCACTAAATCCTCTGATACCAAATTTAGACACACTATAAGCAGATTGATAGGGTGATCCTAATAGTCCCCAAATACTTGAAATATTTACAACACTTGATTCTTTTTGTTTTCTTAGGTGTGGAACAAAAGCAAGAGTACCGTAAATCATTCCCCACATATTAACTCCAATTACTTTTTTGTAATCTTCAATTTTTGTCTCAAGAACAGAAAAGCTTCCTATGGTAATTCCAGCATTATTTATCACAATATCAACTTTACCAAAATGGTTAATTACATTTTTAGAAAATGTATCAAATTCTTCATTTTTAGAAACATCAAAAACTTCAGTGTAGATGTCATCTTCACAATTAATCAAACTTAATGTTTCATCTAATGACTGCTTATTGAAGTCATTTAGAGCTAATCTAGCTCCTTTATTATGCATTTTTAAAGTAAGAGATCGGCCTATTCCAGAACCAGCGCCAGTAATTACGACAACTTTATTTCTTAGATCTTTCATTAAAATTTAACTATTATAATCCTTAAAATCTTTGGAAGGATCAAAATCCATATTTGTTTTTAAAGAACTAAGTTCACTACGGGAATCCTTTGATTTCAAAATAGGGAACATTAATTGAACATACCAGGGTTCTTTCATTTTATTCCAAGCTCCAAATTTAGTTGGATATTTTCTGGTGATTTTTGCAGTTCCAAATAAAATATCCCAGAAAAAAAGGAGATTACCGTAATTTCCGTTTGGATTTGAAACTCCATCCTCAGAAGTTAATCCGTGATGGGCATAATGAGTACTAGGTGTCGATATTGTTCTTTCAATGATCCAAGCTAAAGGGTGTAAAATTTTGTATTTGTATAAAAATCTATCCCATTTAGTTTCGCTGTGCGCTGCAATTATAACTGTCATTTTAATAGGCAAGTAATACAAATAAACCTCTGTCATTCCTAAAAAAATAAGAACAGCTGAAAACCACAAGCCAGGCATAAAGGCATAATACATAAATGCATTTCTATAAGTAACTAAAACTCCCATTTCTTCAACAACATGGTGTGGCCTGTGTAATTTCCACATAAAAGGATTTTCATGTGAAAACCTGTGCCAAAGATATTGAGTGAGATCATCAAGTATTAGAAATGCTAAAACATGCCATAGGAAATAAGCATTTATAAAATAATCTTCATAAATTAAAAACCAAGAATCCATTGTAAATAAAACTAGTGCAAGAATTGCTGGTTGAATTAGTGTTGGTAAGACAGTTAAACAGACTAACTCTATAGTAACATCATTTTTTGAACGTTTATCATGAAAATATAACCCTCCTAAAGCTTCTAAAGAACCTAAAATTAAAAGTACTATAACAGGAATTAATTTACTTATGCTTTCTTGATCCATCACCATAAAAATAGTAAATTAATGCTAACTACTTTTTAATTAACTTATATTGTGTAAAAAATTGAAAATTATGAAAATATTTATAATAGTTGTAGGGTTGTTAGAGTTACTGGTTGGATCAGTTTTATTGATAAATCCAAGATTAATGGCTGCATATAAAAAAGCTAATAATGCTCTTTTGACTACTGCTAGAATGTATGGCGCTGCTGCCTGTAGTATTGGTGTTTTTGCAGTATATGTTTTTTCAAATTATGAAAATACAGTATTACATGAACCTTTTTTAATTGTATTTGCAGTGTTCCATTTTTTAGTTTCTGTTGCAATAATTACTTCATTCCTTTTAAAACAAACTAGAGACTTAAAAATTGCAATCCTCCATGGATTGTTTTTTATAATTACACTATATTTTTTAATTTAATAATTCTTTAAAAAGTTTTGAAAACTGTACTATCCAAGTATAAATTATTTTTAAAATCTAATAATAAATTAAATTTTGAATCCTATAAAGATTTACACAATTGGAGTGTTAATGAAATTGCAGATTTTTGGGACTCAATTGTTAAATTTTTTAAAATAGAGTTTGATAATCCTCCAAAAACAATTTACAAATTCGATAAAAATTTTATTAAAACTCTCTGGTTTACTGATTCAAAAATTAGTTATTCTAAGACTGTTTTCAAAAATGACAAAGAGAACACTCCTGCCATTAAGTATCAAGATGAAAATGGTAATTATATTGAAATTTCATGGAGATCATTGAAAATAAAGACTTTGGAGTTTCAAAAAATTTTAATTGAAAATAATGTTCAAATGGGGGACAGGGTAGCGGGTTATTGTTCAAATACACCAGATGTTGTGGCAGCTTTTTTAGCTGCAAATTCACTTGGAGCGATTTGGTCATCTTGCTCTCCTGATTTTGGTTACGATTCTGTTTACGATAGATTTAACCAGATTCAACCAAAATTTCTATTTTATCATTCTGAATACATCTATAATGGAAAAATATTTTCATTAGCTTCTAAAGCTCAAAAACTTAAAAATTCAATAAAATCAATTTCTTGTATTTTAGATTTAAATACAAAATCAACATTCTCTAACAGCTTAGAAAAAGTAAAATTAAATTTTAAATCAGTTGATTTTGATCACCCCATTTGGATTTTGTTTTCATCTGGAACCACTGGAAAACCCAAAGCAATTACGCATAGAACTGGCGGAATGATTCTTGAACATTTTAAAGCCTTATCAATTCATCAAAATGTATGTAGTTCTGATTCCTATTTTTGGTATTCAACCACAGGATGGATGATGTGGAATTACTCTTTGAGTAGTCTATTGTTAGGATCTTCTTTGTGTATTTATAATGGATCCCCCGTTTACCCTGATAATGGAGTAATTTGGAGATTTGCTGAAAAAGCAAAAATCAATCATTTTGGACATGGTGCAGTTTTTTTTCAAAATCTTATTAATGATGTTCCCAAAGACTTAGATTCTATTGATTTATCTAACTTAAAAAGTATAGGATCTACGGGTTCACCGCTTTTCAAAGAAACCAACATTGATTTAAATAAGCTTTTCCCAAATGTTCATATTATTTCTTTAAGTGGAGGAACTGATGTTTGTACAGCCTTTATAGGAGGTAATCCAGATATGAAAGTTATCCCTGGAGAAATTCAATGTAAGATGCTAGGTGCTTCGATTGAAGTTTGGAATGATAATGGAAAAAAAGTAAAAAATGAAATGGGAGAATTGGTTTTAACTAAGCCATTTATTTCAATGCCTGTATTTTTTTGGAATGATGATAATTTTGTAAAATACAGAAACAGTTATTTTTCAAAATTTAATCAAATTTGGAATCATGGAGATTGGGTTACTCAGACTGAAAATGATGGAATTATTGTTCACGGGCGTTCGGATTCAACCTTAAATAGATCCGGAGTTAGAATAGGTACTTCTGAGATATATAGTGCTATTAAAGATTTGAGCTGTATAGAAGATAGTTTAATAATCCATTTAGACGACATTAAAAAAGATAAATTAATTCTTTTTGTTAAATCCATTTCAGAAATTAATGTTGATGAACTAAAATCTATAATAAGACAAAGATGTTCACCCAGACACGTTCCTGATTTAATATATCAATGCCCTGATATTCCCTACACAATAAGCGGTAAAAAAGTTGAAGTACCAATCAAAAAAATATTGATGGGTAAAAACCTTAATAATATAATTAGTAAAGATTCTTTAAGAAATCCCTTATCCTTAGATTGGTTTGTAGAGTTTTATAAAAATTACTTATAAGTATCTAATAAACCCTTTTGTTCTTGGATGGATGAAATAAATTCTTTTTTAAGGGAATCTACTAGATCTTTAACGCTAGGGTCGTCCTCAATAGTAGTAACTCCCTGACCTGCAGACCAAATTGTTTTCCATGCTTTTGCTTCTGCTTTTGCTGCATCTAATTCATCACCAAAATTAATTTTTTTAGAATTTCCCCACATTTCTTCAGTGATACCCATAGATTCTAAGCTAGGTCGAAGAAAATTTGCATTCACACCAGAAACGGCTGCTGTGTAAACAATATCACCAGCTGTAGAATTGATAATCATTTCTTTATAATCGTCGTCGGCCTTACTTTCTTTGGTATTAATAAATCTAGTTCCCATATACGCTAGATCAGCACCCATTTGTTTAGCTGAAGCGATGTCTCTTCCGTTTGAAAGACATCCGGATAGTAAAATTGTTTTTTTGAAAAATTTCTTAACCTCAGCAATGAATGGTACTGGATGAAGTGTGCCTGCATGACCCCCAGCTCCAGCTGCTACTAATATTAGTCCATCAACTCCAGCTTCAGCAGCTTTCTCAGCATGTCTTTTTTTAATGACATCATGAAAGACTAAACCACCATATGAATGGACAGCATCAACCAATTGACTAACAGCTCCTAGAGAAGTTATTATAATAGGAACTTTATGTTTTACACATAACATTAAATCTGATTGAACTCTTGGATTTGTATTGTGAACAATTAAGTTAACACCATATGGCGCTGCTTTTTTTCCGGTTTCTTTTTCAAACTTATCCAATTCAGTTTTTATTTCAATCAACCACTCCTCAAAACCCTCGGAAGTTCTTTGATTTAAAGCTGGAAATGTTCCAACAATTCCATTTTTACAACATTCTATTACAAGTTCAGGTCCAGAAATCAGAAACATTGGTGCTGCAATAGCTGGAATACTTAATTCATTTATAAATTGTGGTTTACTCATTTTAAAATATATTTAGTATAAATATCCTATTATTTTTTGAAATATATGTATCCATCCTCAATTTTTTTAAATTTTAGTAAGAACATATCTTTAATGTAATTCTGATTTAATTTCCATGGATATTTTTTTCCTTGTTTAGGAAGAATTTTATGAGCTCTTTTTACATACCCAGAATTTAATCCAATACTAGACTCTGTTTCTAAATGATCATCATTTACTTTAGGAACAAAAGAGTTTAATTTATTTTTATCCATATGGTTTAAAATTCTACAAAAATATTCACACACTAAATCAATTTTTAAGGTCCATGAAGCATTTGTATAACCAAAAACAACAGTTGCATTGGGAATATCTTGCAACATCATGCCTTTATAGCTTACTAATTTTGATGGGTCTATTGTTTTATTATCAATTTTGATTTTAATTCCACCCATAAATTTTAACTTTAGTCCAGTTGCAGAAATCACAAGATCTGCTTTTAATTCTTTCCCTGACTCTAATAGAATCCCATTTTTGTTAAATGATTTTATATTCTCTGTAACCACTGTACATTTACCTTGATTAATTGATTCATACAGGTCATTGTCAACCACTACACAAACTCTTTCATCCCATGGATCATATTTTGGATTAAAATGTTTTTCTACATCAAACTCTTTTGAAAGACTATTTTTTATTTCATTTTTAATAAATTTTTTCACCTCCTTTGGTCTCCCTTTTGAAATTCCATAAAAGTAAATTTGTCTTATAATATATTTCCATCTAGAGACGAAATGAGCAAATTTTGAAGGTGTAAAACGAAAAAGAAAATTTGTGAATTTGTCTTTTTTAGGAAGATTCATCAAATAAGTTGGAGATCTTTGAAGCATTGTGACGTGTTTTGCTTTTTCTGATAGTGAAGGAATTAGTGTAATAGCAGTAGCACCACTTCCAATAACTATTACATCCTTATTTAAATAATCAATATCATTGGTCCATTTTTGAGGATGGATGAACTTACCATGAAAATTTTCTAAACCTTTGAAATCTGGAGTATATCCATTGTCATAATCATAATAACCAGTGCATGACATCAAGAATTTACAACTGTACTCTATTTTACTATTTTTTTGTTTGTCAACCCCAAATACTGTCCATTCATTTTTTGATGAGTCCCAATTAATTTCATCAATCCAATGATTGTATTTTATGTGATTTTCCAAATCAAATTTTAAACTAGTATCGTTTAGATATTTTAAAATGGTTTTTCCATCAGAGATTGTGTTTTTATGGGTCCATGGACTGAACTTGTAGGCAAACGTATACATATCAGAATCGGATCTAATTCCTGGATACTTAAATAAATTCCATGTTCCACCTATTTTATTTCTACCCTCCAAAATTAGAAACGATTTTTTAGGACAATTTCGTTTTAAATGACATGCTGCTCCAATTCCTGAAATTCCAGCTCCAATTATTATTACATCAATTAATTCATTTTTCATAAAAGATATTCAACTATAACACACTTTTAAATTTAAGTTTAAAATTTTTATAAAAAAAAAGAGCAATATTTCTATTGCTCTTTTTTAAAATTTATTTTTGTTTAGAAGTCACGTTTTAATGAGAACATAACTTGTCTTCCAAGTGTTGGCAGATTAGGAAGGAAGCTGTAAGCTTCATCCATCAAGTTCACAATATTCATACTAACTTTAGTTTTAGCATTTATATCATAACCCAGGTTAGCATCAACAATGTTTCTACTTTCAACAGTACCAGAGTAAAAGTTACCCATACTTGCTTCAAAACCACCATCGTATTTATATCCAACTCCAACATTCCATTTTCTTCCGTTATCATATGCAAATCCAGCTTTAACTCTGTGTTTAGAGTGATTTAAATGCCATGATCCTACTTCAGTTAATGACCCTAAATCATCCTTTTCAAAAACAGTCTGACTAACTGTTGAATAATTTCCGTATAAAGTTAAATTATCAGTTGCTCTCCATTTTAATCCACCTTCAAATCCCCAGTAATTAACTTTTCCATAGTTTTTGTATCCAAGCATTACGTTAGTTTCTCCATTATCAGGAGCTTGATCAGTTTGTACAGTTCCAATTGCACCCATTGCAGCTAAACCATTACCAACTGCAGCATATGTGTTTGAAAGAAGTGTTGCATAATAAGGACCGTAAACTGGACCGTAAACCGGAGTAAATGCAGATGTAAATAATGCATTTACCGCATTACCTAAATCAGCTCCTAAGTTTGGTAGAGCTACTAATGGACTTAATTGTTCTATAGCAACGAAGTTTTCTTTTGTAGAATTATAAATATTAATACTTAATGTTGTTTTATCAGTAAGCATTCCTTTATACCCAAGCTCATAGTGTGTTTCTTTTCCTAGTTTAGCTTTGTTTCCATCTTCAAGAGGTCCAAACGGGTTTCCGTCTAGATCAAGCATAGCACCCTGTGAAAAGGCTCCAAGACCTGCAATTCCAGCAAGTGTATTTTGAGAAGTTATAAAAGGAATAAATGCTTGAAGCGGTGTACCTGCTAAAAGTGGAGCTACTGTAGCAGTTGCAACTGCATATGCCGTAGCTACAGGCATTCCGATTCCTTCATTAACTGGTAGTCCTGGAACAAACCAAGATGTTGAGGGGTTAGTAAAGGTTTGTGCTTCCTTATTTCCATAAATCCAAACGTTAATACCAGGTCCTAATCTTGAAACGGCTAAATCAACAAACATATTTAAAGCACTAGGTGCTATAAATGCCTTGTTGAATGTTAACCTAAAACTTTCTCTATTATTTGGTTTGAAAACAAGTGCTGCTCTTGGTGCAAAAGAAGATTCTCCAACCTGTGGGTATTTGTCGTATCTACCAGCAAGTTGTAGATTAAACTTTTCAGAAAGTTTTGTTTTTGCAGAAAAATAAGCTCCATAAACATTGTAACTATCTTTGTCTTCATATCTTCCAAAAGTACCAGTGTCAGTATCAAATTTTGAACTTTTATTTTCGACTCCAATTGATAAACCAGTATTAATAGCATCAAGAGCTATTTCGTATTGTAATTGAAATTGAGATTGTTTGCTTTCAACTCCAGAAGTTACACCTGTTCTGTAATTGAATCCACGGTATTTATCTTCTGTAGGATTAGAAGTGTCTGTATAATTGTATTGCATAAATAAATTTCCAGACTGAACTCTAGTTTGTATAAAGGCAGTTCTTTGTTGAGCTCTAGTTTCGCCAGTAGAACTGATAAAAATATTTGCTGCAACTTCATTTATTCCTGCTACTGTTGTTATTGAAAGGTTATTTGAAGGTCTGAAATAAACAGTTGCATCAGCTCCTCTTTGGGAATTTCTTTCTTGAAATCCATCAATAGTTTTTACAACTCTTCCTGTTCTTGCATCTTTTATTTCATTTACAAATGTTGATTTTGCAGATTCAGCTAAATCAAAATCTTCATTTTCTCCATATTTTAAATTGAATTTATAACCAAAAGTCTTTTCATCATTACTAACAGCATGTCTGAAATCCATTTTAAACATGTTCATATCAAAGCTTCCTCCTTTTTCAAATCCACCCGCTTGAAGATTAATACTTGTTCCCGGATGCTTAAAAGGGTCTTTACTTAGGTAATGAACCACACCAGCTCCAACACCAGGACCGTAAAGTGCAGATGCAGGACCTAATACAACTTCAACTCTTTCTATATCAAGATTACTTAAATTACTTACATCAGCATCAAAGAAGTTTATTCCATTGACATTAAGACCTCTGTAATCTAACATTACAAGAGTAGAGGTAGTAAATAAATCTACATTATCTCTCAATGCTACACCAGTTCTGTTAGCACCGTGCTTATCAATTTGAACACCTAGCATATCGTCTAAAAGTACAATTGAATTGAAAGCAGATTTGTTTTCGATTTCTTTTGCTCCTAAAATTTGAATTGATGAGGCTGCATTAATAGCTTTTTCCGCTTTTCTGGAACCAGAAATAACTACCTCGTCTAAAGCTTCACCGGTTGATAATGATAATGAAATAACTTGGCTTTCAGAACTCACTTGTATTGTTTGTCCTTCAAAACCTAAAGAGCTTATTTCTAAAGTCCAAGGAAAGTCCAAGTCAGATGAGATAGAAAAATTACCGTCATCATCAGAAATTACACCAGTTGTTGTTCCTTGAATAATTACATTGACACCATAAAGATCTTCAACTCCGTCAGTAATTTTTCCTTTTACAGTTTTAGATTGAGCGTTTACCATCATAAAGCTGGCAAGCATAAAAACTAAACTTGATAAATAAAATTTGAATTTCATAATTGTTTTGTTTTGTTGTTATTAATTTGATTAATATCTGTTACGTATATTACGAATAATGTAATATGTGTGGCAAAATAATACTATTTATTCGATTTTTAAAATTTTTATTAAAATCATGTCCCATTCCTTTAATTATTACTAACCTAGATCCATGTATCAAAGAAGCTAGTTTTTTTGAGTGACTTGCTTTTACAAGAGGATCGTCTGATCCGTGAATTAATAGAGTAGGGACCTTAATAGTTTTTAGTTTTCTATAACGTGAACCTGAGTTTTTTATTGCTCTTCTATGTTGATCAAAAGCTCTCTTATTAAAACCGTTTCTAAATTTAATTTCATATAAAGTTTTTTGAATTTGTTTTTCATAATTAAAAACGTAATTATCATTTCCAGAAAAAAGGTGGTCAAGTTTGAAATGAAATTTTAATACTTTATCAATGTTTCTTTCTTTATTTCTATAAGAAAAAATTAGTTTTTTTAACTGATTTAATCTTTTTGAATCTGGTTTCTCAGCTTCTGGATCTAAAAGAAAACCAGTGGACATTAAGTTTGTCATGGTTAAGATTTTCTCAGGATGATTTATTGCCAATATTTGTGCTATCATTCCGCCTGTAGAGTAACCAATTACATGAAACTTTTTAATCATTAGGTGATTAGTAACAGCCAATGCATCTCTCGCCATTTCTTCAAGATTATAAGAATTTGATTTTGACCAATCTTTAATCCAGTCGGATTCGCCTAAACCTCTATTGTCAAATCTAATAACTCTAAATCCGTTTTTAAGAATAGTTCTGATCATTTGATCAGGCCATTGAATCATAGTCTCAGCTGCTCCATTGATCAGTAAAATTGTTGCTTTTGGATTTTCTGAAAAACTTAGGTCTTCATAAAATATTTTTACATCAATATTTTTTGCATAACCAGTTTTACCCTCGATAAAAACAGGAATCTGTTTTGACTTTGTTATAGAAATTAATTTATCAATATATGAATCATTTAATTCATCTTTTAACAAATTATTAAAATAAAAACCTAGTATGAAACTGGAAACAATTAAAATAAAAATTATCATTTGTTCTATTCCCAAATAACGTCTTCTTTGTTTTTCAACCAATTGTTGTATTGGTCAGAGAATTTTTCATCAATTTTTGATCTTTTTATCTTTAAAGTAGGAGTGGTCATGCCATTTTCTGGGAGCCAGTCTTCTTGAACAAAAATAACTTTGGACATTTTTTTGTAGTTGTCTAGATTACTGTTCACTTTTTCTAAAATATTAGAAATTTTAGAATTTGTAACTTCTTTATTGTTTTTTGCAATTTCAGTAGGTACAACCAAAAGAAGAGGTTGATCGCAATTTAGACCAACTACACATACTTGAGAAAATTCTGAAACATTACCAAAATAAGCTTCTAAAACTCCAGGCTCAATGTATTTTCCTTTGGAGGTTTTAAACATGTCCTTAATTCTCCCAGTTATGTATAAAAATCCATCATCATCAATATGACCTTTATCTCCAGTATGTAACCATCCATCTTTTAAAGTTTCATTAGTTACTTCTTCATTTTTATAATAGCAACTCAATATAAAAGGCCCTTTCATCAAAATTTCACCTTGATCACTTATTTTTAAGTCAACCCCAGGTGTAGGTCTTCCAACAGATCCTCTTCCAAGAGGTTGGTAAGGATCTAAGTTTGTACACGTAGCACAATTTTCAGTCATTCCATAACCGTTTGTAATGAAAATCCCGATACTTCTATACCAGTCTAATAATTCCAGAGGCATTGCTGCAGCTCCGGTAACTAAAGCTTTTGCTTTGGACATTCCAAGTGCATTCTTTAATTTTCTTTTTATTAACCAAGAAACAATAGGGATTTTTAATAGTTTGTCAAGCTTTGCTTGAGGCATTTTCATTAATATTTTTTCTTGAAATTTCATATAAATCCTTGGAACTCCTTGAAAAGCTGTAGGTTGAGTGTCATTTAGATTTTGAGCAAATGTTTCTAATGATTCGACAAATGAAATGGTTCCTCCGTATCTAAAAGCAACATGTTCAATAACAACTCTCTCAAAAATATGATTTAGTGGCATATAGGAAATGAAACTATTATTACCTTTTAAATCAACTTTTAAAGGGTTTCCATCTTCAGTTATTCTTTTTGTATTGAAAAGGGTTTCATAAGTTAATACAACTCCTTTAGGATCACCCGTTGTTCCGGATGTAAAAATTACAGTCCATATGTCTTTAAGGTTAGGTCTAAAATCCTCAGTTTGTGCATCAAATTTATTAATAAATTCATGCCACTGATGACCAACTTCTACTTTTGAATGATCTTTATATTGAGGGAAAGCTATAATAGGCATTTCTAAATCAACACCTTTTTTCATTTCTTCCCAATTTTCTAACTTTCCAACAAACAAAGCTTTAACATCACCAAAGGTTAAAAGATTTTTAATTTCTTTAGAATTAAGAGTTGGGAAAAATGGTACTGAAATATATCCTGCCATTGAAATTGCTAGATCTGCAATAATCCACTCTCTACAGTTTTTTGAAACTAGTCCAATATGACTGTCTTTTTCTAATCCTAAACTTTTCAAACCAGTCGATAATTTTCTTGCCATTAATCCAACTTCACTCCAAGTGTAAGTTTCCCATAGGTTCCCAAATGGTTGTTTTAAAAAAGGCTTATCCGCTAATTCTTTTTCCCATTTATAAAAAGGAAAATCAAATAATTCATTGTTCATGTTATTTTTGTTTTGTTGTAATAATTTATTGAAAATAAGGTTTTTTTGTTAAAACCCATTTATATTTAAATTTTAAACTAAATAATCAGCTTCATTATAAAAACTATTTTATTTTTTTTCTTATTTCTAAGTATCTCTGTTTATTAATTGGATATTTTAAAATAAAAAAAATGGATAAAAAATAAATTATCATTAAAAGTGGACCACCAATTAAACCAAGTTTTGATATAATTTCACTTGGAATATTTTCAATTTCCGTCTGAGTAGGAAATGAAATTAATTTTAATAATATGCCCGCAAAGAAATAACCTAAACCAACTGTTAATTTATAAGCAAACGACATAGTTGAAAAAAATAAACCTTCATGTCTTTGATTTGTTATCGATTCGTATTCGTCAACTACATCTGCCATCATGGAATTTACTAAACTCATAGATGTCCATAAAAAGATATAAGCAATTGTAGTAAATAAAAAATAGGTTACTATTAAAAACGGAGTTCCATTCTCAGGAAATAATCCAAGTATTCTAAGATTAAATGGGCTAGACATAAATAAGCCAAAAAGAAATGTACTTATAATAACTCCAGTTTTTTTATCAAATTTTTCGCCAATTTTAGGTGCGGCAAACAAAGAAATTACACCTCCAATTGCACCAGAAAAAATGATTATTGCTATTTCATTCTGGTTTAGTTCAAAAAAGAATGAAAGAAAATAAGTTATTAAAGAATTTCCAATTCCTAATGCAATATATATCATCATTGTAAATAGAACTAAAGATTTAAAAGACTTCATTTTAGAAGCTGTTATAATGTTTTTGAATAATGATTTTAAGGACTCTTTTTTGTGCATTTTGGGAAGCTCAGGAATTGTATGTTTTGTTCCATAAACACTAAGTAAAATGGTTGATATCATAATTAATGCACAAAACATTGCAAATTTTGGATAAGCATCAATGTTTAATAATCCTGTTGACATTCCATTTTCGGGAACAAAAAAATAAATTAACCCAAAAAATGAAACAAATGGAGAAATTAAAGTTGCAAACATTATTCTGTAACTTGTTATAACCGTTCTTTCATCATAGTCTGAACTTAATTCAGCACCTAATGACATTCCAGGAACTAAAAAAAGAGATAAAAAAAATCTAATTAAAATTGAAAAAAAAGTCATCCACAGAAACAATTCAAATTGACCTAAGTCATCAAATGGTTTAAAAAGAAGATAAGTTGAAACTCCAAGAGGAATGGCTGATATTGCCATAAATGGATGTCTTCTACCATATTTTTTTGATTTATAATTATCCGAAATTGTTCCAATTATTGGATCAGAAACAGCATCAAATAAAAGAGCAATTAGTGTGGCAGTTCCAGTGTATATTTGATCCAGACCAAGAATTTGACTAAAGTAAAAAAAAACAAAAACAGCATACAAAATATCTTTTATTCCAACAGAAATAAAGCCCATTCCGTAAAAAAACTTTGTTTTAGAATCTACCCTCATGAATTGTAAATATATGTTTAAGATACAAGTAAATGAAAATTTTTTTCAGATCGCTAAAATTTGTTTTCATATACATAAACTAATGGGAAACATATTTTTCATTAATTTTACATTTAAACAACTTTACATAAATATCTAAATAAAATGATTGTTAAATGAAAGTTAGAAAACCAACTGTGGATGTATTGAGTTCTGGTTTCATTGAAAACGAAATTTCAATGAAGAAATTATTGAGTGAACTAAATTCTTATTATAAGTTGTCAAAACAAGAAGGAAGTGCAGCTCAAATAAAAAGAACCAGAGCTAGAAAAAAATTACTTGCAAGAGAAAAAATAGATTTATTACTTGATAAGAAAAAACCTCATATAGAATTAATGCCTCTTGCTGGTTTAAAACATGAAAATGGTTTTGGTGCTGGAGGAACAACCGTTGTTGTATTAGGTTATGTTTCAAATGTTCTTTGTTTAATTAATGCCAATGTGTCAACTAGAAAAGCTGGTGCAGTTGATTATGCTACAAGTTTAAAAAACTTAAGATTATCTCAGATAGCTAAAGAAAACAAACTATTAACTATCAATTTAGTTGAAAGCGGGGGAGCCAATCTTCCAGATCAAGACAGAGTTTTTAATAATTATGGTAAGTTTTTCTTTGAAATGTCTAAAAGATCAAAAGAGGGAATACCAACAATTTCTGTTGTTTTTGGTAATGCAACTGCTGGCGGGGCTTATGTTCCCGGAATGTCTGATTATTCAATTTTTCAAAAGAACACGGCTAAAGTATTTTTAGCTGGTCCTCCGCTTGTTAAAATGGCAACAAATGAAGATGCTAACGATGAAGAATTAGGAGGAGCTCAAATGCACAGTAGTATTTCTGGCGTTTCAGATTTTTTGGCTAAAAATGAAAAGGATGCAATTGAAATAACAAAAAAATTAATTAAAAACATCAAGAAACCAACTCAAAATAAATTTGAAAACGATTCAATTGCGCCAAAATTTGATAAAAAAGAGATTTTGGGAATTATTCCATCACATTTAAAAAAACCTTTTGATATAAGAGATCTTGTTAAAAGATTTGTAGATGGATCTGAATTTATTGAATTCAAAGAAAATTATGGTATAACAATGTTTTGTTGTTGGACTAAAATAAATGGTTATCCTGTTGGGATTATTGCAAATAATGGAGTGATTTTTCTTGAGTCTGCAAGAAAAGCGACACATTTTATACAATTGGCTAATAAATCAAATATCCCCTTATTATTTATACACAATACAACCGGTTTTATGGTTGGAAAAAAGTATGAACAAAATGGTATGATTAACGTCGGTTCCCAATTGATACATGCTGTTTCGGGAAGTACAGTTCCACATATTAGTCTTCAGGTTGGAAATTCTTATGGTGCAGGAAATTATGCTATGTGTGGTAGATCTTTTGAACCTAGATTTCTATTTTCTTATCCCAATGCAAAATCTGGTGTTATGGGTGCGGATCAGTTATCAGGAGTAATGGAAATTATTAAAAGAAATTCAGCGTCTTCATTAAATAAAGTAATAGATGAAGAGAAGCTTAAAATAGAAAAGAGAAAACTAGCTGAACAGGCTGATCAGAAAGCAAGTGTTTGGCACACTACTTCTGAGGTTTGGGACGATGGAGTTATTGATCCAACTGATACTAGAAAATATTTATCCTTGGCTTTGGCTACTGTTTACAGTAATGAAGTAAAGGGATCTAGTTCATTCGGCGTATTTAGAATGTAAATATTTATTATGAAATATTTTAATGAAAATGATGTTAAAAATATAAAGTCATACAACTTTGATTTTATAGAATTTGAAGAGTCAAATTATGTTTTTACTTTAACATTAGATCGTCCTAAAAAGAAAAATGCTCTAAATCCTCAGATGATTAATGAAATAGCATTTGCCTTTCAATATGTTTCTACCAAAGATAGTATTAGAGCTCTATTATTAAAATCAAATGGAAATATTTTTTGTTCAGGGTTAGATCTTAAAGCTATTAATGGTGAAATTGAAAAAAATAATTCAACCGTCCCAAAAGCAAACTCAAAAATATTAATAGGAGAACTATTTAATAAGTTATATAAACCAAAAATTTGTCAGTTGGAAGGTGATGTTTATGCTGGTGGGTTTTTATTAATTGCTGGTTGTAATTATGTTGTTTCAATAGATGGTCTAAAATTAGGTCTTCCTGAGACTAAAAGAGGAATCTTTCCAATGCAAGTTATGGAATCTCTTTCTAAAATTATTTCTTCAAGAAATGTAATTGATTGGTGTATTAGAGGTTATAACTTGGATGTTAAAACTGCCTATTCATGGGGGTTGATTTCTAAAATAGTAGATCAATTTAAAATTGAATCATTTGTTTCAAATTGGTTAAATGAAGTTGTAAGTAATTCTCCGATTGCAATTCAATACGGTTTAGAAGCTTTTGATAAGATAAATTCAAGCGAATCAAATCATAAATACCTTTTAGAAATGTTAGAATTGGTTTTAAAATCTGACGATGCAATTGAAGGAATTGCTGCTTTTAAAGAAAAAAGAAATCCTAACTGGAAATAATAATTTTATCTTTGAGTTTATTATGCTTGCATAGTATTTTTTTATATTTTAGTATTTTAATACTAATTCGCATATTATATTAACTAATAAAACTCAAAATAATGTTAAAAAATAAAGTTGTTAAATTGTCATCTCGACCATCAGGTTTTCCTTCTGAAGACACGTGGGTTCATGAAACCAAAGATGTCAGACAAATAAATGATGGAGAAATTCTTCTAAAAAATTTATATGTTTCTTTTGATCCAGCAATGAGAGGATGGTTAAATGAAACTAGATCTTATATTCCACCAGTTCAAATTGGTGAAGTCATGAGAGCTGGAACTATTGGAGAAGTTGTTGAATCAAAAAACCCAAATTTTAATAAAGGTGATATTCTTTCAGGATGGGGTGGAGTTCAAGAATATTCAATTTCTAATGGAAAGGGGTACTTTAAGGTGCCAAGCACTGAAATTCCGTTACCAACTTTTATTGGAACTTTAGGAATGCCAGGAATGACTGCATATTTTGGTATTCTTGAAGTTGGTAAAATAAAAAAAGGTGATACCGTATTAGTATCAGCCGCTGCAGGTGCTGTTGGAAGTATAGTAGGGCAAATTGCAAAAATTAAAGGATGTAAAGTTGTTGGTATTGCTGGTGGTAAGGAAAAATGTGATTATGTCATTAACGAACTTGGTTTCGATGGTTGTGTTGACTATAAAAATGAAAGTATTAAAAGAGGAATTAAAAGAGAGTGTCCTGATGGAATTGACGTTTATTTTGATAATGTTGGGGGTGAGATTTTAGATGCTGCTCTTGTTTTTTTAAGAATGGGAGCTAGAATTGTAGTTTGTGGAGCTATTTCACAATACAACGAAATGTCAGCCAAAGGCCCAGATAATTATTTGTCTTTACTTGTAAATAGGGCTTCCATGAAAGGAATGGTTGTTTTTGATTATGCTAAAAATTACCCAATTGCAACCAAAGAAATGACTCAATGGATTTTGGATGGCACTTTAAAATCAAAAGAAGATATTTATGAAGGAATTGAAAACTTTTATGAGGTTTTTAAAAAATTATTTAATGGAGAAAAAAAAGGTAAATTAATTTTAAAAATATAATTATGAGAGATGCATTAATCGTTTCTACGGCAAGAACTCCTTTGACAAAATCGTACAGAGGAACTTTTAATAATACTACTGCTCCAACTATGGCAGGTTGGGCAATTGAGGAAGCAGTTAAAAGATCAGGAGTTGATCCAGAAAAAGTTGATGATGTTATAATGGGTGCAGCTTTACAACAAGGAACACAACATTGTAATGTTGCTAGAAATTCTGCATTAGCTGCAGGTCTTCCAGTAACCGTTAGTGGAATGACATTAGATAGACAATGTTCGTCTGGAATGATGGCTATTGCAACTGCTGCTAAACAAATTATAAGCGATGGAATGGATGTGGCAGTTGGAGGCGGATTAGATTCAATTAGTTTGGTTCAAACTAAAAAAATGAATCTGGATAGGTGGGTTGATAAAAAATTAATTGCTAAACATCAACATATTTACATGCCAATGCTTAAAACTGCTGAAGTAGTAGCTAATAGATATAATATTTCAAGAGAATCTCAAGATGAATATTCTCTTCAAAGTCAGTTAAGAACTGCAAAAGCACAGGAAGACGGAAAATTTGATGATGAAATTATATCCGTTACAACAACTATGGGAGTTATGGATAAGATAACTAAAGAGATTTCATTTGTTGAAAAGACTACTTCAAAAGACGAGTGCAATAGACCTAACACAACTATTGAAGGATTAAGTTCACTTAATCCAGTTGTAGAAGGAGGATCAATTACGGCTGGAAATGCTAGTCAGCTTTCTGATGGAGCATCTGCTTGTGTTTTGATGGAATCAAGTGTTGCTGCAAAGCACAATGTTACACCGCTTGGAATTTATAGGGGAATTGCAGTTGCCGGATGTGAACCAGACGAAATGGGTATTGGACCAATATATGCTGTTCCTAAATTATTAAAGCAAAATGGTCTTAAAATGAGTGACATTGGACTCTGGGAGCTTAATGAAGCATTTGCTGTTCAAGTTATTTATTGTAGAGATGTACTTGGAATTCCTAATGAAATTTTAAATGTAAATGGAGGTTCTATTTCAATAGGACATCCTTATGGAATGAGTGGATCTAGAATGGTTGGTCATGCACTAATTGAGGGTAAAAGAAGAGGCGCTAAATATGTAATTTCAACAATGTGTGTTGGTGGAGGAATGGGAGCCGCAGGACTATTTGAAGTTATATAAATCAATACTTAATAAATTTTAACTAAAAAAATATAAATATGAAAAGATTAGAAGGTCAAGTAGCTATCGTAACAGGCGGAGCTCGTGGAATAGGTAAGGGAATTTGTGAAGTTTTTTGTAGGGAAGGAGCTACTGTTGCGTTATGGGATGTTTTGGATGGAACTGAAACAGTTAATGAAATCACACAAAATGGCGGTAAAATATTCTTTCAAAAAGTAGATGTGACAGATCAAAATTCTGTAGATACCGCTATTGAAGAGATTATTAAACAGCACGGTAAAATCGAAATTTTAATAAATAATGCAGGGATTATTAGAGACAGATCCTTTTTAAAGATGTCAGAGGAGGAATGGGATTCGGTAATCAATGTTAATCTAAAATCTCTTTATGTTGTAACCAGAGCTGTTGTTCCACATATGAAGGAAAATGGATATGGAAGAATAGTTTCAGCATCATCAATTAACGGAACAGCAGGTGCTTTTGGACAAACTAATTATTGTGCCACTAAAGCAGGAATTTCTGGTTTTACTAGAGCTTTGTGTAAAGAAGTTGGAAGGTTTGGAATTACTGCAAACGCTGTTGCTCCTGGTTTTATTCAATCTGCAATGACTGAAAGTATGCCAGAAGAAGTAATAAAAGCTGGAATAAAAATGATACCTGTCGGTAGAATAGGAACAGCTGAGGATATGGGTCACGCTTATTTATTTTTAGCATCAAAAGAATCTGGTTTTGTAAGTGGAATAACTCTTCACTCAAATGGTGGTGCAATGCCAATGTAAATTTTAAAAAAATAATTATGAACAATAACAAAGCTTACAGTACAAAAGTTAAAAATCTGGATGAATTAAATCAATTGGTTGGTAACGAACTAGGAATTTCTAAATGGATTGAAGTAACCCAGGAAAACATCAGTGTTTTTGCAAAAATCACTGAAGATGAACAATGGATACACATTGACAAAGAAAAATCCGAAAAGTATTCACCATATAAAACTACAATAGCCCATGGTTTTATGATTTTATCATTAGCGTCCAGGTTCTCTTATGATACTTTAACAATAGAAAGCGTCAAGATGGGTGTAAATTATGGAGTTGATAGAGTTAGATTTACAAGTGCTACTCCATCTGGAGGTTTTGTTAGGGGAAAAGTATCTTTAATTGAGTGTGAAAAAAAAGAGGGTAGTGCAAAATACAAACTTGGGATTACTGTTGAATTAAAGGGACAAGAGAAACCAGTATGCGTTGCTGAGACATTAGCAATAGCTTACGAATAGATAATTATTATGGAAAATAAAGCTGTTTTATTAGAAATTATTGAAAGTACTGCAATTATAACCTTTAATAGACCGGAGAGGTATAATGCAGTTAACCATGATTTTATTGAGGGGATAAACTATGTTTTTTCTGTTATTAAAAACGATGACAATATAAGAGCTGTAGTTTTAACTGGGAATGGAAAAGGGTTTTGTGCTGGAGCAGACTTAACAACTATGGGAACTTTATCTGCTGAAGATTCAAGAGATTATATAATAGACAATTATAAACCAATTTTAAATAATTTTTTAAGTCTAAGGAAACCAATTATAGGTGCTATCAATGGCACTGCTGCTGGAGTTGGTGCGGCTTTTGCTTTAGCTTGTGATTTTAGAGTGATGAGTAATGAAAGTTCATTATTGTATGCTTTTATTAATATTGGTTTAGGACCTGATGGAGGTGCAAGTTGGTTGCTTTCAAGACAAGTAGGTTACAGTAAGGCATTAGAGATAGCTACAAGCGGTAAAAGAGTAATGGGTGAAGACTGTTTAAAACTTGGATTAACTAATAAACTGGTTGAAAATCATCAAATATTAAGTGTTGCAAAAGATTGGGCTAAAGAATTGTCATTAAAACCTACTGTTGGAGTTGGAATAACTAAGCACGACATGATTTTTTCTTTAAATAATGATCTCTTAGATACCATTGAGTTTGAAGCTAAAGAACAAGTTGCAGCATTTCATAGTGAAGATTTAAAAGAAGGAGTCTCTGCTTTTTTGGAAAAAAGGAAAGCTAATTTTAAAGGTAAATAATAAATAATATGGAAACACAAGTTAAAGTTGATTTAACAGATTTTAGATTAGAAACAAGAAAATGGTTAGAAGAAAATTGTCCAAAGTCCATGCTGGAGCCTATAACAGATGCAAATCAATTGTATTGGGGAGGTAGAAACGGAGAATTTAGTTCTAAGGATCAAGAAATATGGTTTAATAGAATGCTTGAAAAAAAATGGATTGTTCCTTATTGGGAATCTAAATATGGAGGAGGAGGATTAAATCCAAAACAAAATAACATTTTGAATCAGGAAATGTCTAGGTTGGGATGTAGAAAGCCCCACATTAATTTTGGTATATCAATGTTAGGTCCTGCTTTATTAAAGTTTGCTTCCGAAGAACAAAAAATTTATTATTTAAATCAAATCTGCAAAGGAGAAATAAGATGGGTTCAAGGCTACAGTGAACCTAATGCTGGAAGTGATTTAGCTAATCTTCAAACTAAGGCTGAAGATAAAGGAGATCATTTTTTAGTTACTGGATCTAAAGTATGGACATCTTATGGCGATAAAGGAGATTTTATATTTTGTTTAGTTAGAACAAGCACTGAATCAAAACACACTGGAATAAGTTTTTTACTTATTGACATGAATTCCGAGGGAATATCAACAAGACCCATAAAGTTAATAAGTGGAAAATCACCATTTGCTGAAACATTTTTTGATTCTGTTAAAGTTCCAAAAAAGAATTTAGTTGGTACTCTTAATGATGGCTGGACTATTGCCAAGTATTTATTGACTCATGAGCGTCAAATGATAGGGGGGATAGGCGATACAGATAAGAAAAAAACATTAAGTGAAGTCGCAATTGATTCTATTGGAGTTACTGATAAATTATTATCAAATGCATCAATTAGATCAAAGATTGCAAATCTTGAAATGAATGAAAAAGTTTTCGAATTAACTATTCAAAGAGCTTTAGATGAACATAAAGCTGGAAATAATTCGGGTGCGGTATCTTCATTTTTTAAATACTACGGGACTGAACTTGCTATGCAGAAAGAGGAATTAAGGTTAGAGGTCAATGGATTTAGTTCAACCGAATGGACTAGTGAAGAATCTAATAATGGTAGAGAGGCTAGATATTTCAATAGATCAAAAGGTCATTCAATTGAAGGAGGAACACACGAAGTTCAGTTAAATATAATAGCAAAAAGAGTCCTTGGACTCCCATCAAAATAATAATTATGGCACTTGTAATTAATGAAGAGCAAAAAATGCTCAAGTCTTCAGCAAAAGAACTGTTAGATTTAAAATCTCCAATTTCTCATATGAGAGAACTAAGAGATGACAATTATAATCAATTTGATGTTGATTTATGGAAAGAAATGGTTGAAATGGGATGGACGGCTTTAACAATCCCTGAGCAATATAATGGACTTAATTTTGGTTATGTTGGATTAGGTCAAGTTTTAGAAGAAATGGGGAGAAAGCTCACAGTTTCACCAATGATATCTACTGTATTAGTTTCAACAACATTAATTTCTTTGTCTAAAAATGAAGTTTTAAAAAGAAAACTTTTTGATGAAATAATGAATGGAAAAAAGCTATGTTCACTGGCTCATGAAGAAAGTTCTCACCACAACCCAAATATTAACTCATCTATTGTTTCAAAAAACGATGAGAAGTTTATTTTGAATGGAAAAAAGAGGTTTGTGATTGATGGATCAATTTCAGATTACTTAATTATTTCAGCTAATAATGAATCCTCTGGTACATTAGAGTTAATCATTTTAGATTCTAAATCAAAAGGGATTACTTTCAATAACAAAGTTCATATGGACTCTAAAAATTACTCTGATATTTCATTTAATAATGTCGAGTTTTCTAATAATGATTTTTTATCATCCAATGATGATGGTCAAAAACTTTTAAGTAAAACTATTGATATAGCTTGTATCGGATTGGCAGCTGAAATGTTAGGTAATATTCAACAAGCATTTGAAATGACAATGGAATATTTGAAGGAGAGAGAACAATTTGGAGTAAAAATTGGTTCTTTTCAATCTTTACAACACAGATCAGCAATAATGTTTGGAGAAATTGAATTGTGTAAATCTATTGTTTTAAAAGCACTTCAAGCTATTGATTCCGACGATGAAAATTTACCTGAACTTGCAAGTTTAGCCAAATCAAAGTTAGGATTAACATCAAAATTAGTTACTAATGAAGCTGTACAAATGCATGGTGGAATAGGAATGACAGATGATTCTGATATTGGTTTTTTTCTCAAGAAGACTAGAGTTACACAAAGAATTTTTGGAGATTCAAATTATCACCTAGATAGATTAGCAAAAATAAATAATTATTAAATTATTTATTTACTTGTTTTTGGTAGGTGCTTTCAAATATTTTGTCAGCATTTGAAGTTTCAAACCCATCTCTTCTGTGAGAAGAATTAATTTTATTAGGTTCTAATTCTTTGAACTTTGGTAATATTTTTCTTTCAGCAAATTCTACGTAGCTCCCTGAGATTAATGATTTACCTTCCTTAAAGTTAGCATTGATTTTATTAGCTACTGAACTACTTTGAAGAAGTAACCCATCTTTACTTTTTTTAATTATCCCGCCTGAATCATTAAGTTTTATTCCAATACTAATTAGAAATTTATTAAAATTTTCTAATGAATTGTAACTCTTTTCGAGTTCATGAACACTTATTGTGTAATGATTTAAATAATACCTATTGTAAATTACCCAAGATCCGTATTCAGTTTCTTTCAATAATTGATTATAATGGTTTAATGTGGGTAGACTCCATAAAGGTTTACTTAAGAAATCTATAATTTCATTAGCATTATTTAGATTGATTGAATCAACGGGATCTTTTTTTACCTGATTTGTATACTGTTGAATAATTTTTTGTGCATTTTTTGATAACTCATTTACTTTTAGCTCACTTATAAAAATTCTCGGCATATTTTTTTCATGATGAGAATACCAGAACGCGTTAAGTTTTTTTTGTTCAAAGGAATAAAAGTCTCTTTTTTTATATCCGTGATTTAGAAATATTTTTTCAAATGAATTAATACCAAGATTATCAACTCCCATAGTTCGAAAAGCAATGTGATCATTTATTATTTCAGACTGATCAGAAACAATATTATTTGAAACCATTGCTTTAGTAATTTTTTTAACATCAGGAACTCTTAACGAATAAGTGTTAAATAATGACTCTAAAACTATATTTATTGTTTTCTTTTCTTTGAACTTCATTATCTAAAGTTAATCTAAAAATAATTTCCCAGAATCTGTTTCTAAAAACTTTTCAAAAGAGATTTCTTCTTGTTTAATAAACCCTTTTTGTTTTAATGAACCTTTATTAACCATTTCAATTACTGAAACTAATGAAGCAGCAGTTGTCCAAGAAATGGCTCTCCATTTATGACCTTGAATTTCAATAGGATAAAATGCTTTAAAATATTCACTTCTTGAAATCTTTTTGTTTTTCCAGCCTTCAACTACAGCATAAACATAAACTACATCTTCTTTTACAGGTGGCTTTGCATTACTAAGTATTTTTTCTAGCTGACTTTTATCGTTTTTTAATATTAGTTCATACATTAAAAACCTCATTAGTTTTCCGTGACCAGGATACCTTATGGTTTTATAATTTAGAGTATCAACTTTCCCCTCATAAGTATCACACATTGTTCCTAAACCACCAGATGTTGCAAAAGCCTCAAATTCTTGTCCTTCAATGTTTATATATTCAAATCCATCAAGGGAGGGAACCATTTTTTTTACTCCATTTTGAATAACTTGAGCGTCGTTAATATATTCATTAATAACCCCCTCAGGGGACCAAGTGAACGAGTAGGCTAACTGTCCGTTTGGGTATCTTGGAAGAGCACCAACTCTAAGTTCAATATCTCTTAGTTTATCAAACTCACATGCTAAATTATTGCCAATTATCCCAATTAGTCCTGGAGCAAGTCCACACTGAGGTGCCATAACTTTAGTAGTGTTTTTGCTTAATTCTTTTATGTAATTTGTTGTTTCTATATCTTCGGTGAGATCAAAATAGTTCATATTTAATTTACTTGACATTTTAGCTATTTTCTTATTTAAGAAAAAAGGTAATGCTGATACAACTGTATCATTTTTTTTAAATATTTTCTCAAGTTCTTTTTCATTTGTTACATCACACTCTAGCACTTTAAATGGTAATTTAAAATCATAGTGTGGTTTTTTTTGATCAATACCAGTTACATTAAATTTATTACTCAAAAGAACACCAACTAGTGTCCCTACTTTACCCAACCCTAGCACTATAATATCTTTCATATATAACAATAATTAAATATTTTGTTATAAATATAACAATTTAAAGTCATAAATTTCTACTTTTATTTTCATGAATTTAATAAAGTTAATTTGGGATTTTAGAGGTCCTGTTTCAAAAAAAACTGCTCATCATTTTCATTCTCATCTCAAAGAATTTCTTGCTTTAGAAAAAATGTATGAATATAAAACCGGTTTAGAGGAAAATAGTGATCATCACTCAATAGTGTTTGTTATAACTAATTCTGAAGATTTAGATTTTTTTAAAAAAAAACTTAAGCCAAATAGAGGGCAAAAAGTATCTTAATTTACTTCACTCTATCATTTTATATTTACTAACTTGTTTAAATAAATTTATAATTATGAACATGGAAAGAGAATTTGATGTTATTATATGGGGAGGCACAGGATTTACAGGATCACTTGTTGTGGAGTATATTTATAATAACTATAAAAATAAAAGTCTTAAATGGGCAATTGCTGGTAGAAGTATTGAAAAATTAAATAAAATTCGATTAAAGTTTGCTGATGATTCAATTCCTGTTATTTCTGCCAATAGCGATGATTTAGCTAGTCTTCAATCAATGGTTAAAAGAACTAAGGTTGTTTGCACTACAGTTGGACCATATGCTCTGTATGGATCAAATTTGGTTAAAGCATGTGTAGAAAGTAAAACACATTATTGTGATTTGGCTGGAGAGGTTCAGTGGATTAGAAAAATGATCGACCAGTATCATAAAAAAGCTAAATCTAATAATGTCAAAATTGTTAACTGTTGTGGATTTGATTCAATTCCCTCTGATATGGGTGTCTATTTTATTTACAAAGATGCTCTGAAATTAAACAAAACCATAAGTAAAATTGAGATGAGGGTTGCAGGTGCAAAAGGTGGTATTAGTGGTGGTACTTATGAAAGTTTGAGTAATGTGAATAAAGAAGCTCTTAAAGACAATGAAATTTTTAAAACAGTGATTAGCCCTTATGGACTAAACCCCATAGGAGAACAAAGCGGGCCTGATAAATATGACCTTAGAAAGGTAAAATTTGATAAGACATCAAAAAATTGGATTGGTCCATTTATAATGGCTGCTATAAATACTAAGATAGTTAGAAGAAGTAATGCTTTAAGTGGATATTTGTATGGAAAAGATTTTGAATATGATGAGGCTACTCTTGGTGGCAAAGGATTTAATGGAAGAGTAAAAAGTGTTTTAATGTCAATACCATTAGCAATTGTTATGCTTGCAAAACCTGGATCAATTATAAAGAAGATTGTTGATAAAATATTACCAAGTGCTGGTGAAGGACCCTCAAAAAAAGATCGTGAAAATGGATATTTTAATTTGAGATTCTACGTTACTTATAAAGATGGATCCAATTCCATAGCTAAAGTTACTGGAGATAGGGACCCAGGGTATGGTTCAACATCAAAAATGCTAAGTGAATCTGCCATATGCTTGGCTATGGATAATTTGGATAGCCTTGATGGTGTTATTACACCTTCAACAGCAATGGGAGATAATTTACTGGAGAGGTTAGAAAATAAATCAGGATTAACTTTTAATATTAAACATTTATGAAAGATGTTAAATCAACCTTTACTAGTTTAGTTGTTCTCTTAATAATATTTTGTTTTATAATTATTTATAATAATTCAGAACAAGTTGATGATATTAAAGAAATAAATGATTGGGAAACTATTTTTAATGGTGAAGATTTTGATGGATGGGAAATTAAAATTAGGGGAGAAGAGTTAGGTAATAATTTTAAAAACACATTTAAGGTTAATGATGGTTCATTGAAAGTTTCATATGAAAATTATGAAAATTTTGATGATAGATTTGGTCATATATTTTATACGAAATCTAAGTTCAAAAATTACCACCTTAAATTAGAATATAAATTTAGTGGAGAACATTTGAAAGGTGCTCCAGGATGGTCAATTAAAAATAGTGGTATAATGCTACATTCTCAGCATCCATCTACCATGCTTTTAGATCAAGATTTTCCTGTTAGTTCAGAGGTCCAGCTTTTAGGAGGATTGGGAACCGAGGAAAGATCAACAGCAAATATGTGTTCACCTGGAATCGATGTTGATATTAACTCTGAAAAAGCAAAATACCACTGTGTAAATTCTACTTCCAACACGTATCATAATGACGATTGGGTTAAAGTTGAAGTAATTGTTAAATCCAATAATATTGTTCATCATATTGTTGAAAGTGATACAGTGATTTCTTATTCTAATTTAAGAGTAGGAGGTGATAAAATTCCTGAAAATTATTTAAGCAGATTGAGTGAACCTCTTGTAGATGGTTATATTTCACTTCAATCAGAAGGACATCCTGTTGAATTTAAAAATATAAAAATCAAAAACTTGGATTAGAACTGACAATGTAGTTTAGATAGTAGTTTATAAAACTAAAAAAAGGGAACAACCGACAAAAGTTATTCCCTTCTTGTGACCTCGCTAGGATTCAAACCTAGAACCTCTTGAGCCGTAATCAAGTGCACTATTCAGTTATGCTACGAGGCCTTTTTTATTAGAAATGCGAATTTAGCATTATTTTTGTAATATTATTCTTGAATTATTTTAATATATGAAAAAAAATAAGCCAGATAATATTGTTTTTAATGAAGAATCTAATCAATATAATGCTTCAATTTTACCATACGCATCAAGTGTAGGTGCTCCATCAATTAAAATTGAAGATAATAAGAGTTGGAAAGAGAGAGGAGTTGCTAAAGTCAATAAAAAAATTAGTTTAAAGTTTGAAGAATTAAAATCAGATTATGAAAAATTAATAGATGATTTTAAGTGGAACGAAATAATATATAATTCTAAATTCTCTTTTGAGCCCGTTATTGGTGAAACATATTATTTATATAACGATAAATCAAATGAATATTTTTTGTCTCTAATTAATCCTCAATCTTGGAATAAAGATTGTGTAGGAGAGTTTTCTTTAAATAGTGAAGGAAAATGGTCTAGATCTCTTTAAAAGTTTCATTAAGGGTTTCACTCAACCGAAAATTAGCCTTCCAAGCCCAGTCTCTTCTAGCAACGGAATCGTCTATTTTTTTTGGCCATGTCTGAGCAATTTCATCTCTAAAATCCGGTTTATAAATTACATTTCCTTTACATCCAATTTCTCTTAATTTTTTTTCGAGCTCTAAAGGTGTGATACTAAAGCCAGTTATATTGTATGATTCTTTTACACTTAGATTATTTTTGTTAGTTGACATATACTTTATTGTACCCATAATGGCATCATTTATATAAAGCATTGGAAGCCTAGAGTTTTTATTTAAAAAACAATTGTAATTTTTTCCTTTTTTTAATGATTCAATCATTTCCATAACATAATCAGTAGTACCACCACCTGGTTTAGATTCAAAAGAAATAATACCAGGATACCTAAGTGATCTAATATCTAAATCATACTTTTTGTTATAATAGTTCATTAATTTTTCACCTGCTAGTTTAGAAACACCATACATGGTTTCAGGGTTAAGAATAGGGTCTTGAATAACGTTTTCAAGATTTGATTTTGTTCCAAAAACTGCAATTGAGCTAGGCCAAAAGATTCTATTTATTTTATTTTTAATAGAAATTTCAATAATATTTTGGAAACTTTCCATGTTTATTTTCCATGAATCAAATGGATTTTTTTCTCCATTTGCAGAAAGTACTGCTACCAAATGATATATGGTGTTAAGTTTATATTTCTTTATAAGATTATCTAATTTATTTTTATTCATTGCATTAGCAATTTCAAAATCACAATTTAATTTCTTTTTGGGCGATCTTATATCAGTAGCTAAAACATAAATATTATTTTTAACAAAATACTTTACAAATTCCTGACCTAATTGACCTAACGCCCCAGTAATTAATATTCTTTCCATTACTAAATAAAAATTATACTTTTATTAATTAAATAACATATATGTACGAATCTATACAAAAAAGGCTTATAAAGGAATTAGATGAGGTTAAAATTTCGGGAAGATATAAAGATGAAAGAATCATTAGCTCTAGTCAGGGCTCAATTATCAATGTAGAGAACAGTAAAGTTTTAAATTTTTGCGCAAATAATTATTTAGGTCTAGCATCAAATAATAAAGTCATAAAACGAGCTAAAGATACTTTAGAAAGTCATGGTTTTGGAATGGCTTCAGTTAGGTTTATATGCGGAACTCAGGACATACATAAAGAGCTTGAGATGAAGATTTCAAAATTTTTAAAAAAAGAAGATACTATATTGTATGCTGCAGCTTTTGATGCTAATGGCGGATTGTTTGAACCTTTATTTAATGATCAAGATGCTATAATCAGTGATGCTTTAAACCACGCCTCAATAATTGACGGTATAAGATTATGTAAAGCTAAAAGATTTAGGTACAAGCATAATGATATGAAAGATTTGGAGGCCCAACTTAAAAATGCTAAAGATTCTAGAAATAAAATTATTGTTACAGACGGAGTTTTTTCAATGGACGGTACAATTGCTCAACTTGATAAAATATGTGAATTAGCAAAAAAATATGATGCTTTAGTTATGTCTGATGAATGTCATTCTACTGGATTTGTGGGACCAAGTGGTAGAGGAGTTCCTGAAGAGTTAAACGTAATTGATGAAGTTGATATAGTTACCGGAACTCTGGGAAAAGCTCTTGGAGGAGCATCTGGAGGATTTACAAGTGGACCTAAAGAAATAATAGATATACTTAGACAAAAATCTCGTCCTTATTTATTTTCAAATACTTTGGCACCTTCAATAGTTGGCGCTTCTTTGGGAGTTTTAGATGTTTTAGAAAATGACACTTCTCATTTAAAAAAGTTAAAAAAAAACACAAAGTACTTTAGACAAAAAATTTCAAGTTTTGGTTTTGATATTAAGCCTGGAAATCATCCAATTGTTCCTGTTATGCTTTACGACGATCATCTTGCTCAAGAAATGTCTTCTGAGTTATTGAAACTAGATATATATGTAATTGGCTTTTTTTACCCGGTAGTTCCTAAAGGTAAGGCTAGAATTAGAGTCCAGATTTCAGCTTCTCATTCAATTCAAGATATTGATAAAGCTTTAAATGCGTTTTATGAAGTTGGAAAGAAATTAAAAGTAATATGAATCTAAATTTAGTCTAAACTATTTTTTGTTACATAGTATCTCCAGCCTAATAATAGAAATTGAAACTTAGTTGCTTTTATAGGGTCAACTCTGTTTTTAGTTAAACTTGGTAATAAAATTTTATTAATTTTTGCCAAGACTTTAAATGAATTTAAATGTAATTTTTTCATAATTTAAATTAATTTATTAAATTCAAAAATAAAATATTATGATCAAAATTAAAAAGTTATTATTTGTTTTATGTTTATCATTCTTTTTTATCTCATGTTCATCCGGTGAATGTGACTTAGATGGATGTGAGAGACAAGGTCAGGGATGGGAAAATGCTAACGATAATTCAAGATGTGCAGCCTGGGGAGCATGTAGAATTAGTGATTCTGGTGGCTATTGTTCAAAGGCTCACGCCTTAAAAGGTTGACATAAAATAGAATTTTTTTAAATTTCAGAGTCGTATTTATTAGATGAATTATCACCTTTTCCAAAAAGCATAAATAGAGTATAAAAGGGAATCAATTGATAAAAACCACTATTTCCTCTGTCATGACATCTTTTTGCACCTTGAACAATCAATACATAAGTAGCTATAAGAAAGACAATAAAAAGTGCTAAAATTAAAACAGTAGAATCTGTTTCAGTAGCTTTATTTGCATATATACCCCAAATAAAATACCAGCCTAAATAAGTAATAAAATACTCTAATCTGCCAATTCTCCCTTTTTTAGAAAAAATATCTCTAAACATTTTATGTTTAACAGCTGGAAATGAATTTACAGGATCTCTACTAGTTGTAGGTTCGGGTTCCTTTAACGGAGAAGTAGGTTTAGGCTTTGATTTTTTTTCAAATTTGAATGGTGATTTCTTTATTACATGATTTAATTCTTTTATTTCAGATACTTTTTTCCATTCTTTTAAACCTTCGTACCAAACTAATGTTTCCTTATCAATCAATTTAGTTTCTAGCTGTTTTATTGAAAAAGGACCTTCCTTTGAAATTTGATCTTTAGATAAATAATATTGTTTCATTTGAAAATTTTTAGGATGTTATTTAAAGGGTCTCTTCTTATTTCAATTTTTTCAAACCTATTAATAAAAGAATTTGTTTGATTTATTTCATTGTTATCCATCTTATCATTTAACTCTTCGAATTCTTCTTTAAAAGCAATAAAATTAAGTTGAGTAATTTTCCATTCAGAATCATCATAGCTCTTATAATTTGCTTCTGTTTCATTAATAAAAATACCGAAATCTTTTAAAAACTTATCTTTTGGAAGTGTACATGAAACAATAAATAATGTTATGACAATAATATATTTTAGCATCAAAAAGTTATTAATTTAAACGAACCGTACATTAAAATTATAATAATTATTAAATTTAAAAAAATAGAAAAACTTGCTTTATTTTTATACCCTTTTTTAAATCTTTTATCTTTAGACTGAGCTTTTTTTATTACTTTATAAATTAAAAATAAACTTATTAAAAAAAAAACTAATCCAATAATCTTAAATTCCATATTGTATATTTGTAATAAAAAAAATTGAATATTATAAATTTAATGAAAAAAATACATCTTTTAATTATAATTTTAATTTTTTCCTCTTGTGAATTAATTATTTTTGATTTTATAAATCATGAAAATAAAACTTTAATTAATGAATCTGAAAAAAATTCTACTAATATTGATTCAGATAAGGATTTAGTTGAATCAAATAATGATTTTAAAGATGAAGAGAAAAAAATACATGAAGACGATCAAGATAATCAAACTTTCAAAGTAGAAGAAAGTAATACAGATTCCAAAAATAATTTTAGTGCTAATTGGTCAAACCCAGCCATGGGGCCATTTGGCGCCTCTGTTGTAAATTACATTAGAGCTTATTATTTAGTAGGTGAATGGAGTACAATTAAAAAGTTTCTTATAAATGCGGATTGTATTGATGATGACGAATTTGAATACATGATGAGAAATAGTGAATGGGGATATGAAATTGATTTAACAAATCTTCATAAAAAAGAAAATGGAAATTTTATTATATCGTACAAAAGAAATATAAACAATACAATTGGAATGGATCAATATTATGGTAAAGTTGTAAATGATACTGCCAAGATATATTTTCACTCTCAAAATAAAATAAATCCATTTATTTATGATTCAAAATATCCAAGCTCAGATATTAATTGTTTAATAAATTCTTTATCAAAAAAAGTTCATTTCGAATTTAATAAATCAAACTTAAAAGTTGAGTCAAAAAAAACATTGGAGGAAATAGCAACACTTTTGTACAATTATCCTAAAATTAAATTAAATGTAAATGGTCACACATCAAATGAGGGATCAATAAGCTATAACAATAAATTAAGTTACAATAGGGCTAATGAGGTTTTTAAATTTTTAAAAGATTTTGGTTTAAATAATGAAATGGAAGTTTTTGGTTTTGGTTCTTCTAAACAAATTTACAATGAATCTGATAAAATTAATAATTCTAAAAATAGAAGAGTTGAAATAATACTGCAATGATAAAACATATTTCCTTCGATTTATGGAATACATTATTAGTTTCAAATAATAAATTTTCAATTGATAGAATTAATTATTTTCATAATAATTATTTTATTAACCATGATAAAAGTTTAATTAATGAAAAAATTGAAACTATTGGAGAAAAAACCGATATGATTAATATGAACGAAGGAATTAGTTTAGAAAGTGAAAAAATGTATAATGAATTATTAAGTCAAGAAAATATAATTGTTGACAATATTGAATTATCAAAAATATACAACGACTTAGAAATTAAATTTTTAAATAACATTCCTGAGCTTATGTATGATTTTAATAAAATCAATAGCTGTTTTAAAAACTTAAGGTCTAACGGGTTTACTTTAAATATTAGTAGTAATACTGCATTTATTAAAGGCAAAACACTTATAAAAATTTTAAAAAAAATTAATATTTATAAGTATTTTGATTTCTTTATTTTTTCCGATGAAATTCAATGTTCTAAACCTTCAGAAAAATTCTTTAATCATTTGATTAATAAGTGTTCGAATTTAAATTTAAATAAAGAAAATATATTACATGTTGGAGATAGTTTGGAAGCAGATATTATTGGCGCAAATAAATCAGGAATTAAATCAAAACATATATTAAAACATGAAGAATGCTTATTATCTTTTTTAAATTCTATAAGTTTAAATGAAAAATTTTAAAACACACGCAACCCATTATATTACTTCATCCTCAAATTTTAATTTTTCAAAAAAAGATTACAGTAAATTTAAGTTTGGTGATTCTAAAATTGGAGAAGATTATGGAAAAGATTTACTTGAAAGTTTTTTAATAAATTTTAAAAATACAATATGTAAATATCAAAAAATTGTACTGTTTTCAAGTCCATACCATTTCATTCCAACAGCAACTTTATCAATGGTTGATTCATTTAAAAAGAATCTTCAAAAAAAGATTCCAGATAAAAAAATAGAATTAAGAAAAATCAACAGAACAACAACATATTCAGTTGATTATGGAGAATTGTCTGCAAAAGAAAGGTTAAAATTAATTTCTAATGATATTTTTAAAATCAATGAAAATTTTAACGGAGATGAAATCTTAATTTTTATTGATGATATCAAAATTACTGGATCTCATGAATTTGTAATAAAAAGAATGTTGAAAAATTATAAAATTAAAAACGATTGTTTTTTTCTATATCATGCAATTCTCGATAACCAAAAAATAAAACCTGATTTTGAAAATTATTTAAATTATGGTTATGTAAAAAACATATTAGATTTAAATTCAATAATTAATTCAAAACAATTTAAAATTAATACCAGAACAGTAAAGTTTATTTTAAACTCTAACAGTATAGAATTCGAAAACTTCATTAAAAATAAGGAAAAGAATTTTATTAAGAACTTGTATTTAAATGCTTTAAACAACAATTATGATAAAATCTCAGATTATAAAAAAAATTTTCATAAATTAGGGAACTTAATATTAAAACAGTAATAAATTTTAGTTTAAAAGCATTTTTTTACTCTGTTTTTATTATTTAATTAAATTTATGAAAGCTTATTTTTTATTATTAATATTTGTTGTTTCCTGCACTAATCTAAATAATTCAAATAAACTAGAGGATGCTTTTTTAGAATCAGAATATTATTCTCAATCGGATGTTTTAGAACTAGAAAAATGGTTTGAATTAGATTCAATATTTGCTTCAGAAAAAAGTGCTTTTGAAAAGAATATAGCTGAATATGAAAATGAAACAAAAGCATACAATAGGTCTTTGATTAAAGAATATGACACTTTAAAATCAACCTTCTACAAAAACTATTTAAGTATCAAAATTGAAAATTTAGAGCTATTTGTTCAAGATATTGATTTTGAAAGTGCAGCAAATAAAATAGATCAAGTATTTAATAGTCTATATGATGAGTTTTACGAACTCAATTCGAAAATGTCACCAGATGACAGAAAAGAAATTGCTAGTAAAATTGGAGAATTTTCTGCTACTTACTTAAATATGGGTATTGAATCAATTAGCGAAGAATTATCTAAAAACATCGAGGATTTCTCTAAAGATTTCGAAGATTTATCTACTCAAATAGAATCAACTTTAAAAAAATTATTCAAATAAAACTTAAAATTCATGAAAAATTATAT
>Ga0213861_10000496_pt1:17500-34661 | contig 34661 bp, 30 predicted proteins | sample PICome_4_FD_160110 | JGI IMG/M metagenome (GOLD analysis project Ga0213861, IMG submission 160110) | Coastal seawater microbial communities near Pivers Island, North Carolina, United States - PICO131 | ecosystem: Environmental > Aquatic > Marine > Coastal | place: USA: North... | reverse complement strand
GCCGAAAGATCTATGTTGCTGGGGATCAGATCGAGGTTCTCAACCCGAGTGGTGAGGATGACATCTCCCACATGACAGTCGTTTTGGGTGAGAAGGTTGTAAATCGAAAGGTCCATCTCATTGGGGTTCATGCCTAGTGCGACGGAGAGGGCACCTTGGGGGTCAAAGTCCACGAGAAGGACTTTCCTGCCATAGCCCGCTAGCGCTGCACCCAGTGAAACGGTTGAAGTCGTTTTACCGACACCGCCCTTTTGATTCACCATCGAGATCACCCGGGCCGGCCCATGACCTGTGATTGGTGCCGGCTCTGGAATCTCGGGGAGTCCTGCGAATTCGTTCTCACTCATGATGGAGTGAGCCTACTGTGCTAACAGCCCTCATGGGGACATTGGTTGCTCGGATTCTGCTAAGTCCGTCTCAGGGCGCCTCAAGCACCCTTGAGAGCCTGTCTCATGATTTATCGGGCCCGAGGGTGCGCTCCCGCGTAGATTTCCCGCAATGTTTCCACGGTCACCATTGTGTAGATCTGAGTGGTCGTTACGGATGAATGACCCAAGAGTTCTTGAACCGTCCGCACATCAGCCCCTCGCTCAAGCAGGTGCGTGGCATAACTGTGACGAAAACTGTGCGGCGTCACTCCGTCGATCTCAGCCCTGTCGGCTGCCTTGGACACGATCTCCCAAGCGCTTTGCCTTGAAAGGGGTCGGCCACGCGTGTTGAGAAATGCCTTGTGCGAGCCCCCAGACCGCAAACGAGAGAGGAGTTCTCGTCGCTCACCTCCCACATAGATCTCGAAAGCTTTCAACGCGTACCCACCCACAGGAATGAGTCGCTGCTTATTCCCTTTCCCAGTGACGAGGACAGTCGTGGACTCGGCATCGAGATCATCCACATCTAATCCCACTAACTCAGAGATTCGCATGCCTGTGCCATAGAGCAATTCGATGAGTGCGGTATCTCTCTGCGGATAACTTGATTCACTCGCAGCCCCAATGATCTTGGTTATAGATTCATAGGGCAATGCTTTGGGTAGTTTGCGCGGAATGCCTGCGGGATGAACATCCACCGATGGATCAACCGGAACCCAGGATTCGGCCACTGCAAACTTGTGAAAACCTCTCACCGACACGATTGTTCGCGCAGAGCTCGATGCACTCAGATCCTGTGCAAGGGAAATGGCAAAATCACTGACATCCCGTGGTCGAATTTCACTGAGTGATTCAACGCCTTTGCCGCTACACCATGTTGCATAGCGCGCAAGATCCCTGCGATATGCCGATACCGTGTTAGCGGAGAGACCTCGCTCAATACTGATGTGATCGAGGTATCCCGCAATAGCACCACTTAGTTTCAGGCGATTGCCTCTTCAAGGGGGAGCAAAGACATTCCAAATGACTCAGACACAGCCGCGTAGGTAACTTGACCATCGTGGACGTTAAGTCCCAATGCCAAAGCAGAGTCCTCGCGCAATGCCTGTTTCCAGCCCTTATTTGCCAATGCAATTGCATATGGCAATGTCACGTTGGTGAGCGCATAGGTTGATGTATGGGGTACCGCTCCGGGCATATTGGCCACGCAATAGAACACCGAATTGTGAATCGGGTAAGTGGGTTCAGCGTGCGTCGTTGGCCGCGAGTCCTCAAAGCAACCGCCTTGATCGATTGCAATATCCACGAGAACCGAACCGGGCTTCATCCGGGATACCAATTCATTTGAGATCAACTTTGGGGCTTTTGCTCCAGGAACGAGCACCGCTCCGATCACCATGTCAGCATCAAGTACTGCTTGCTCAATTTCATAGGCGTTTGATGCAACTGTTTGCATATGCCCCTGGTAGATGGCATCCATCTGACGAAGCCTCGCAATGTTCTTATCGAGCAATAGAACCTCAGCCTGCATGCCCAGTGCAATTGCCGCCGCATTCATTCCCGCGACGCCTGCACCAAGGACCACAACTTTGGCCGCGTACACACCAGAAACTCCACCCATCAACACGCCACGCCCGCCGTGCGCTCGCATTAGTGCATGTGCACCCACTTGCGGGGCCAACCGTCCAGCAACCTCGGACATGGGTGCCAGCAGTGGAAGTGAACCATCAGAGAGCTCCACAGTTTCATAAGCGATGGCAGTTGAGCCCGATGCCACCAGCGCATCAGTGCACTCCTTCGACGCAGCAAGGTGAAGGTAGGTAAAGATCAATTGACCTTTGCGCATCCTGTGGTACTCCGCGGCGATCGGCTCTTTGACTTTCAAGATCATGTCAGCTGTTTCCCAGACCGCATCAGCTGTCGGCAGAATGGTCGCGCCAGCTGATGCAAAAGCTTCATCAGGGATAGAGGAACCGACACCAGCATTTTCCTCGATGAAAACCTCGTGGCCGTTGGTCACAAATTCATGAACACCCGCTGGTGTAATTGCTACTCGGTATTCATGGTTCTTGATCTCTTTGGGAACGCCAACCTTCACTACAACCTCATGCTTTCTCGAGCGAATTACCCAATGTAATTCGTCCTATGTTCGCACACTACTACTGACTCGTGGTTCGCTTAATCTGGTCGAACTAATTTACGCCTGGCATGCGCCTGCCAAGGGGCTTGGGCTGGCCTCAGCGAGTGCCACTTGGCACGCATGGCACTTTGTGCGGCCAAGGCTCCTACTACCGTCGTTGGATTGCCCAAGTCCCCCGCAAGTACGAGGGAACATGCCGCATCGAGATCCACCCACACCCCCGGAAGGTGCATTTCCTCGGCTTCGCCAGTGTGAATTCTCCCGCCAGATACTTGGGCTATCCCCCGCGCAAGGTAAATGCGAATCGCTTCAGATGATCCACCGGGTGTATTGAAAAAGTCCACGAGAACATTCCATTCGGAGGCCATCAGGCCTGCTTCCTCAGCGAGTTCCCGTTGGGCTGCTCGAAGCGGACTTTCATTGCCGTGGTCGAGTAAACCCGCAGGAGTTTCAAAGAGGTACATGCCCAATGGCTGTCGATATTGACGGATCAAAAAAATTTGTTCGTTCTCATTTAAAGCCACGACCGCAACAGCGCCGGGGTGAACAACCACATCGCGCTGCACAACAGAATTACCTATTTCAACCTGCTCAACTACAACATCCCACTTTGCGCCACGATGAACAATTTTTTGATCCAAAAGATCTGCTGGCTCCCATGTGTCCTTGATCGGACCAACCCAGGACTCTTTCACATTGACACCGTCTGCAGATTTGATATGAACCTAAGCGCGCGCTTCACTGCTCTCATTCATATCGCTACTTAAACTTTGATTCCGATCAACGGCCGCCTTGATCAATCCAATAAATAAGGGGTGCGCGTTAGTCGGTCTCGAGCGAAGCTCAGGGTGAGCCTGAGTGCCAATGTAATAGGGGTGCACATCGGCAGGAAGTTCAACGAATTCAACTAGCCTTCCATCCGGCGAAGTCCCCGAAAACACCAATCCTCTTTCCTCGAGGATTGTGCGATAGGAGTTTGCGACTTCAAATCGGTGACGGTGTCGCTCTTCAATGTAGGGCTGTCCGTAGACAGAGAATGCAACAGAGCCTTCGCTCAATTTGGCCGGATATAAACCAAGGCGCATGGTTCCACCCATATCGCGATCACCAGCGATGACGTCTTGTTGATCCGCCATGGTTGAAACAACCGGATGCGGTGTTGACTCATCGAATTCAACGGAATTAGCATCAGCCAAACCCGCCTCGGTGCGTGCATATTCAATAACCATGCACTGCAGGCCTAGACACAAGCCGAGTGTTGGAATCATGTGTTTTCGGGCGTAAGTCAGCGCTCCAAGTTTCCCCTCGATACCGCGAACTCCGAATCCACCGGGGACACAGATTCCATCAAGATCTGAAAGATTTTTGGCAGCCCCTGCCTCAGTCGCACAATCATCACTGGAAACCCAACGAATATTGACTCTACATTCATTGTGGAATCCACCAGCTCGCAAGGCCTCGGTGACCGAAAGGTACGCATCAGGCAAATCAATGTACTTGCCAACTAAACCAATGGTCACCTCTGACTTGGGGTGATGCACGCGGCGCAATAGGTCATCCCATTGCTTCCATTTCACGTCCCGGAAGGGCAGGTCAAGTCGCCGCACGACATATGCATCCAGACCCTCAGAGTGCAGGACTTTTGGGATGTCATAAATGCTGGGAGCATCAACGGCGGCGACAACTGCTTCAGCATCTACGTCACACATCAGAGAAATTTTGTGTTTGATGCTGCTGGGTACGGGACGGTCGGCGCGCAAAACAATTGCATCGGGCTGGATACCAATGTTGCGCAGCGCCGCCACTGAATGTTGGGTCGGCTTCGTTTTGAGTTCACCCGAAGGTCCGATGTACGGCAGGAGCGACACATGCAGGAAAAAGACGTTATCGCGACCCACTTCGTGTCTGATCTGGCGCACCGCCTCGAGGAACGGCAGGCTCTCAATGTCACCGACCGTGCCACCAACCTCAGTGATAACCACATCCACATTGGGACTTGCCATTCTTCGAATCCGAGACTTGATTTCGTTTGTAATGTGAGGAATGACCTGGACGGTGTCGCCGAGGTACTCACCACGACGCTCTTTCGCGATAACCGTCGAGTACACCTGACCGGTGGTGACATTTGCTGATCCATGCAAGTTTGTATCAAGAAAACGTTCGTAGTGACCGATGTCGAGATCGGTTTCGGCGCCATCGTCGGTGACAAAAACCTCACCGTGTTGAAATGGATTCATTGTGCCTGGATCTACGTTCAAGTACGGATCCAACTTTTGCATGGTGACTCGAAGACCACGCGATGTGAGGAGATTTCCCAATGATGAGGCGGTGAGACCCTTACCGAGTGATGACGCTACTCCGCCTGTTACGAATATGTGCTTTGTCGAAGTTTTCTCCACGGGAGTTCAGACTATCAGCACCGGAGTCTCGCGGTGTAAGGCTCGCGCAAATCTCAGCGATTTGCCGCAAGTGCCAGTAGTTCATCCGCATGTGCTGCGCCGCTCACCGAATCAGAGAGCCCAGACAACATTCGGGCAATCTCTCGAGTTCTGGCGTCTCCCGTCACTTCAGCCACACGTGCGGCAACTCGAGAGTTGGATTCCTCTTTTTCAACCACAAAATGGCGCTGCGCAAAAGCGGCCACCTGCGGTAAGTGCGTCACCACAATGACCTGAGTGAACTCCGCCAATCGAGCCAATCGGCGCCCCACCTCCACCGCGACGGCTCCGCCAATCCCGGCATCGACTTCGTCGAAGATCATGGTTGGGATCGGGGCCTTGCCTGCAAGGACAACCTCAATCGCCAACATCAGTCTGCTGAGTTCACCACCTGAGGCACTTTTGCCGATTGGCCGGTAAACAGCGCCCTCGTGGGCAGCGATCTGGAACGTGACGACATCAGCACCAAACTTTGTCCATTTTGATAGGTCTGATTCTGATTGGACATCAATCCGAATCTGCGCGTGAGGCATGGCAAGTTCTCGGAGCTCACTCTCGATGCCCACGCCTATGACTTTGGCAGTTTCACCCCTTAAAACGCTCAGAGTCTCCCCCGCTGCGGTCAATGCGCGACCCGCATTTTCGATGTCGAGATCGAGTTGCTCAAATTCCTCAGGGGTTGTCAACAACTCTTCACATTCGAGTCGCGCCACACGCTCCCATTCCCGTACCTCAGAAATTCCTGGCCCATATTTCTTGCACAAATTTTTGATTGCGGCATAACGCTGCTCGAGTGCTTCGAGGACAGCCGGATCCACCTCTAGGTTGATCCCATACTGCGAGATCTCGGCGTCGATATCAAGCGTTTCTGAGATTCCGCTTTTCAACCTCGCGACAAAGGGCTCCAGAAGCGGGTCCATGGCTCGCGCGCGTTCCAATTCCCGAAGCGCCTGCTCTAATCCACCGATCACGCCGCCTGGGTGAGCATCGGATCCTCCAAGTGCTTCATTCGCATGGGCCGTGGCATCTCTCAAGTCAGAAGAATTACGCATCACCTGCAACTGAGCCTCGATCTCAGCATCTTCTCCGTTGAGCGGGTCCACACTTTCGATCTCGGCGATTCCAAGTTGCAACACTTGCAGTTTTAACTCATTCTCTGAGCGGCTAGCCATTAAATTCTGACGGCGCTTTCGAAGTGAACGCCATGAAGTTCGAGCTTCTTGATACATGGCGAGGGCCTGCCTGAGTTTCTCGCCCCCGGCCCGATCGATGAGCTCGCGCTGAGAATCAGGATCCCTCAACAACTGCTGCTCGGCCTGACCATGAATCGCAATCAGCGAATCCCCAAAATCACTGAGCGCACCTAATGGAACTTGTCTGCCACCGAGAAAGGTCTTGCTACGTCCCAGCGAGGTGACCTCGCGTGAAACCAACAGCGAGAATTCAGTTTCCTCAACACCTGGCTCCAACTCAGCGCCACGCTCTTGAAGTTCCTGATGATGGGCATTAACCCAGGTGTCAGAAACCATGAAGTTCGCTGTTACATGGCAAGTGGACGCACCCGACGTGACAAGGTCAGCACCACCCCTGCGCCCGCTGAGCAGGTTCACACTATTGAGAACCATGCTCTTACCCGCGCCTGTTTCACCTGTGATGACATTTAATCCAGAACAGAATTCAATTTCCGCTACGTCGATTAAACCGAGATTCCGAATTTCCAGAGACTCGATCATGATTATTTTTTCCCACGCCAACCATCGATGGGCAACTCGAATTTCGCAACCAGTCGATCGGTGAATGGTGCTGTGATTAATCGGGCGAATCGAACAGGGGACGCATGCGCTTTAACCTCGATGCGGCAGCCGCCCTCAAGGTTAAGCATTCGGCGTCCATCCGCCCACAGGACTGCAGGTGAATCATGTGCGAGGTCAAGACCAATAACGCTTGTCGGTGCGATAACCGATGGGCGGGCAAACAGCGCATGGGCACTAATCGGCACCAGGAGCAAAGCCCTCACCTCGGGCCAGATCACTGGCCCGCCCGCTGAGAATGCATATGCGGTAGATCCAGTCGGAGTAGCACAAATGACGCCATCGCACCCCCACCTGCTCAAAGGCCTGCGATCGACATCAACCAGGACACTGATCATTTTCTCCCGGGCCTGCTTTTCCACACTTATCTCGTTCAAGGCCCACGTTGACGCAATGATCGGAGCAGACCCGCCATTGGGATTACCCATGACCGATACATCTAGGGCAGTTCGTTCCTCAACAATCCAATTTCCCTGAAAAATCGATTCAATGACAAAGTTGATGTCCTCGTGCTCGGCTTCAGCGAGAAAGCCGACGTGGCCAAGGTTGACACCTAATATTGCGGCCCCTGAGGCCCTACTAACTTCTGCTGCGCGCAGCATGGTGCCGTCGCCGCCCAGCACCAGAATCAGGTCTTGTGCTGACAGACCGGCATCCCTGTGAACGTCAAGGCCAACGGGACCAACTTCAGAATCCGTAGGCTCAATGCTCACCACAATGCCCTGTGATTCCAATCCCTGTCGCGCACGAGCCTCGAGACTCCTTGCTTGTTCGGACTGGCTATTGGTAACAATGTGGACCCGAGCAGGTGCGCGCAGAGGTGACTCCACTGGACTCCCACCCTCTCTATCGCGATGGCTCATGCAAACACCTCCCTTGACTACTCATGATGGTCCCAATGCAACAGCTTGCCTGACTAGCGCCTCTAAGTCTGCTGCATCTTCGCCCGTATGCATAGCCACAGCGTCGCGGCTGTGGCTAAGCCACAGAAAATACTCGACATTACCTTTTGGCCCCGGCAGTGGGCTAGCCGCGATACCAGCGACGAGCCAACCGGCATCAATGGCACATTGTGCGACTTTCACAACACATGCAACCCGCACCTCTGGCTCCTTGATGACTCCGTGATGCGCATTGACGATCGCCTTGCCAGCTTCAAATTGCGGCTTGACCATCAACACCATCTCACCGGACAGTGCCACTACTTTGGACAGAGCAGGAAGTACTGCGGTAAGGGAGATGAACGACAGGTCCGCGACAACCAAATTGGGCACAACAGGCAACATTTCAGGCTCGAGATGTCGGACATTCGTGCGTTCCATCACTACCACCCGGTCATCAGAGCGCAGCGACCAAGCAAGTTGGCCGTATCCAACATCAACGGCCAATACCTGTTTCGCACCGCGCTCGAGAAGGACCTCGGTGAATCCACCTGTCGATGCCCCTGCATCGAGTACCACTGCATTAGTTACATCGATGCCAAAGGCATCCAGAGCACCAATTAGTTTGAAAGCGCCCCGCGACACATAAGACTTTTCTAATTCAACAAGTTTGATACTGGACTGCGGTGACACGGTCCGCGCAGCTTTGGTTGCGGGCATGCCCTCGACCACTACCCGACCTTCAGTGATTGCCAGTTGAGCCTCTGCACGTGAGCGTGCAAGTCCTCGAGTTACTAGCTCAGCATCAAGGCGTCGCACACTTACCTATCAAGTTGTGACATAAGACTATGAAGTTGAGAATGCACTTGTCCGAGAACCTCTGGGTGCTGATGCACATCCTCAGAATCAAGGAGTTGAATCATTTCTAGTGCCTGATCAACTTCGACGTTTCCAGTTGCTTCCCATACCGGCAGCACAAGGTCTGGATCTGTGGCTTCGGCCAAAAGCATTACATGGCCCTCCGCTTCAGCACCGGAATCTGCTTCAGTCACTGGTGATTCATCGGAATTCGGCGCACTCGTCTCTTCGACTTCGGAGACCGCAACGTCTACGTCCTGAACCTCGAAACCTTCGCTATTCATTGACGATCACCTTTTTCTTCTTAACGATTGGTTCGTGCGGCTCGCGCTCGTTTTCAGTCTTGTCTTCTGACTCATCATGTTGAGCGCCTGTTCTGCCATTTCCAATTCGTTCCTGGCCCGCAGCTTCCAGTTTCTCAACTCGCGCACGGAGAGCAGCTAATTCATCCTCGCGAACGAATCCCATGCGGCCGACCGTTCTGTCAACTTCAGTTCGGATCATTCCAACGAGCATGTCTCTATTCGTCTTACTCATGGCCACTAGGTCATCCGCCGCCTGCTGAACCGATGCGGCAACCTCCGCTGGCTGTTTGGTACCAAGTGACATGCCCTGCGCGATGAGTGCGAATGCCGCATCCTTGGCTTTAGATGCTGTCACCTCGGTCAAGCCAGTGGCAAGTTCAAGATAATTTTTCAATGCCCCGATACTGGGTAATCCTTCAAGCATGTTCCTATTATCCTTCGCATTCAGTTCTATCGCTCTTTGCCCTCGAGCAAGCCTGATTCTGGCCACTCCACTCTCACAGTCTGAGCGATTTCAGACCCCCGAGCACACCCGGCAAATCCTTCGTCGAGGAGATGCCATTTCAATGCATCTAAAGCACGAAGACCATTGATTTCACTGCCACCAGAAACTTTCGCTGACCTATCAGCACGATTTAACGTGGCAATCGCCCCGTCACACGTTGCGCGATCCCCTTCCAGGACAATATCCGGATAGGTCACAATCAAATCGGTGACGTCTTGGGCTAAGTAATCCGAACGCAGATCCGAGGTCCAGACCTCTTGCGGGCCACAAACTCCTGAGAGGACTAGCAAGCCCGGAATCCCCACCGCAATGGCCCCCGCTATGTCTGTGTCATAACGATCCCCCACCATGAGCGGGGATAGTGCACCCGATTGCTCGAGGGCGAATTCTAGGAGCGCGGGTGCTGGCTTTCCACCCACGCCGTCAGGGCCCCGCCCCACTGCAGTCGCAACAGCATTAACCAATGACCCATTGCCTGGAGCGATTCCTCTGTCTGTGGGAAAAGTTGCGTCCAAGTTGGTTGCGATCCAGAGCGCGCCCTTTGCAACAAGATAGGCCGCTTCGGCCAATTCAGTCCACGACACCGAGGGGCCAAAGCCTTGCATGACCACTTTGCATCCCTCAGGATCCCGCGTTGACTCAAATCCACCTTCATGCAAGGCCCACTCGATGCCTCCTCCGCCCACGACATAAACACGCTCTCTCGCGGATACTCGCCCGTTCGCGACAAAGTCCTCCAACACCAGCACCGCCGCTTGTGGCGATGTCGCAACGTCGATCGGAGCCGCGTCAATTCCAAGTTCACGCAGGTGGGCCGCAACTTGTGCCGGCGTTCTAGACGCATTGTTCGTGATAAAACAGCGTCCGATATTCATTGTCACTAAAGTTTTCAATGTTTCCGAGGCGCCATTGATCGCTTGAGAACCCCGATAAAGCACACCGTCCAAATCAAAAAGGATGCAGTCAAAACATTCGGCTAACGTTTGTGGTTGGGTGCCCAAAGTCTTGACATCAGCGCCTGGATCCTGAGCGCTCACAAAGATCCTTGCCCTTTGATCGGTCCATTCAGAGGCATGCCACCCTCGATTCGACTTCGCAGAGTGGCTTTCACCTGCGCCAGAGCAGTTCCATACTCACTGCGATCAGGTCGCATGACAAAGGCCATAGCAAGATGATCTCGCGCGCGCACGAACTCTTGTAATCGCCATAAGGACAGTCCCAGTGCAAAGTGCGCGTAGTCGTTGTCCGGAGATAATTCGACAAGTTCCTGCAATACCTCTGCCGCGTCGGCATACCGCTTACCGTCAAAGAGTGCTCTGCCATGCCCCTCCAGCACGGCTGGGGAACTGTCTTCCTCGCGCAATCGCGCAAAAAGGATGGCCGCCGCGTTGCTGTTTCCAGAGTTCAATAACTCCGTTGCTCGGAGATACCAGTCATATGGAGAACCCACGGGGGCGCCCGGTGATAGGGCGCCATCACTAACGTTATCCGAGCTCATGACCCATTCGATCAATCTTCGTGGTCATGTACCTAGCGTTGTGATCATTGGGCTCAATTAATAGTGGGACTCTTTCAACAATGGAGAGGCCATATCCTTCAAGCCCTGCGCGTTTTGTGGGGTTGTTGGTCAAAAGACGCATCGACTTCACGCCCAAATCAGCGAGAATTTGCGCCCCCGTGCCATAGTCTCGCGCATCAGCCGGCAAACCGAGTTCGAGATTGGCATCAACGGTATCGAGACCTTTCTGTTGAAGTTCATATGCGCGCAATTTGTCCAAGAGCCCGATGCCACGACCCTCATGCCCCTTGACGTACAAAACGACTCCCCTGCCCTCCTCTGCCACTTTCCGCATTGCGGCGTGGAGTTGAGGTCCACAATCACACTTCAATGAACCAAGGACATCGCCTGTCAGACATTCAGAGTGCACACGCACGAGAATGTCGTGACCGTCACCGATATCTCCGGCAATGAGAGCTATGTGTTCAGTGCCATCAATGTCACTGCGGTAGCCAAGTGCTCGGAACTCGCCAAATTCGGTGGGCAGGTCTACGTCGGCAACCAGTGTCACCTGCGACTCATGTTTACGTCGATACTTGATCAAATCCGCGATGGAGATCATGACGAGATTGTGTTCATCAGCGAACTCCCTGCATCGAGGGGCTCGCATCATGGTGCCGTCGTCGTTGACCAACTCACACAGAGCTCCTGCGGGCGTCAACCCGGAAAGACGCGCAAGATCAACCGTGGCCTCCGTGTGACCCGGACGACGAAGCACACCTCCCGCGGCTGCCCTGAGAGGCATGACATGGCCTGGGCGCGTCAATTCAAATGGCTCAGTGGCAGAGTCAGCCAACACCTTGATCGTGTGTGCACGGTCTTTAGCCGAAATTCCCGTTGATTCAACGTCTCGAGCATCCACAGATACCGCGTAGGCCGTCCCTTTACGGTCCTCGTTGATTGCGGTCATCGGCGGTAGGCCCAACCGGTCCAACGACGCCCCGGTCATTGCCACGCAGATGTAGCCGGATGTATGGCGGATCATGAAAGCCGTCATCTCAGGTGTGGCTTTTGACGCGGCAAAAATCAGGTCCCCTTCATTCTCGCGGTCTTCGTCATCGATCACGACCACAGGCCGGCCGGCCGCAATTGCCTCAATCGCGGACTCAATAGGGTCAAGGAAAACACCCGGTCCACGTTGAATCATGGGCGGCAGCTCCCCCACAATCTTCACACCTTCATCTGAGGTGGAGAAGATCTCATCGGCAGGAATCATGGTCCAACTCTAATGAGGCCTACATTCAGGCGCACACCTATGCGCGCTTCAAGCTGCGAACTTCAACTTCCATGGCACTGCCCAGTCCGCTGGCTACTTTCCAAAACCTTCTTCGAAGAACGCCTTGGGCCGTGACGAGTGTCCCCGAATCCAGCCCTAAAACTTTTGAGGCAACAGAAACTCTGAAAGTTTGACAAGGGATGGAATCCACCTTTGTAGATCCCACTCTCTCCTTTTCGGGCCTTTCCACGATTACGGTAAAAGAGGTGACCTCGTCACCACTCGGCAAATTTCGCACCGTGACATTACTACCCAGCCTCCCAGTGATCGAGACATTGTTGTGCATTTTCAACTCCTCGCTCTTGAGTTCAGATCATTTCGAGGATGTCCAGAAAAGAGAACCGAATCTATGACACAGTGGACATCATGTCAGCGCCTGTGGACAATGAACTTATCCAAGACTTGGGGGATCACGTATTCGCCATCGATACCCTCATGGGCGGCTACACCGGGATTACATCAAGTTATCTGATTGCATCGGACAAACCTGCATTAATCGAGACCGGTTCAGCGTTGTGCGCGCCTGTGGTCATCCAGGCTCTTGAACATCTGGGTATATCCCGAAGCGACCTCGCCACAATCGTTGTGACTCATATCCATCTTGATCATGCCGGAGGTGTTGGCGACATTGCCAAGGCATTTCCCAATGCCGAGATCGTTGTCCATGAAAGGGGCGCTCGGCATTTGGCCGATCCCACAAAATTGGTTGCGAGCGCATACCGGGTCTTTGGCGATCGAATGGACACATTCTTTGGACCATTGCTTGCTTCTGATCCTGCACGAATTAAAGCGCTCGGCGCCCGCGATCGAATTGATCTTGGGGCTGGCAGGCACCTCGAGTCTTTTCATAACCCCGGACATGCCTCGCACCATGTCGCCTTAGTGGACTCGATTACCGGCGACCTCTATACAGGTGATGCCGCCGGTGTCTACGTGCCAGAGACCAGCAGCATTCGCCCAGCTACGCCTCCACCAGACTTTGACTTTGACTTAGCCATCAATTCGATAGAGGCGATGAAAGCAGTTCGACCAAAACGACTGCTATTCAGCCATTTTGGCCCGGTCGATGATGTCGACATCATCTTTGGGCAATCTATAGAGCAACTGAATTACTGGGTGGAATGGGTGACTGACGCTCACCTCAATGGACTTGATCTCGACCACGCCGTGCTGCTGGCTCAGGAGAAGGACCGAGCAAATAATTCTGAATTCTTTGCCAATAGAGCAGTTGCCGATAAGTTCGAAGAATTGAGCAGCACTGAAGCTCAGGTGCAGGGGATCTGGCGATGGCTGGAAACTAAGAGTTAGTCGACCTCGCCGAGCATCTCAATGCTCACTTCATCATCTTCATCATTGCGGCTAAAGGATGTCACCCCGTTGATATCTGACTTCAGCGCCTTGGCGCGCCATATCTGCGCTTGGTCCAACTTGCCTGCCTGCTCCAAGAGGTTTGAATATGCCTCCTGCAAACGGGCACGCAGATCACCTGCGGGCAAGGACTTAAGGGCTGGAATGTTCAGCAAGATCAGACCAGCATCAACCTGTCCCATATCTGCCCGTGCCCCCGCCGCCACAATCAAAGCCTCAACTTGGGTCTCTTGGGACAATTTATCCATCGGGACGGACTTGAGAAATTCAATGGCCCTCTCCGGTCTACCCAAACCCCGCTCACAATCGGCCATCATGGCAACGAAATCATTCGAGCCCGTCATTCGACGAACGGCCCTGAATTCATTCAATGCCGCGGCATACTCTCCTGCAAGGTATTCGATGACACCAGCAGACTCACGGACTACCGAAACCCGACCCGCAATTTTCTTTGCATAGCGCACATATGCCAGAGCAGATTTAAGGTCATCGTCCGCAACCGCGTTCTCCGCCGCGAGTAAATAACGACCAACCTTCTCCTGCAATGTCTCTGGCAAGGTGTGCAGTTCGAAGCGAACGGATTTATCAAGATCCTCGAAAACGATCGACTCATCCAACCAAGGACCCCGCTCCGGACGGTCAGAATCCTCAGCCCTCTTGTAAGTCGTTGGCCGCTCAGATGTTCTGCTCCTAGAATCGTGTGAACCACGCGAATCACGACGAGCCCCATCACGGGCACCAGTTCCAGACCCTGAACTGCTATACCCTGAACTGCTATTAGCGGGGCGGTCCGAGCGAGGCTTATCCGAACGAGGCTTATCCGAACGAGGCTTATCCGAACGAGGCTTATCCGAACGAGATCGGTCGGAACCACTTCCCCTTGATGGTGACTTTTGCGAGCGCTCTGTGCGCCTTTCCTCAGACATGGGAACTCCCGTTTCCTCCGCGCTGAGATTAGGCTCAGGCATGATCGCTATTGAATTACAGATGAAGCATAGTGGTGGTCAAAAATTACATAACCGTAGAAATACTAAAGGCCACCCTAGGGTGGCCTTTAGAAAAAAATGTCCGGCGGCGTTCTACTCTCCCACGCAGTCACCCGCGCAGTACCATCGACGCTGAAGGGCTTAGCTTCCGGGTTCGGAATGGAACCGGGCGTTTCCCCTTCGCTATGACCGCCGAAACTCTATTGAGATTTCAATTGGTTTTCTCCTAGTGGAGAAGGTTCCCGACCGAATCTCGGGAACCGCACAGTGGACGCGAGTGCAATTTATATATGAGGCAAGTCCTCGGACTATTAGTACCGGTCAGCTACATGCATTACTGCACTTACACTTCCGGCCTATCAACCCAGTCATCTACTGGGGTCCTTACCAGGTTAACCCTGTGAGAGCCCTTATCTTAGAGCGGGTTTCCCGCTTAGATGCTTTCAGCGGTTATCCCTACCGAACGTAGCAAACCAGCCGTGCCCTTGGCAGGACAACTGGCACACCAGAGGTTCGTCCGTCCCGGTCCTCTCGTACTAGGGACAGGTCTCTTCAAGACTCTTACGCGCGTGGCGGATAGGGACCGAACTGTCTCACGACGTTCTAAACCCAGCTCGCGTACCGCTTTAATGGGCGAACAGCCCAACCCTTGGGACCTACTCCAGCCCCAGGATGCGACGAGCCGACATCGAGGTGCCAAACCATGCCGTCGATATGGACTCTTGGGCAAGATCAGCCTGTTATCCCCGGGGTACCTTTTATCCGTTGAGCGACGCCGCTTCCACATGCCGACGCCGGATCACTAGTTCCGACTTTCGTCCCTGCTCGACTTGTCAGTCTCACAGTCAAGCTCCCTTGTGCACTTGCACTCGACACCTGATTGCCAACCAGGCTGAGGGAACCTTTGAGCGCCTCCGTTACTTTTTGGGAGGCAACCGCCCCAGTTAAACTACCCACCAGGCACTGTCCCTAAACCGGATCACGGTTCGAGGTTAGACAGCCAATACAATCAGAGTGGTATTTCAACGATGACTCCACACGAACTAGCGTCCATGCTTCAAAGTCTCCCACCTATCCTACACAAATTGAATCGACCACCAATACCAAGCTATAGTAAAGGTCCCGGGGTCTTTCCGTCCTGCCACGCGTAACGAGCATCTTTACTCGTAGTGCAATTTCGCCGAGCCTATGGTTGAGACAGCGCTGAAGTCGTTACTCCATTCGTGCAGGTCGGAACTTACCCGACAAGGAATTTCGCTACCTTAGGATGGTTATAGTTACCACCGCCGTTTACTGGCGCTTAAGTTCTCAGCTTCGCTCCGAAGAGCTAACCGGTCCCCTTAACGTTCCAGCACCGGGCAGGAGTCAGTCCATATACGTCGTTTTGCAACTTTGCATGGACCTGTGTTTTTAGTAAACAGTCGCTTCAGCCTGGTCTCTGCGGCCGCTTCCAGCTTCGGGGGCAAGCCCCTACACCAGATTCGGCCCCCCTTCTCCCGAAGTTACGGGGGCATTTTGCCGAGTTCCTTAACCATAGTTCACTCGATCACCTTAGTATTCTCTACCTGACCACCTGTGTTGGTTTGGGGTACTGGCGGCGTTAACACTCACTAGAGGCTTTTCTCGGCAGCATAGGATCACTTACTTCGCCACAATCGGCTCCCCATCAGTTCTCAGGCGCATGAGACGCGGATTTGCCTACGTCTCGCCCTACTACCTTGGCCGCGGACTACCATCGCCGCGGTTAAGCTACCTTCCTGCGTCACCCCATCGTTTGACTACTACTAGTTCGGTTCGAGTGCTCCACGTTTTCACTCCCGAAGGAGATCCTCGCTTCAAACTCTTAGCATTACTAGGTTCGTCATGGGCGCGTTAACACCGGTACGGGAATATCAACCCGTTGTCCATCGACTACGCCTGTCGGCCTCGCCTTAGGTCCAGACTTACCCAGGGCGGATTAGCCTAGCCCTGGAACCCTTGGTCATCCGGTGGACGGGTTTCTCACCCGTCTTTCGCTACTCATGCCTGCATTCTCACTCGTGTGGCCTCCACGGCTGGGTTACCCCGCCGCTTCGCTGGCCACACGACGCTCCCCTACCCATCTATACACCTGGACCTTGCGGCCGGGTTATCGGTATAAATGCCACAACTTCGGCGGTATGCTTGAGCCCCGTTACATTGTCGGCGCGGAATCACTTGACCAGTGAGCTATTACGCACTCTTTCAAGGGTGGCTGCTTCTAAGCCAACCTCCTGGTTGTCTATGCGACTCCACATCCTTTCCCACTTAGCATACGCTTGGGGGCCTTAGTTGGTGGTCTGGGCTGTTTCCCTCTCGACTACGAACCTTATCGCCCGCAGTCTCACTGCCACGCTCTAACTTATCGGCATTCGGAGTTTGGTTGGGTTCAGTAAGCTTTTGGGCCCCCTAGCTCATCCAGTGCTCTACCTCCGACAAGAAACGCGTGACGCTGCACCTAAATGCATTTCGGGGAGAACCAGCTATAACGGAGTTTGATTGGCCTTTCACCCCTACCCACAGCTCATCCCCCCAGTTTTCAACCTAGGTGGGTTCGGTCCTCCACGAAGTCTTACCTTCGCTTCAACCTGGCCATGGGTAGATCACTCCGCTTCGGGTCTAGGACATGCCACTGCGTCGCCCTATTCG
>Ga0213861_10000496_pt1:0-15000 | contig 34661 bp, 30 predicted proteins | sample PICome_4_FD_160110 | JGI IMG/M metagenome (GOLD analysis project Ga0213861, IMG submission 160110) | Coastal seawater microbial communities near Pivers Island, North Carolina, United States - PICO131 | ecosystem: Environmental > Aquatic > Marine > Coastal | place: USA: North Carolina... | reverse complement strand
CACTGATCCGGCGGAGCAAGCTCCACCTTCACCGTTCGACTTGCATGTGTAAAGCACGCCGCCAGCGTTCGTCCTGAGCCAGGATCAAACTCTCCATAAATGAATTGTTGTGATTCTGGCAGACAGAGCTGTTGTGCTCTTGTCAACCAAAGGAATCCGTTAAGTAAAAATCTCACTCGAAAGCAAGACAATCACCAAACGGGGTTAAAAATTTGGCATTGACATATGACACACTGTTGAGTTCTCAAGGTACGGGCGCGCACCATCTACTGCCCTTTCGGGCCGTTTTTGGGGCAACTATCCTAACTTACAGATTTTCGACTTAGAAGTCAAATCCGACTCGCGGACTAATTCTTTATCCAAACTCTTTGAGTTATTTCCACGAGACCGGCCTAAATCGTCCGTTCCTCTTGCGTGGAAGTAGAAATATACGGCATGCCCTCATGCGTGGTCAAATTGGGGGGTCCTACTTCATGGAAAGGCAAATGCCGAGAGGATTTCCTCTCGGCATTAACCGTTGCTATCTATAGAGTTATGTCTCAATTGTGTCGCATTAGCTACGACCAGCAGCTTTGGCGCTTCCATGACGGGGCTTCTTGCCACCAGGTCGACCACCTGCTTGTGCGCTGCTACGGCCACCTGGTTTCGAGCCTGGTTTCGAGCCTGGTTTCGAACCTAGCTTTGAGCCCGGGCGACTCGTGCGACCCTTGGAGCGATCCGAGGACGAGCGATCCGAGGACGAGCGATCCGAGGTAGAACGATCTGATCGGCTCCGGTCCGTACTTGACCGCTCAGAGGATCCTCTGTCGGATTTTGGGCGATCTGACTTCGGCCTATCTGATTTGAACCTGTCTGACTTGGGTCTGTCAGAGCGATTCCGATCAGGAGCCGTGCGCTCGGGTCGAGTCTTGCTTCTGTGCTTATTGCGTCCTGCGGCTCCAGCCCCACCTTCACCAGCGTGGCCACCTGGACGGGGCGAACGCCTGTTCTTCTTAGGTGCATGCTCTACGACCGGCGCCCACATAACACCCGAAGGCTCCTGTGCTCCGGTTATGCGATCCACTTCTGAATTGGTGGCATTCATGTGAGCGAAAGTGGCCTCAACTCCCGCTCTCTTGATAAGAGCTTTCATCTCCCGCTGCTGGTTGAGTCGCGCGAGGGTGACAACAGTGCCGGACTCCCCCGCCCGCGCCGTGCGACCAGCCCTGTGGAGGTAGTCCTTGGGGTCTGTTGGTGCATCAGCGTGAACTACGAGACTGACGTCATCAACGTGAATACCGCGAGCGGCAACGTTTGTTGCAACAAGAACCGGTGTTGAGCCCCTCTTGAAAGCATCGAGTGCTCGAGTGCGAGCCCCTTGGGCCTTTCCTCCGTGCAGTGTTCCTGCAGCAACACCCTGTGCGTGCAATTTCTCAGCCAAGCGATCAGCTCCACGTTGTGTGCGAACAAACATAATTGTTCGACCCTCACGTGATCCAATTCGCGCCAGCATTTCATCACGCTCTTCTTGTTTCACAACGAAAACATGGTGTTCCATTGATCCACTGAGTTCTTCACTTGACTCCACCGCGTGCTCAATTGGATTGCGCAAGTATTTCTTTACCAGCGCATCGACATCACGGTCCAAAGTCGCGCTAAATAGGAGTCGCTGGCCCTCTTGATTGGTTGTGTCGAGAATTTCTTTCATAGATGGCATGAATCCCATGTCGCTCATTAGGTCTGCTTCATCGAGGACGCAGATTTCAACGTCGGATAGATCGACAGCACCTCGGTGCATCAGGTCAATCAAACGCCCAGGCGTTGCAACAACAATGGGCACAGCATGATCAAGAGCCTGAAGTTGTTTGCCAAACGGCATGCCGCCTGCGATCAAGACTGATGAGAGACCCACTTTCCTAGCCAGCGGAGAAATAGTTGCATTAATTTGCATGGCTAATTCGCGAGTGGGCGAGAGAACAACTGCAAGGGGCTTACCACGTTTGGCTTTACGATTGTCCAATCGAGTAAGCAATGCCAACGAAAAAGCAAGGGTCTTGCCAGATCCAGTCCGACCACGTCCGAGAACATCACGACCAGAAATTGCGTCAGGTAACGTTGCAATTTGAATGGGGAATGGTTCCGAAAAACCAGAATGGGAAAGTGCACTAGCGAGTGGTTTACACACGCCTAAATCGAGAAAAGAAGTCATCACTACCTATCAGAATGCATTAGAAACCTGCACCTGCAGCGATAGCGGCTCGGATTGGGCTCACAGTGGATAGTTCCGAGGAAGTTCTAGGAACTACTTGACGACCACACCGGCAAATGCCTTGCGACCGCGTCTCAATACTAACCATGAGCCATACAGGAGATCTGCAACCGGGACCTGATAGTCCTCTTGCTCCACTCGAACGTTGTTCACGTAGGCACCACCTTCAGAGATAGTTCGCCTGGCCGCTTTCTTGCTGGCTGCAAGCCCTGATCGAACCAAAAGCTCATCAAGTGCAGGCATTAATTCATTAGAAATCTCGCTGCGTTTAACTTCCCCCAACATGGCTTCGGTCAGTGCTGCACTCAAAGTTGATTCAGGTAGCTCAGAGAGTTCCCCCGAGCCAAATAACGCCTTGCCTGCATTTTCCGCCGCCTGTGCTTCGGCCTTCCCATGTACCAACTCGGTCAGTTCATTAGCCAGTGCACGTTGTGCTGCTCGCTCTTGAGGTCGTTCAGCGAGGGCCCGCTCCAGATCCTCTATTTCGGATTGTGACTTGAAGCTGAATATACGAAGCAACGATGGAACATCTCGATCATCCGCGTTAAGCCAAAATTGATGAAACGCATAGGGGCTCGTCAACTCAGCATCGAGCCACACGGTTCCGGATTCGGTTTTTCCGAACTTAGTGCCATCAGCTTTGGTGATTAATGGCGTTGTTAAAGCATGAACATTCGTTTGCTCAACACGACGGACTAAGTCAACGCCCGCAGTGATATTTCCCCACTGGTCGGAACCTCCAGTTTGTAACACACAGTCATATTTTTTAAACAGCTGCAGGTAATCAAATGATTGCAGGATCTGGTAACTGAACTCGGTAAAACTGATGCCATCCTTGGCGAGACGGGCAGCCACAGCTTCGCGATCAAGCATCTTGTTTACACTGAAATGCTTTCCAATGTCACGCAAGAACTCCAACACCCCAACGCCCTGCGTCCAGTCAAGGTTGTTCACCATCTGAGCCGCGTTAGCACCTTCAAAGTTGTAAAACTTTTCCAATTGAAGTCTGATCTTAGAAACCCAAGCATCCACAATTTCGACGGAGTTGAGATTACGTTCCCCAGACTGTTTGGGATCACCAATAAGACCTGTGGCACCACCCACCAACGCTAGAGGTTTGTGGCCATAGTGCTGAAATCTGCGCACAGTCAGGATTTGAACGAGATTTCCCAAGTGGAGACTGGGCGCGGTCGGATCGAACCCGCAATACAACGTAATGGGCTGCTGAGTAGCCGCCGTCAATGCCTCAATATCTGTGCTTTGCGCAATGAGTCCGCGCCAAGTGAGTTCCTCGATGATGCCCTCTGATTTCACAGGGTTAAACCTATCCGCTCACCGCCTAGAGCCAAACGCAACACGGGTGGGATCATGGCCCCATGGGTCACTCGGCACAGAAGATGCGTAAAGCAGCGGAGCACATTCGCGCCGTGGATCCTGCCTTCGGCGACATTATTGAAAGCAGTCCCTTATGCAACATTGGTCGCAAGAAATACCAGGAGGTGAGCCACTTTCAAGCGCTCGTCAACTCGGTGATCGCCCAGCAACTTTCGGTGAAGGCAGCCGACACCATCACCGCTCGGGTTGTCACCACTCTCAACGGAGATGTAACACCCGCTCGCATGCTTGATATCACCGAACTGGACCTCAGAGCCGCGGGGCTCTCTGGAGCCAAAACTCGAACGATCAAAGAATTAGCGCAGGCGTGGCACGTTAATGAATATGATTTCAGCGATCCCAAGCTCAAAGACCATCATGTGGTTGATGAACTCACCAAACTTTGGGGAATTGGTCGATGGACCGCAGAAATGTTTCTCATGTTTACCCTGTATCGACTTGATGTGTGGCCCACCGGTGACTTAGCGATGCGTCGAGGATGGGAACAGGTTCATGGACTCTCGGAGCACATCGATCCAAAACACCTGGACTCATTGGGCGATGCATTTTCACCTTACCGCAGTGTTGTTGCCTGGTATTGCTGGCGGATCATCGATGGAGATAGTCAAACTTGGTAGAGCCTTGTGACGATCAAAGGACGAGAAACTATTGATCAATCCCCCAGGCGATTTTATTTTCCGCGATCCGAATCGCTAGGTCCTCAAGTTGCTCAACAACTCTTTCCGGCGCGGTACCGCCAAATGCATTGCGCGAGCTTAAAGAACCCTCGAGATTAAGCACCGCACTAACTCCTGCAGTCAAGGCGGGTGAAATTGATAGTAATTGCTCGGCGCTCAGATCCCATAATTCGCAATCATTTTCCTCTGCCATTTGGACACATGCACCTGCAATTTCATGTGCATTGCGAAAAGGAACTCCTTCCCGCACTAGCCATTCAGCAATGTCTGTCGCTAGGGCAAATCCTTCGGGTGCACTGGCCATCATGCGATCTGAATCAAATTGCAAAGTTGCAATCATTCCCGTCACTGCTGGGATAACAAGCAAGAGTTGCTCAACCGTGTCGAACACGGGCTCTTTGTCTTCTTGCAAGTCTCGATTGTAACCAAACGGTAGACCTTTGAGTGTTGCCATGAGGCCCGTGAGATTCCCAATTAATCGACCTGACTTACCACGAGCGAGTTCAGCGATATCGGGATTCTTTTTCTGCGGCATGATGGATGAACCTGTAGACCATGAATCATCCAACTTCGCCCAGGCAAACTCACGAGAAGCCATCAGGATAACTTCTTCGCCGATGCGAGAGAGATGAACGCCCACCATTGCGCCAATAAAAAGGAACTCTGCAACCCAATCCCTGTCACTCACTGCATCGATGGAGTTGCCTAACGCCTGAGTGAATCCGAGTTCCTGTGCCACCAATTCTGGATCAAGTCCCAAGCTCGACCCCGCAAGTGCACCTGCACCGAGTGGCGATCTGGCGGCACGAACATCCCAATCCGCGAAACGTTCAAGATCACGATCAAATGCGTGGATGTGCTTTGCTAGCTCATGACCAAATGAAACGGGTTGAGCGTGTTGCAAATGGGTGAATCCGGGTGAAAATGTCATGACGTGGGCCGTGGATTGCCCCAAAAGAGCCTCCTGCAATTCAATAATCTTTTGTGCGATCTGACAAACGTGATCCCGCAAATAGAGTCGAAAATCCGTCGCTACTTGGTCATTGCGACTGCGCCCAGCTCGCAATTTGCCCCCTAGGTCCCCCAGGATCTCAATGAGTCCACGCTCAATTGCAGTATGGACATCTTCGTCTTCAACAATAGGTAGGAAGTCCCCAGAAGTGACCGCCGCGTGGAGTTGATCGAGAGCACCCTCAACTTGAGAAACTTCATCCGCGTCGAGCAAACCCGCGCGGGCAAGCACATGAGTGTGCGCACGCGTTTGAGCAATGTCATAAGGAGCCAGACGCCAATCAAAATGAGTTGACAGACTTAGAGCTGTCATCTCAGGTGACGGACCTTGACTAAATCGTCCACCCCAGAGGCGAGTCGTGTCTTTGCTCATTACTATTTCCCACTCTCTGCCAATGCTAGAAGTTCGAGACAAATGTTTTTTGCCGAATCTTCGGACCGTGCGACCATGAAAATCGTGTCATCCCCCGCCACGGTTCCGAGGGTATCGAACAGGTTACCTCTGTCAATGTGACCTGCAAGGAACTGAGCAGCTCCGGGTGGCGTATGGAGGACCAGCATGACGCCGGAACTGACGGCCGACAATAACAATTCTGATATCGCGCGAACAAGCACCACATCTGAGCCAGGCGTGTGCAGGGAAGTGTCCTTGTCAGACGGCACAAAGTAGCGGACATATCCATCATTCCCTGTGGCTTTCACAGCACCGATGATTTCGAGATCACGAGATAACGTCGCTTGCGTGACCTTAAAACCAAGCTTTGCAAGTTCCTCAACCAATTGATTCTGACTATTAATGTTCTGCTCGGCAATCACTGTTGCAATGACTGCCCTTCGTGCAGTAGCAGTTCTTGGTGTTGCACTCATGCCAACACGAGGTGACTTCATGTGATTTGTCCCGATTCAATGAATGCAAGCACCGCATTCTCCCATCGGATTATGGCTTCGGTGAACTCAATGTCAGTTAGTGATAAGGCCGGTGCGATTCTGATGGCATCCAGGCTCACGGCGTTAACCAACAGGCCATGGTGTCGAGCCTCAATTTCAAAATCTTTGGCCCTTGGAGTCGTAAGCACCGCTGCCAGGAGTAGCCCCTCTCCACGCACATGCGATACCTGTCCATGGGAGCGCGTTACTAACTCCTGCATAAAACGTTCTCCCAGAATCTCTGCCCGCTTGAGAAGGCCTTCACCTTCAATCACTTTGATGACTGCCAGAGCTCCTGCAGCAACGACAGGATTCCCACCAAATGTGGAGCCATGTGATCCGGGTGTGAAAAGTTCGCTGGCATCTCCCGCCGTAATCAGAGCACCGATAGGCAAACCGCCCCCTAATCCTTTGGCTAGCGTCATCGCATCGGGCTGAACACCTGATCTTTGGTGGGCCCACCATCTCCCCGTGCGCCCCATCCCAGATTGGACTTCGTCGAAAATCAAGAGAGCGTTGTTTTCACGAGTTACGGTTCTTGCCTCCCTGAGAAAGTCGTGCGAAAGGGGGTGTATGCCAGATTCACCCTGTATCGGCTCCATAAACACGGCAGCGGTTTCAGGTCCTACTGCAGCGCGAAGCTGTGATAGGTCATCCCGCGCAACAACAACAACGTCTCCCGGCAGAGGCAAAAAGGGTACTTGTTTTGCTGGCTGTGCAGTGAGTGCGAGAGCCCCCATCGTCCGTCCATGAAAACTGCCCTCGACGACAACAACCTGGGTCTTACCGGTTAGTCTCGAGAGTTTGAATGCAGCCTCATTTGCTTCGGCTCCGGAATTGCAGAAGAAGACTGATGCATTTTCCCATTCGGTCAAGGCAATCAGTTTGGCCGCTAAATCCATAGCCGGCACATTTGCATAGAGATTGCTCGTATGTGTAAGAGATGCGAGCTGCCGACTTACCGCTTCGACAAATTTCGAATTACCTGCGCCTATTGCATTGACAGCGATCCCGCCCAAGAGATCTATGTAATCGAAGTCGTTGTCATCCCATACTTTGGAGCCTTCGCCACGAACCAAGGTAACCGATGGAGCGCCATAATTATTCATAAAGAGCGATTCCCAGGTAGTTGCTAACCCCTCGGATTTACCATTGAAAGTGTTCATGGTGTGATCACCGTGCCGCCTTGCACGTCACTCAGAACATGATCGCGAAGAGCATTCGCCTTGCTACCATTGATTATTCTCACTTTACGCGCACCGCCCGCAACCGCATCTCGGCTGGCAATTAATTTTGGAATCATTCCTTCCGAGACTTGTGGGATGAGCTCTTCAACTTCGGTCAAATTCATGAAGTTCACGAGGGAAGTTTTGTCTGGCCAATTGCTGTATACCCCTGAAACATCGGTCATTAGAACCAATTCATCCGCGTCTAAGGCCGCTGCCAGCGCGCCTGCTGCAGAGTCTGCATTGACATTGAGGGTTTGCCCAAAGGAATCCGAAGAAATAGGTGATACCACTGGCACTAATTCCGATTCGAGCAATATTTTGACAAGATCGACGTTAACGTGAGCGATCTCTCCCACGAGCCCAAGGTCTTGAGACGGATCCAGAAATTCCTTGCGTCGAGCAATATATGTGCGGTTGTCATCACCAAAAATACCGACGGCTCGAACGCCATAGCTGTTCAAAGCAGATACAAGTTTCCTATTGACTTCGCCATTCAGCACGCCTGCCACAACTTCGAGAACTTCAGGTGATGTGACTCGAAGGCCACCCTTGAATTCAGACTGTATGTCTAGACTTTTTAGCATCCGTGAAATTTGGGGCCCTCCACCATGACAAAGAACCACGTTGTACCCAACATCATGCGCATAGGAAATGTCCCCTGCCAAGGATTCAAAAAGTTCCGGGCTTGTCATAGCGTTTCCACCAAACTTCACCACTATTGTTCTGCTGCGCCCTGGCCACGCCCGTCCGGTCATGTCGAGTACGCGGAATTCTCGTGAACATAGGCGAGGCTTAAATCATTCGTCCGGATGGTTGCTTGTGCCTGTCCTTCACGCAAGTCGATTATGACTTCCACGTGTCGACCCGAGAGATCAACGCCATCTCGGCTTTCACCCGCGCTGCCATTGGTACAGATTTGAATGCCATTAATAGACACATTCACCCTGTCTGGTTCGAACTGCGCATTCGTTGTCCCAACGGCCGACAAAATGCGGCCCCAATTCGGATCCTCCCCGAACATTGCGCATTTGAATAAGTTGCTCCGCGCGACCGCTCGACCCACCTCGACTGCCTGCTTTTCCGTATGTGCACCCAAAACTTGAATAGAGATATCTTTCGTTGAGCCCTCTGCATCAGCACGAAGCGCGATTGACAACTCATCACAAACCGCGAAAAGTACTTTTTCGAAATCTTCTCGGATCGGCTCGTAACCACTCGCACCGTTGGCCAATAGGACGACGGTGTCATTTGTGGACATGCAGCCATCGGAATCGAGTCGATCGAAGGATCGTGACGTGCAATGCTCAAGTGACTCTTGCATCCAATCGATCGGAATTGATGCGTCAGTCGTGATGACACACAACATGGTTGCCATTCCAGGTGCCAGCATTCCCGCACCTTTGGCCATGCCACCAACCGAATAGCCACTTCCCTCGCATGTTGCTACCTTGGGAACGGTATCCGTTGTCATTATGGCTTGGGCTGCGTGCAACCCACCATCGGACGAGAGGGACTCGCTGCACAGGTGCACACCGCGTTCCAATGCCGCCATATCGATGCGATCGCCAATGATCCCGGTAGAACACACCACGACATCTCCACCTGCGCATTCGACGATGCCGCCTTGAGTCAACACCTTGGCAACAAATTCAGCTGTACGGTGAGTGTCAGTGAAACCATCTGGTCCAGTACAAGCGTTTGCGCCACCCGAGTTCAGCACGACAACACGTGCGTCGAGATCGGCGAGTACCGCTCTCGACCAGAGAACTGGAGCCGCGGCAAAGCGATTGGTGGTGAAAACTGCGCAAGCATGAGACTCAGGCCCCGTGTTGACAACAAGGGCTACATCTTTTTCGCCACTTGACTTGAGTCCACCACTCGCGCCCGCAGCAATAAATCCTTGTGCACTTGTAACACTCATGTTCGCCCATTCCACACAGTAAACCCACATTTCATGGTGTCACACCTATCGTGCTTAATCCCGCGCCCTCGGGCAAACCAAACATCAGATTGGCGTTCTGAATTGCCTGACCAGCCGCACCCTTGACCAAGTTGTCAAGCGCGCTAATGACAATAAGTTGTTGCGAATGATGATCAATATCAATGCTCATGTGAACGGCATTCGACCCTAGGACTGCGCCCGTACTAGGAAGTGTTCCTGCTGGGAGGACTGTGACAAATTCACTTTCAGCAAAGTATTGCTCATAAATATCTCTGACAGCCACAGCATCCATCGACTGGTGGTCTCCAGTTAAAGGTGCGATACATGTTGCCAAAATGCCTCTCGGCATTGGAGCCAAGATCGGAGTAAATGACAGCCGGGAATCTGCGCCTACTGTCTGTTCGATCTCAGGAATGTGTTGATGTCGGCCACCCGTTTTATAGGGACTCAATGAACCCATGACCGATGTCGCCATGACGTTCTCATTCAAACCTCGACCAGCACCGGACGTACCGCTTGCGGCGACACACGTGAGACCTTGAGTCTCAACAATTCCCACACTCACAGCGGGAAGAAATGCTAAGGCTGTCGCAGTGGCGTAGCAACCTGGGTTCGCGACATATTGCGACTGTGAAATTACTTCTCGCGCTCCGATTTTTTCTGGGAGCCCATATGTCCACGCACCAGCATGTTTGCCGCCGTAGTACCTCACCCAATCATCAGAGCTCTCGAGCCTAAAGTCCGCACCGAGATCAACGATCTTGCATTCCGGGTACATGGCCATCAAGGACTGAGCAAGTGCACCTGACGCGCCGTGCGGAAGTGCCAAGAAAATCAGATCTGCCGACAGGGCCTCGGGCACTGTCTCACAGAAAACCCATTCGCCCATGGGACTGCCAGTAAACTGCGGATGTGCACTGATTAGCGTCTTACCCGCATAGCTTTGTGCCGCGATGGACACAATTTGGCAGTCTTGACGATCAGCGAGCAGGCGCAGCAACTCTCCACCTGCATAACCCGATGCACCGGCAATAGCTATCTTCATATGAATAATATACATGTCAATGCATATTATTAACGCAGGGACCCACCCAACTCAGCTTCGACGGCCGCAATGACCGAGCTCCTGGTAGCAGCTATCTGCTCGGCGCTCAGAGTGGATGCAGCATCTCGCAGGCGGAGCGCATAAGCCAGGGATTTCTGGCCCTCGGGAATTTGCCCACCAGAATAGACATCGAAAAGCCGAACAGACTCGAGCCGTTCGCCACCAGCCCTACGGATAACGTCCTCCAACTGACTGGCTGCCACCCCTTCGGGCACGACAAAAGCTAAATCCTCTTTGGCCACGGGAGCTGTCGAGAATTCGGGTGCAGTCACAGCATTTGGAGTAGCTCCAATAAGCATGTCAAGATCAATTTCTACTGCACATGCCCTCGATGGCAGGTTCCAATTGAGCGCCACCTGTGGATGCAACTCACCCGCATGCCCCAAAGGCTGATCGGAGTCTGCGAGGAAAAACTCCGCGCAACGCCCAGGATGGAACACGGGATCGTGCCCAGCAGTGACCTTCAGGCGCACTCCCAGTTCCAAAGCAATCGCCTCAACGAAGCCAAGTGCATCGGTCCAATCAAATGGGCGTGGCTTGCCCCACACTCCCATGTTTTCTGATGCTCCACAGAGAACGGAAGCGAGATGGTGAGGTTGGAGCGGTAGCGCACTTTGCATGGCTTCCCAGATATCTCTTGGTGGTCTGCCCTGTACTCCGGGATCCACACCAATCGCTTGGACGTTTCCAAGAAACACTGAACCCACCTCAAAAAGGGCAAGATCTGTTTCCCCCCGACCCACATTTCTGGAGGCGGCGAGAAGGAGGCCCGGAAGGAGAGTTGTGCGCATATACGCGGCTTCATCAGAAAGTGGGTTGGCCAACCGCGGTGAAAGCCTGCGAGGGTCCGATTCGGGCAAGCGTAAAGCCGAATAATCACTCTCACCAATAAAGGGGTAACAGAGTGTCTCAGTAAGTCCCCGAGCCGCGAGGAATGATCCAACTCTTCGCCGCAAGCGCTGACTGTGTGTCAGGCCACTACTTTTCAATCCACCAGGCAATGTGCTGGGTAATTTTTCGTATCCGACGAGTCGGACAACTTCCTCGACTAAATCAGCAGACTGGGTTATGTCTGGGCGCCATGAGGGCACAGTGACCCTCACAAGGTTCGGAGTTATTTCCTCGTGAACTGCGCCAATATCGGTCAACTTCTGACGAACAGTTTCTCCGTCAATGGGCATACCAGCGGTTCGTTCAGAAAGGTCGAGTGGGAAATCAATAAGAGTTTCAGACATGGGTGCTTCAACAGCGGTCATCCCGAGGTACGTGCCACCACCGTGCTGGATCAACAGGGCACAGGCGCGTGCAGAAGCAGTGGGTGCAAGTACGCGATCCACTCCCCGCTCGAATCGCCGGGATGCCTCACTCGAAAGCTTGTGGCGTCGGGAGTTTCGCGCAATAACGTCCGCAGGGAAAAAGGCCGCTTCCAGCGCAATGTCAACCGTGGTGTCATCGATCTCAGTGGCGAAACCACCCATGGTGCCAGCCAGGCCAATGGGACCGCTGTCATCTGCGATAACAACGTCGCTTTCACTAAGTTCTCGAATTACGTGATCAAGGGTTTCTAGGGTGTCCCCATCACGAGCCCGCGAGACACGTATTGGCCCCTGAACTTTCTTGAGGTCAAATGCGTGCGTCGGTTGCCCAGTTTCCAACATGACGTAGTTGGTGACATCGACGGCCAAAGAAATGCTGCGCATGCCACAGGCTTGGAGCCTGCTCGACATAAAGCGTGGCGTGGGGGCTGTGGGGTCAAAGCCGACGATTGTCCGAAGGGTTAAGAGTTTTGCCCCATCAAAATCATCTATTGCACACTCACGGGGCAGCGCGATTTCAGATGGTGCTCCCAATGCTGGATCTAGCGCCTCAGCAGGATCAATGAAATCGACGCCAAAAGCTGTTGCAACTTCACGTGCGACACCGCGTACCGATAATGCATAGCCACGGTCTGGCGTGACAGCGATATCGAGGACTTGCTCGCCGATGCCCAGCAACTCATTGGCGTTATCGCCGATGTTGACATGGTCGAGGACCATGATTCCTGCATGGTCATCGCCGAGACCCATCTCGCGTTCGGAACAGATCATTCCGTCGGAGACGTGCCCATAGGTTTCCCGTGAGGTTATTGTGAAATCACCTGGAAGCACCACCCCAGGCTGTGCCACAACCACAAAGTCGCCGATTGCGAAGTTGCTTGCCCCACAGATGATCCCGCGAACTTGGGTTCCAACATCAACCTGACACCAACGAATTGGTTTTTTGAACTCAGTAAGAACTTCAATGTCGAGAACTTTGCCGACCACAAGTTGACCTATAACGCCATGACCTACAGTCTCAATGCCTTCAACCTCAAGGCCAGCATTAATCAAAGCGTCAGCTATTTCGCGAGCCGAGGCAGAGACGGGAGCATATTCCTTGATCCAGGAAACCGGGAGTTTCATTAGGAGTCCAATCCAAATGCTCGAGTGAAGCGGACATCGCCTTCAACCATGTCACGCATGTCCTTCACGCCGCTGCGGAACATAAGAGTTCGCTCGATCCCCATTCCGAAAGCAAACCCTGAATAAACCTCTGGATCGATGCCAACCGCGATCAGTACCCGTGGATTGACCATTCCACAGCCACCCCATTCAATCCAGCCTTCACCACCACATGCTCGACATTGATCAAGCAAGTCCGATTCGGCATCACCCAGACAAACAAAGCACCTCAAATCAACTTCAGCACTCGGTTCTGTGAACGGGAAGTAGGACGGGCGCCAGCGAATGTCGATCTCTTGACCAAACATGACATGAGCCAAGTGGTTGAGGGTGCCGCGAAGATCAGCCATGGTCAAGCCTTTGTCAACGGCGAGACCTTCAATTTGGTGGAAGACAGGGGTGTGCGTAGCGTCAAGTTCATCGGTTCGGTACACGCGCCCAGGGGCAACAACATAAATGGGCAACTCCCGCTCCAGCATGGCTCGCACCTGGATGGGCGATGTGTGGGTGCGCAGGAGGGCGCCGGAATCGGGAGACTCAACAAAAAATGTGTCCTGCATCATCCGCGCTGGATGATCTTTGGGGAAATTCAAAGCATCAAAGTTAGCCCACTCCAACTCAAGCTCTGGGCCCTCGGCGATTTCATAGCCCATTGCTACAAAAACATCACTCAGACGCTCCATGAGAGTTGTCAATGGATGCCGAGCGCCCTTAAGGCTGCGGTCAACAGGCACCGTCACATCAACTTTTTCAGCAAGAAGCACTTCATTGTCTCGATGCTCGATCAGAATGAGTTCGCGTTGATCGAGCGCAGCCTTAATCGCACCCCGCGCTTGCCCCACTCGCTTGCCCACTTCCACTTTGGCAGCAGGCGGCAATGCGCCGATTTCCCTGTTTGCCAGGGCAATTGGTGAGCGATCCCCAGAATGTTCTAAACGAACTTCTTTCCATTGATCAAGAGTGTCAGCCGATTCAATCGCTGCTAAGGCAGCCGAGACCATTGCATCAATGGCTTCGGCACTTAAATCAGAGACTTGCTTGGGGTCGTATTGCTTATTAGGTGCAGACATTTAATTCTCCAGGATCGCTGCGACCAAAGTATCGACACTTCGATCGAGATCACCGGTGCCCGCGAGAATCAGGTCAGGATTGTTCGGGGCCTCGTAACCCTGGCCCACTCCTGTCATGTTGGGCAGATTCCCTGCGGCAGCCTTCGCGTACAAGCCCTTGGGATCACGTTCTGCGCATACCTCAACAGGTGTGTTGACATACACCTCAAGAAACTCATCCTCGCCAAAGAGTGCAGCTGCGGTCTCACGATCAGTTTGGTATGGAGACACAAGGGCGACGAAAACCACCACGCCGCTGTCGCGCATCAACTTGCTCACCTCAGCAACTCGACGCACATTCTCAGCACGGTCCTCAGGAGTGAACCCGAGATCCTTGTTCAACCCGGTGCGCACGTTGTCTCCATCGAGAACATAGGTGTGGACTCCCAGAGCGTGGAGTTTGCGAACGGCTGAGTCAGCAATTGTTGATTTACCTGAACCAGGCAGACCCGTCAACCAAATGACTTTGGCGGGATGACCCATGAGTGCCGCTCGAGCGGCATGGTCAACGTCGTACACATGAGGAACAACATTGAATGCGCGACGCATCGCGTGACGTGAAAGTCCAGCGGCCACGGTGTCCGCGTTAACCCGGTCCACGAGCAAGAAACCACCGGTGTCGCGGCAATCGTTGTAGGCATCCATCGGGATCGGCCTATCCGTTGCAATCTCAACTCGGCCGACATCGTTCATTTCAAGGACTCGAGCGGCGTGCTCCGTCCCCGTCACCACGTCAAGCCTGTGCCGCACGTTTGTCACAGTTGCCGGAACGGAACGTGAACCAGAAATCAACAGATATGAACGGCCGTGTGCCAGGGGTTCCTCATTTAGCCAGACCATATCCACGGCGAATCGATCGGCTGGCTGTAGAGATGCT
>Ga0213861_10000492_pt1 | contig 34723 bp, 29 predicted proteins | sample PICome_4_FD_160110 | JGI IMG/M metagenome (GOLD analysis project Ga0213861, IMG submission 160110) | Coastal seawater microbial communities near Pivers Island, North Carolina, United States - PICO131 | ecosystem: Environmental > Aquatic > Marine > Coastal | place: USA: North Carolina... | reverse complement strand
TGGCCAATTTTGAACGCGGTCGCATCCTGTACAAGATCGGCACATTGGTGCTGGAGAACATTGAAGAGCTGGCCCGGCTGGAGGCGCTGGACGTTGGCAAGCCGCTCAAGCAGGCGCGGGCCGATGTGGTGGCGCTGGCGCGGTACATGGAATTTTATGCAGGGGCCGCCGACAAGATCCACGGCACGACGATCCCCTATCTGGATGGGTATACTGTCTATTCACTGCGCGAGCCGCATGGGGTGACCGGACATATTGTTCCATGGAACTACCCGATGCAGATCATCGGCCGCTCTGTTGGGGCGGCTTTGGCGATGGGGAATGCGGCTGTCTTGAAACCCGCAGAAGAGGCTTGCCTGACCGCGCTTGCCTTTGTCGAACTGGCCCATCGGGCGGGCCTGCCTGCGGGTGCCCTGAACGTGGTGCCCGGTTTGGGCACCGAGGCCGGCGCCGCCTTGACGGCGCATTCGGGCGTGCATCACATCTCTTTCACGGGGTCTGTCGGTGTGGGCAAACTGATCCAGCAATCCGCGGCGGCGAATGTTGTTCCCGTGACACTGGAGTTGGGCGGCAAATCCCCGCAATTGGTGTTTGAGGATGCCGATATTGATGCGGCTCTGCCGTTCCTGACAAATGCAGGCATACAGAACGCGGGCCAGACCTGTTCAGCCTCTTCGCGTATCCTTGTCCATCGGTCGCGCTATGACGAAGTGGTGGCGGGCATGGCGGCGCGCTATGGCGCGCTGCGCGCGGGGCCTGCGTTGGACGATCTGGATGTGGGGCCTGTGGTCTCTGCCCGGCAGCGCGACATCGTTGAGGGGTTCATCGCCAAGGGGGCCGACCTGGAGATCGCGGCCAGGGGCCAGGTGGTTGCGGATGCACCCAGCGGCGGGGCCTATGTGGCACCGACCCTTTTTGCCGGGGTAGCGCCCGATCACCTGTTGGCCCAGGATGAGATTTTCGGACCTGTGCAGGTGGTCATCCCCTTTGACACCGAGGAAGAAGCGGTCAGCATCGCCAATGGCACGGCCTATGGTCTGGTCGCCTCCATCTGGTCGCGGGACGGCGCGCGCCAGATGCGGCTGGCCAAACGGCTGCGGGCGGGTCAGGTCTTTTTGAACAACTACGGGGCTGGCGGCGGTGTGGAACTGCCCTTTGGCGGGACCGGCCTGTCTGGTCATGGTCGTGAAAAAGGGTTTGAGGCGCTGTATGGCTTTTCAACACTGAAAACTGTCGCAGCATTGCATGGATAGGACAAAGACATGAGATTGAACGGAAAAGCAGCAATCGTTACCGGCGGAGCATCGGGTTTTGGGGCCGGCATCGTCGCCAAGTTCGTGGCGGAAGGGGCAAAGGTGCTGATCGCTGACCTGAACCTTGAGATGGCCGATGCGCTGGCCGCCGAACTGGGCGATACGGTCAAGACGATCCAGACCGACATCACGCAGGCCAACGCCGTGCAGGCCATGACGCAAGCGGCAATCGCGCATTTCGGCAAGATCGACATCCTGGTGAACAACGCCGGGACAACCCACATGCCAGCCGCGATGGAAGACGTGTCGGAAGAGGATTTTGACAAGGTATTTGCCGTCAACGCAAAGTCCATCTATCTGACTTCCAAAGCGATTGTGCCCCTGATGAAGGCGCAGAAATCGGGTGCAATCCTGAATATATCGTCCACCGCAGCGCTCAGCCCGCGCCCCCGGCTAAGTTGGTATAACGCGTCCAAAGGCTGGCTGAACACGGCGACGAAATCCATGGCTGTTGAACTGGCCCCGCAGGGTGTGCGGGTGAACGCGCTGAACCCGGTTGCGGGCGAGACGCCATTGCTCAAGATGTTCATGGGCGAGGATACCCCCGAGATGCGGGCGAAATTCCTGTCCACCATTCCGATTGGTCGTTTTTCCACACCTGAGGATATGGGCAATGCCGCCTGCTACCTGTGTTCGGACGAGGCCAGCATGGTCACGGGCGTCTGTATGGAAGTGGACGGCGGGCGCTGTATCTGAGGATCGTAAGGTTACCGTAAGCTTGGGGTGATCAATCGCGCTGAAACAACAGCGCAGAACATACCCAATGACCACAAAACCATTCGGCAGCCAGCGCTGCGCAGAAATGCGCAGCGCGCTGCATCTTTCGCCGATTGCTTTGAAATCCCTGACCATCGGTTTCATTTTCCTAACCTATAACGCGACCTTCTGGTCCCATGCGGCTGAGATATTTTCCGGTCATCTCTTGTCGCTTGGGGGATTTGTGGCAGCAGTGTTTTTCCTGATGCTGGGGGCCTTCAGTTTTTTCGCTTTTCCCTATGTGGTGAAACCTTTCTTGGTCTTTATTGTCCTGCTCAGTTCCGTCACCTCCTATTACATGGACAATCTGGGGGTGATCATTGACCGTGATATGATCCAGAATGTGATGGTAACGACAGTCACCGAATCCAAGCATCTGATTACATTTGGTTTTGTGACCCATGTCCTGATCTATGGGGTGCTGCCAGCGATCTTGATCCTATGTGTCACGATCAAGCCCCAAGGGCGGATCAGAATGGTCCTGACCCCCTTTGCTTCGGTCTTGCTCAGCTTTGGCCTTGCTGCGGGTTTTCTGATGACCGACCTCAAATCCTATGCGTCGATCCTGCGCGAACGCAAAGACCTGATGAGCAGCTTTCAACCCGGTGCGCCGCTGGTTGGTGCCATCCGATATGCGCGCATGATCTCAACCTCATCGCATGATGCGGTCGCGGCGATTGGCGAGGATGCAGTCAAGGGACCTGCCTATGCAAGGCAGGACAAACCCGTGCTGACCATCGTCGTCGCCGGCGAGACGGCGCGGACGCAGAATTTCAGCCTGAATGGATACGAGATAGACACCAACCCCAGACTGGCCGAAATGCCCGTGATCAGTTTTCGCGATGTCAGCTCTTGCGGGACTGCGACGGCGGTTTCCTTGCCCTGCATGTTCTCGCGCTTTGGGCGTGAAGAATACTCTTATGATAAAAGCATCTCGCATCAGAACGTGCTGGACGTGCTTACCCACGCTGGGGTGCATGTGGAATGGTGGGACAACAACACCGGCCACAAAGGGATAGCTGACCGGATACAGACGCAATCCTTTACCCACCGCAAGAACGATATTTTCTGTGCTGCTGGTGAATGTATGGACGGTATCTTTATGGAGGCCTTGCAGGAATATGCAGCGGGGATCACCCGGGATACGGTGCTGGTGCTGCACCAGATCGGCAGCCATGGGCCAACTTATTATCTGCGCTACCCTTCTGAATTTGAACGTTTCACACCGGCCTGTCGCACGGCCGAGTTCAAGAATTGCACGACACAAGAGATCGTGAATGCCTATGACAATACCATTGCCTATACGGATGAAATCCTTGCGCAGACCATCGAAATGCTGACCGCCCAAAAGCATCTGACCACAGCGCTGTTATATGTGTCCGATCACGGGGAATCGCTGGGCGAGGGGGGGATCTACCTGCATGGCGCGCCCTATTTCATGGCACCTGAGGATCAAACAAAGGTGCCGATGATCCTTTGGATGTCCAAAGGGTTTCAAGCCAGGTTCGGGCACAACACAGATTGTCTGGCAGACAAGGCCGATGTTGCGCTGTCGCATGACAACCTGTTCCATTCCTTGTTGGGGATGCTTGATATAGAAACCGGCGAACGTGACCCAGGATTGGATATTTTCGCATCATGCAGAGCGGCAGCACAGGAAGCCCAGGGATGAACACGCAAGAGCCCCCAATCTCAGTACCACGGTCGAAACCGGAACGTATCACCGGAATTGCCCATGTTTTTGCCGCAGCGGGCTATTCTATCGGGGGTTTGCGCAGGCTCTGGCAGGAGACGGCGTTCCGGCATATCATTTTGTTGCTGATATTCGGCTTTGGCGTCCTTGCCATCGCGGGGGCCGGATTTTTCGACTACTGTCTTTTGTTGATCCTGTTCTTCTGCCTTGTCGCTGTCGAAGCCCTGAATACAGCCATTGAATGTCTTGTTGACCATTTGGCCCCACAATGGGAGGAATTCGCCCGCGACGCCAAAGATCTGGGGTCGCTTGCAACCATGTGTCTGCTCTGTGCAAATGGTGTCTTCCTTGGTGCGGTTGTTGTCCGCTCCTTCGTTTTGTCGTGAAAGAAAAATTATGAATATGCTCAAGATCGTGGCCGTTCCGATGCACAAGGAAGGGCGGAAATTCGTGGCAACCTTTGCCGTGATCACTTTGGTCCTAGCGTTGATTTGGGAACCTTTGTTCTGGATCGGCGTGGGGCTTACGATCTGGTGCTACTATTTCTTTCGCGATCCGGTGCGGGTTGTCCCACAGCAGCAGGGGCTGGTTCTGTCGCCTGCGGATGGTGTTGTGTCCTTGATCGAACAGGTGGTGCCGTCCCGGGACCTTGGGCTTGGCGATGATCCTTTGACGCGCGTGTCTGTCTTCATGAATGTATTCAACTGCCACGTGAACCGTGCGCCGATCGCCGGGCGTGTGATGCAAGTGGTCTATCACCACGGCAAGTTTCTGAATGCATCGCTGGACAAGGCAAGCGAGCATAACGAACGCAATAGTGTGACCATTGAAACCCCCCAAGGGGTGCGGATCGGTGTTGTACAGATTGCCGGTCTGGTGGCGCGCCGCATCGTTTGTTTCGTGCAGGAAGGCGACACTTTGGATATCGGGCACCGTTTTGGCCTGATCCGTTTTGGCAGCCGTCTGGACATCTACCTGCCCAAGGGGGTCACGCCGCTGGTGTCAGTGGGGCAAACGGCCGTTGCGGGTGAAACCGTGCTGGCCGATTTGGCGAATCCAGACCAGCAGCGCCCCGGTATAGCCGTATGACCGCATCGCCCAAGATCAAGCTGCGCCATATCGTACCCAGCATGGTGACGGTTTTTGCCCTCTGTGCCGGGATGACATCTGTGCGCATGAGCCTTGAAGGCAAGCTTGAGATCGGGCTTTATTTCATCTTGCTGGCCGTGTTCCTGGATGCAGCGGATGGCAAGCTGGCCCGGTTCCTCGACACCGCCAGCCCGTTCGGGGCTGAATTGGATACGCTTGCGGATTTCTTCAACTTTGGCATCGCGCCGGGCGTGCTGTTGTTCAACACGCTTTATATCGGGACGGAGCATGCGAATTTGGGGTGGTTGGCCTCTTTGGTTCTGGCGGTCTGTTGTGCCTTGCGGTTGGCGCGGTTCAACCTGTCGGGCAAGACCAAGGATGTGACGCTGTCCAAGGATGCCTTTTTTGTCGGCGTCCCGGCCCCGGCGCTGGCCTGTCTTGCCTTGATGCCGGTCTTTATGCACCTGCACGGCTGGCAAAACACGGATTGGCCGGTCCTGCGGGCCATCTATATCATCGGTGTCGGGTTCCTTGCGGTCAGCACATTGCCGACCTTTTCGATCAAACATGCCACGATCAAGCGAAGCCAGCTGCCGATGGTCCTGATCGCCTCTGTGGTGCTGGTGGTCTGTCTGATGGTCTATCCCTGGCCCACTTTGATGGTGGCAAACTGCATCTATCTTGCCTCATTGCCGTTTTCCTACCTGTCACAGACGAAACAGACCAAGGCCCTTCGGAACAAAGATGCGCATTCTGCTCATTGAAGACGAGGCGGCCCTTGCCGGGCCGATGATGGAACACCTTGAGGTGGATCATCACCTTGTCGAATGGTTCAGCACCCTGGACGAGGCCGAAAGCGCTGTGCGCACGTCGGACTATGATGTCGTGCTGCTGGACCTTCAATTGCCGGATGGGGATGGGCTTGGCTTTCTCAAATCCTTGCGGGACCGGCGGATCAATACACCGGTCATCATCCTGACCGCACGGGACAAGGTTTCTGATCGCATTGCTGGTCTGAACCTGGGTGCCGATGACTATGTGATCAAGCCCTTTGATCTGGATGAGGTCAAGGCGCGCATCCATACGGTATGTCGGCGCAGCGCTGATCAAAGGGCCGAAACCATAATCATCGGTGACCTCAACATCTCTCTGGCCGATCATATCGTCTTGCAGGCGGGCCATCCCATCCGCCTGACTACCAAGGAGTGGCGGGTTCTGGAAACATTGGTGCGCCGGAAGTCCAAGATCGTGCTCAAGGAAAGCCTTGAAGCCGCGCTTTATGGCTTCGGCGAGGAGATCGAAAGCAATGCGCTGGAGGCCCATATCAGCAGGCTGAGGTCAAAACTGGGCAAAGACCTGATCATCACGCACCGTGGGCTGGGCTACGGGATTGCCGGATGATCCCGCGCGGCGACAGCCTGCTGGGCCGGTTGGTCCGGTCTTTGATCCTTCCCGGGGTGCTGGCAATTTTCCTAGGCGCGCTGATTGTCTATGATCTGTTCAAGGAAGAATACGACGAGCTGCTTGATATGGGCCTGACCAGCAAGGCGCATCTGCTGTTGCAGATTGCCGAAGGCTCTGGTGAGGATCCGAACATTTCTGACCTGTTGGGGTTCCAAAACGCGGCCCTTGCCCCCGAAGAACGGGCGATGTTCTGGTTCATGAATGGTGCCGGTCAGATCATAGGGCAATCGGCAATGGCGGGTGATCCGATCTTGCCCGGCGATGCGGCAGAGGGGATCAGAACGCTGGAGGACAAGCGTGTGGTCGTGCTGCGCTCTGCGTCCCGGCCTGGGCTAAGCGTGATCGTGGCGGAACCGATGCAGGAACGGAACGAGGCTGTGCTTGATGTCGTTCTTGGTGCGCTGGTCGGGTTTATTCTGTTGGGACTTCTGTTTTACCTGGTGGCCTACCTTGCGATTGCCAGGTCATCGCGCATCATCGCAAAGCTGAGTGAGAATATCGCGCAAAAGAGTGAACAGGACCTCTCGCCGATCGACAGGCGGAATTCCTTTGCCGAGATCGAACCGGCAATTGATACATTGGACAAGCTGTTGGGACGGCTGGACACGGTCCTTGCGGCCGAACGCGCCTTTGCAACCAATGCGGCCCATGAATTGCGCACGCCGGTGGCGATTTCGCTGGCCCATGTCCAGCGCCTGAAATCAAAGCTGGCCGATCCGACACTCGCGCGCAGTGCCGCAGAAATCGAAGAGGGGCTGAAGCGGCTGGTCCGCCTGACCGAACGATTGCTGCAGATGTCGCGGGCCCAGTCCGGATTGGGGCTGAATGCGACGGCAACGGATATCAATCCGGTGGTCGCGCTGCTGCTTAGGGAACTTCGGCAACGCGAACCATCAAAAGAAAGATTGATCATCTTAGCGCCGGTTGGCCAGTGGTTCAGTCGAATAGACCCCGATGCCCTGGGGATTATTCTGAACAACCTTTTTGACAATGCGTTCAAACATGCCTCGGGCGGGGGGGCGATATTTGTTGATGCGCACCAGCCGGGCCGTTTGACCGTTTCGAATGATTGTGATGCGTTGACACAAACGGATCTGGACAAGATCAAGACGCGGTTTGTCCGCAAGGCAACCCTGTCTGACGGATACGGTCTGGGTCTGTCGATTGTTCAGGAGCTTTGCCGTCAATCGGGCTGCGTGTTCGAAGTGATCTCGCCGCAACCCGGCGCATCCCGAGGGTTCACAGCAATGCTGACCTTTCCGGGCGACCCAGAGAAAGCGTAGGCTTTCCTGCGGGACATGCGTCTCGCCCTTTTTGGAAATGGTGACCCCGGCAGGATTCGAACCTGCAACCTGCCCCTTAGGAGGGGGCTGCTCTATCCAGTTGAGCCACGGGGCCGACGAAGGTGTTTTAGCCTGCCTTAGGGGCAAATACCACGTTCGGTTTGATGAAATTTCACATTGGCGGGCCGGGAATGCATGCTTGGGATGCAGTCCATCGGGACTTGCTTAACAAAGTTCAACTGCTGTAGCCTGAACCTTGCAACCTGTCAGGATTATCTGTGTCAAAAAATAGCAAACGCCCCCTTACCCTTCGTGATGTTTCAGATGCCAGCGGGGTATCGGAAATGACGGTCAGCCGGGTGTTGCGCAACCGCGGCGATGTTTCCCAGACCACCCGCGACCGCGTTTTGGCGGCTGCCAAGGAACTGGGATATGTCCCCAACCAGATCGCGGGATCGCTGGCATCGCAACGGGTCAATCTGGTGGCGGTGATCATTCCGTCGCTTAGCAATATGGTCTTTCCCGAAGTGTTGAACGGCATCAATCAGGTGCTTGAGGATACGCCGCTGCAGTCGGTTGTCGGTGTCACGGATTACATTCCCGAAAAAGAAGAACGGGTTTTGTACGAAATGCTGTCCTGGCGCCCCTCTGGGGTGATCATTGCGGGTCTGGAACATACGGATGCGACCCGCGCAATGCTGGGCAATGCAGGTATTCCGGTGGTTGAGATCATGGATACGGACGGCAAGCCGGTAGATGCGATGGTGGGTATTTCGCACCGGCGTGCGGGCCGTGAAATGGCCAATGCGATCATCAAGGAGGGCTATGAGCATATCGGCTTCATGGGTACCAAGATGCCGCTGGACCACCGAGCGCGCAAAAGGTTCGAAGGGTTTACCGAAGGTCTGGCAAAAGCTGGAATAGAGATTGAGGACCGCGATTTTTATTCCGGTGGCTCGGCGCTTGCCAAGGGGCGGGAGATGACCCAGGAAATGCTGGAAAGGTCGCCAGATCTGGATTTTCTGTATTATTCCAATGATATGATTGGTGCGGGTGGCCTGCTATATCTGATTGATCAGGGGGTGGATATTCCCGGTCAGATCGGGCTTGCCGGGTTCAACGGTGTAGAGCTGCTGCAAGGGTTGCCGCGGCAGTTGGCGACAATGGATGCCTGCCGGATCGAGATTGGTCAGGCAGCGGCGAATATTATCCTGAACCGCACCGCAGATGAGCCTGATCCTGATTACAAAGACCAGATCACCTTGAAGCCGACGCTTTCGTTTGGGGATACCCTGCGCCGCAACCGCCGCTGAGGTGCGTAAAGCCGGCGCAAGGTGGCGCGGCAGCAAGCGGCTCATCTGAGGTTCGGATTGCCCAGCCGTCTGATGTCGCTGCGGATCGCGCGATAGACCTTGCTGCCCCATTCCGAATACATCTTTGGGCCGGGGTGAAATCCGTCAGGGCTCATTTGGGATACGTCCGGTTCAAAGTCCAGTTCAACAAAGCGATAGCCCTTGCGATCTGCCACGAGCCTGCGCAGGGCGCGATCAAAGCGGCGCGCCTGTGCCCCCAGCACCCAACGCAGCGGTTGGGGCAGCAGCGGGAAATATTCCATCTGGGGAATGCCGGTGACACAGATGACATCGGGCTCAAATTTTTGTTCGATGAGGCGCAGCAAGTTCGCGTAGCGCCGCAGCCAGAGGGCGCGTGGAACAAGTGTGGTGATGTCATTCACGCCAAGCGAGACGGAAACAACGTCAAATTTCTGCTGTTGCCTGTTGTTGAGCCTGGCAATCGTATCGGCGGTCGTGGCCCCGGTTTTGGCATCAACGGTCCAATGAACGGTATTTGTTTGTGACAGCCTTTTGCGCATATGGCCCAGCAGCGCTTCTTCTTGGTGCGAGGTGCCGACACCCGCAGCTGAACTGTCGCCCAAGATCAACAGCCGCAGGTCTGGCCCCTGCCCGCTGACCCCATCGCGGCGGCCGACGGGGTCGGGCAAATGCATGGCGGAAAGTCGAACCTTGACTGCCTGAAACGCCAGGACCGGAGACAACAGAATGCGCAAGGGAAGATCCAGCATCTTAGCCTCCGAAAGGGGGGATGTTATTCTGCTGGCGCAGGAAAAGGCATCGCTGTGGCATGTCAAACTCTCGCATCTTCGCCTCCGGTCTTTTCGAAAAATTGACATCTTATTTTTAATTTGATCGCAGTGCGGGGGATTGATGATGATCAAGGGTGCGCGCGCTTTCCCGGTGATCGCCGTCCTTTGCCCGATGAAGCGCGGAAATCCGCGCGTCTGATCGGGGCAAAGCAATGGCATGCATGGCATGTGGCACTGTTGGCGTTATGCCCATGCAGGGTGCGGGTCTGGGTCTGATAGGATTGATCTGTCGCAGGGCGTTCGAATATTTTAATCGCCCGGTGCTGCCTGTAATCAAAGATTTCAACGCGTTAGGTATTGCGTGATGGATCAGGCATTCCCAGAAACGCTTTAGACCATACAAATATGGCCAAAACGGCGTATAAAGAACCATGGCAACGGGGAGTTGCACTGTCCAGCCGACCCCTCTTGGGATTGATACGGCTCAATCTATATGCTTCTGTTTCCCCCTAGCATTTTGCACTGAGGCGGTTCCCTGAGTGTGGCTCAGACGCAAAACGACACGGTCGTCTTGCTGCAAGATCGTAACAAGCCCTTCCGGCTAGGAATTTGAGACGACATGGCGCGAACGACAAAAAAACCGGCGACAAAGGGCAGAGCCAAGAGTTCAACCGTTTCGAAAAAAACTACTGCAGCAGCGAAACCTGAGGGCCCGGTTCCTGTTGTTGGGCTTGGTGCTTCTGCCGGCGGCTTGCAGGTCTATAGTGCGTTCCTGGACGCGGTGCCTGCCGACACCGGGGCCGCCTTTGTGCTGGAGCATCATGTTGATCCGGATCACAAAAGCCTGATGGCGGATCTGTTGGCCAAGCACACGATCATGCCCGTGGTGCTAGCCGAGGATCAGACCACCATCAAGGCGGATCATGTCTACGTCATTCCGCCGAACAGCTACCTAAAGATCAAGAATGGTGTGCTGCACCTGTCGAAACCCATGGATCGCCGTGGCACGCGCCTGCCGATTGATTTGTTCTTGCGGTCATTGGCCGATGATCTGGGGCCAAATGCCATTGCGGTCATCCTGTCAGGCACCGGCAGCGACGGATCAACGGCCATTCGCGAGATCAAGGAAAAGGGCGGTATCGTTCTGGTCCAAGAGCCCGCCGAGGCCCCGCATGACGGCATGCCACGCAGCGCGATTGCAACAGGGGCCGCCGATCATGTCGTCACGATCGCTAAAATGCCCGACATTATTGTCAACTATATCCGGCATCCATTCATTCAAAACGGCAAGTCCAAGAAAATTCTGGGGGATAATGCCAAGGGGGCGCTGACCCAGATTATGGCCGTGCTGAAGGGCCATTCGCCGATCAATTTCGATTTCTACAAGGACGGCACATTGCTGCGCCGGATTGAGCGTCGCATGGCCTTGCGGCACATGGAGGATTCAAGCGATTACCTGGCGCTTTTGCAGGATTCCGAACAGGAGGCGCGCAGGCTATGTGCTGATCTACTGATCAGCGTCACATCGTTTTTCCGGGATAAAGAGGCATTTCAATATCTGGATGAAAACCTGCTAGAGGGTCTGGTGAAGGCGCATGATGCGGCACATCCGCTGCGCATATGGGTGCCTGCATGTGCGACAGGCGAGGAAGCCTATTCACTGGCCATGCTGGTGATCGAAAAAATCTCTACGTTGCGCAAGGATGTGAACCTGCAAATCTTTGCCTCTGATGTTGATGAACATGCATTGGCGACAGCACGTAACGGTATCTATCCGGAATCGGTTGCCGAAGACATCTCTCCGGCGCGGCTAGAGCGTTTTTTCATCAAGGAAGACCACAGCTATCGCGTGACGCCAGAGCTGCGCGATACGGTGGTCTTTGCCAATCAGAACATCCTGTCGGACGCACCTTTCTCCAAACTTGATATGATCTCTTGTCGAAATCTGATGATCTACCTGACGCCAGAGGCGCAGGAACGGGTCATTCAGATGTTTTACTTTGCGCTCAATGACGGGGGTGTCCTGTTTCTGGGCATGTCAGAGACGACAGGCGGTCAAGAGGTGCTTTTTGCGCCTATTTCAAAGAAATACCGTGTCTATAAACGGGTGGGCCATGCCCGCCGCCGGGCATTTGATTTCCCGATTATGCAGCGCTCTTTCTCGAACGCAACGATCACGCCCAAACGGAACCACTTAAAGGCAGCTGGCGACAAATTGGCAGAGCTGAGCCAAAGCGTGTTGATCGAAAATTATGCCCCGGCATCCGTTTTGATCAACGCGCAGTCAGAGGCGCTGTATTTTGAGGGACCGACGGATAATTACCTCAGGGTTCCGTCGGGCGAAACCAGCCGTGATCTGCTGGCCATGGCGCGACAGGGGCTGCGCGCACGGCTGAGCAGCGCCATACGCATGGCGCGAACCGACGACGTTGTTACCAAGGAAAATGCCACGATCACGCGCGGGGCTGAAAATGTTGGTGTGACGATCCAGGTGCATCCCGTGACGCTGGACGATACGAAACTGTTCCTGGTGACATTCGTTGACAGGCCCGCGCCGCTGGCTGTGCCCGCACCAGAAGGACCGAACGGGGAGACAAGCCGCCGGCTGGAGCAAGAGCTGGAAGCCACACGGGTTGATTTGAGCAACACCATTCGAGACTATGAACGGACGACCGAAGAGTTGAAGGCCGTCAACGAAGAAGCCATGTCGATGAACGAAGAGTTCCAATCGACAAACGAAGAACTGGAAACGTCCAAAGAAGAGCTGCAGTCCCTGAACGAAGAGCTGACAACGCTCAACTCCCAGCTTCAGCAAAAGATCGACGAAGAACGCAGGGCGTCCAATGATCTGAATAACCTGCTGTCCAGTTCGGGCATTGCGACGCTGTTTCTGGACTCTGATCTAAAGATCAAGTGGTTTTCGCCCGCGATACGCGATCTGTTCAACCTGATCAGCAATGACATCGGGCGTCCATTTGGCGACATCACAAGCAAGGTCAAGGATCCTGATCTGCTGAAAGACGCGGAAAAAGTCCTTGAGACCCACGCTTTTGCAGAATGCGAAGTTGAAGGCGAAGAAGGGCGTTGGTTCGTGCGCCGCATCCTGCCCTACCGCACCCAAAGCGGCAAGATTGACGGGGTCGCGGTGACCTTTTCAGAAGTGTCGGACATCAAGACTTTGGAGCGGGAGAATGCAACGGCCAGAGAGTTTGCCGAAAGCATCATCGCCACGGTGCGCGAGCCGATGCTGGTGCTGGACGACAGTTTCAATATCCTTTCTGCCAGCCGATCGTTTAACCTGATGTTTTCCGCAGGCCCGGGAGATGTCATTGGGAAAAACCTGTTCACGATCCAGGACCAGCAATGGGATGCCCCCCAGCTCCGCCAACTTATGCAAAGTGTCCTGCCCCAAAAGACCACGGTAGAGGCCTTTGATCTGACCTTGGATGCGGGCGATGCCGGCAAGCGCGAAATGCTTTTGAATGCGCGCAGGGTCGAAGGACGACCCAAGGGCCAGGAATGCATTCTGCTGGCCGTCGAAGATGTCACTGAGCGCAACAAGGCGCAACAAGCCCTGCTGGACCGTGAAGCGCGCCTGAGCGCTATCCTGGAAGCGGCCCCCGAAGCGATTATCACGATTGACGAAGAGGGGATTGTCGGCGTTTTCAGCCCTGGTGCAGAAAGCATGTTTGGCTTCAAATCCGAAGAAGTGCTGGGCAAGAACGTCAGTATGCTGATGCCCGATCCTGACCGCAGCAAGCATGACGATTATCTGGAACATTACCTCAAGACCGGCGAGAAAAAGATCATCGGAATCGGTCGCGAGATGGACGGCACGCGCAAAGATGGCTCTTTGATCCCGATCCGGTTGACGGTGTCAGAATTGAAGCTGAACGGCGAGCGTCATTTCCTGGGCATCATGCATGACATGACCCTGGACAAGCAACGGCGCGCCGATTTGCAGCGCGCCCAAAAGATGGAAGCCGTAGGCCAATTGACCGGCGGTCTGGCGCATGACTTCAATAACCTTCTCACGGTCGTGATTGGCAATCTTGAACTGCTTGATATGCGCAGCGACGATCCCAAGCAGAAAAAGCTGATCAGTGAGGCATTGGAGGCGTCAAATCTGGGTGCATCACTGACCAGTCAGCTGTTGTCCTTTTCCAAACGTCAGGCGCTTGCACCTGAAACCGTTGCTTTGAACGATCTGGTGAAAATGATGCTGCCGATCCTTGAGCGTACGCTTGATGAACAGATCGACATTGTGACCCGGCTGTCGGACGACCTTGATGTCACGATTGCAGATCCGGGCCTGATCGAAAGCGCTATCCTCAATCTGGCGATCAATGCGCGCGACGCGATGCCCGATGGCGGAACGCTGACGTTAGAGACACGCAATGTCGCGCTGGATACGGATTTTGCGGCCACGCAGGTGGATGTTGCGCCGGGAAAATACGTATGTCTGGCCGTGACCGACACGGGCATCGGCATGAGCGCTGAAACCCAATCCCATGTGTTTGAACCGTTTTTCACCACCAAGGGAACGGGGGCGGGATCGGGCCTTGGGCTGAGTATGGTCTATGGCTTTGCCAAGCAATCGGGCGGCCATGTTACGATCTACAGTGAGGTTGGACAGGGAACGACCATCAATCTTTTCCTGCCAGTTTCTCTTGAGGAAGGGCCTGCGGAAAAAACCGCGCCGTCTGGAAATGTCTCGGAAATGGGGACCGAAACCATTCTCGTGGTCGAGGATGACCCGAAAGTACGCACATTGACAGTCAACCGCCTTGAGCAATTGCAGTACAAGGTTGTTGCCGCCTCTGACGGTCCCGCAGCCCTGAAGATACTGAAACAACGCAAGGACATAGATTTGGTACTGACCGATGTTGTCATGCCGGGTGGGATGACCGGTTTCGATGTCGCCAAGCAAGCGCTGGCCCTGCGGCCAGAGCTGAAAATCCTGCTGGCCACAGGTTACGCAAAAGGGGTTGAGCCCAAAAAGAAAGGCAAAGGGGCTGAGTATCGTATTCTGCGCAAGCCCTATGGCCTGCAGGAATTGGCCCGCACCTTGCGCGAGATATTGGACGCAAACAGCCGGTAGCCGTTGCGCAGGTCTGTGCCGTGCCAGCCTGACGCAAACACCCGGCATTCGCGACGATGTTAGGTGCAGCCATTCTGACATAGATCAACTTTGGGCCTTTGGCGTCCGGTATTGAGGCAGTAGTGCCACGCCGGTTCAACGCCCAAGGAGATACCATGTACCACAATGTCATCCTGCCCGCCGTAATCTCAGTGCTGCTGGCTGCTCCTGCAGTCGCCATTGAGCCCACATTGGGTGCTAGACTGGGCACAAGCATGGTGGATATATCTGCCGCCCTGTCAGCCGATGGATATGAAATGACCAGTTTCGCACAGGCGGGCGAACGGATCGAAATTCAGGCTGTCAAAGGGGGCGCAAGGCATGAGGTCAGCATTGACGCAAGATCAGGTGAGGTCGTCAACCATGCGCGCACGCCCCGTCAGATGGACGTCTATGCCAGCAAGAATGGCCATCGCTGGCAGTTGAATTTCGACCCACGGACAGGAAATATCCTGCGGATCAAAGCGGGGGATTGATCAAGGCGTTTTGGGAAACACGCCCATAAGACCGGCAGCTGTTGCACCCATTATCCCCTCGCTTTCGCATCGGGTACCGCGGGCTGAACAGGTGGGTTTCAGGCCTGTTCGTGTCGTAATTTTCGGCCCCGATTACTCTGCGGCCTGCGACAGTCGCGGCGATTGCGATCCGCCATAAAGATAGTCGCGTGTCAGTGGCACCGCATCCAGGCGGCGAGATATCTGGAACTGGAAAACCGCCTGCCGTCCGAACCGAAAGGTCTGTTCACAGGCAACCAGGTAAAACCGCCACATGCGGACGAACCGGTCATCATAGATCTCTGCGGCTTGTTCACTATTGGCCTGAAACCTGTCGAACCAGTGCCGCAGGGTCATGGCATAGTGCAGCCGCAGGCATTCAACATCATCCAGCCACAGGTTTGCATTCTCTATTGCCGGCAGTACCTCGGACATCGCCGGAACATAGCCGCCGGGGAAGATGTATCTTGATATCCACGGGTTGGTTGCATCAGGCGGGGCGCTGCGCCCGATGGTATGGATCAACGCAATACCATCGTGCGACAGCAGGTTCTTCACGGTCTGAAAAAAGGTGTCGTAATGCGGCAGGCCCACATGTTCGAACATGCCGACGGACACGATCCGGTCAAAAGGTCCGCTGACATGGCGGTAATCGCACAGCTGAAATTTGACGCGATCCGACAGCCCCTCCTTATCGGCGCGCGTGGTCGCGACGCGATGCTGTTCTTGTGACAGCGTGACACCCAGAACATCGACGCCATAGTCGCGCGCAAGGCTCAGCGCCATGCCACCCCAACCGCAGCCGATATCCAGAACACGCATTCCGGGCTCCAACAAAAGCTTGGACGCGATATGGGCCTTCTTGTGCGTCTGTGCCTGCTCAAGCGTGTCACCGGGGTGTTTGAAATAGGCGCAGGAATATTGCCGGTCCCGGTCGAGAAACAGTTCGTACAATGCGCCGGACAGATCGTAGTGATGCGCGACATTGCGTTTGGCGGCAGAGGCAAAATTGTTCTGATCAATCCGCCGTCGTAGAACCCGGATCATGTTGACAGCGCGCATCCACCACACCGGCCTGCCTGCCTTGAAGTTTCGCACGACGATTTCCAGCAAACCATGCAGATCATCGTCGTCGATCACAATCTCTGCGTTCATATAGCCTTCGCCCAGGGCCAGTTCCGGGTTCAGGATCAGACGCGAGATGATGCGGGGGTGCGTCAGCCGAACTGAAACGAGACGGCCATTTCCATCGCCCAGAAAGACGATGCTTTGGTCTGGCAGATGCAATCTGATGTTTCCTTCGCGCAGAAGGACCCTCAGATTTCTGACGAGCAGGTTTTGCAGCACGGGCATATCCTCGACAAGGCCCCTCGTGTCTAGCGCAGGCGCTCAGGATGCCAATTGATCGTCATCAATCCAATCTGATCCGAATTGCGCGGGTAGGGCGCACCCAGGTTAGTGGACGGGATGGGGCGATGGTGCTGTGCCGTGCGCAGGCGTCAGGCCGCGCCGGTATCCGGTGCGGGTGGTATCTGTGTCGTGTGTTCAACAAGACGGGTCGCCAGCACCGTGCCAAAGACGAACACCGGGCAGCGCGCGACCTCTATCAGGCGCTGCAACTGCTGGTAGGTCTGCACCGGGCCAAGCGATAGATCCACCAGCACCGCCTGCGCATTGAGCCGTGCCAATTGCGCAAGAGCCTGGTCGAGCGTGGCATATTTTTGCCCGTTGGATGTTGTGGCATCGGGTGTCTGGCGGGTTTTCTTGTTCACGGTCAGCACAATCCTGTCAGCCGCCAGATGGGCAGACAGCAGCTTTGACATTTCCATCATCGGGCCGTCGGTGGCATTCGAGGCGTTCAGCAACACGACCTTGCCTGCGACCGGATGCAGATTGCGATGGGCGAAAACCAGAATATCCCACGCCCTTGCCATGTTCAGGCCGGTTTGAACAAGGTCTCCGGTATCGCGTTCGAAGGTCCAGGGGGTGCCTGCGTCGTCAGCCAGCCGGGCCAGGGATTGCTTGAACGCCCGCGCGTCTGCCTCAATCAACGTACGGATTTGCGACAGGGTGGGTGCCAGTGCAACCGTGCCACTGGGCGTCACGATCCGTTGGTTCGGAAGCGCGCAGATCGCAAGCGAGGCCGTGTCCTCCACCAAGACACCGCCGATGTTTGGGCGCAGATTGCGGACCAACCGGCTGAGAAGGTTCAATGCCGCCCTTGCGTCAACGAATGAACTTGCCCCGATGAGGATGCGGGTGCCGCTGGAGGGGGGGTGGTTCATTTGTATTCTTCCCGGGTGTCGTCCTGATCCGTACGTGCGCCGAACCGGCGGCGGGTTTCGGCAAATTCATGCAGTCGCGCTTCGACCAGGGCGTTGATGCTGTTTTGGGGGAAGGCACCATTTCGACCGCGCTTTCCGGCGGGCCGACCAGTCAGTATGGTGATCCCTTCGTCAATGGTCTTGACCGGAATGACCCTGAATTGACCAGCCTTGGCCGCGTGGACAACGTCGGGGCGCAACATCAGGTGATCGATGTTCGACACCGGTATCAAAACGCCCTGTTCACCGGTCAACCGGCGCGCCTTGCACAGATCAAAAAAACCTTCGATCTTTTCGTTCACGCCGCCGATCGCCTGAACCTCGCCATTCTGGTTCACGGACCCCGTGACGGCAAGGCCCTGTCGGATCGGGACACCTGACAGCGCGGACAGCAGCGCATAAAGTTCGGTGGACGACGCACTGTCCCCATCGACACCGCCATAGCTTTGTTCAAACACCAGGCTGGCATGCAGCGATACGGGCACATCCAGCGCATAATTGGCCGCCAGATAGGCGCTGAGTATCAGCACGCCCTTGGAATGGAGCGGACCGCCCAGTTCCACCTCGCGCTCAATGTCGATCAGCTTGCCAGATCCCATGCGCACGCGTGCGGTGATCCGCGACGGCCTGCCAAAATGGTGATGACCGATCCCGATCACGGATAGCCCGTTCACCTGGCCGACTGCCTCTCCTGCCGTGTCGATCAGAACGGTCTTGCGGGTCATTGCCTCTTGCATGCGGTCCTTGATGCGCGAGGCGCGGCGATCGGCCTCCTGGATGGCTTGCTGGACATGCGCGTCCGACACGAATTTCTGCTTGGCCTTGCCGGCATAGTGGTCCGCCTCCCGCGTGACATCGGCAAGCATCCCGATCTGCAGGGTGAATTTCCTTGAATCATCAGCCAACCGGACCGCGTGGTCCAGTAGCGCCGCAACAGCCTCGGCCGTCAGGGGCCGCAGGTTTTCCTTTTTGGCGTAAGAAAGAATTGACTGCGCCAACAGCCGTGTATTTTTGGGCGAGCGGTCCAAGTCATCTTCGAAATCAGCCTGTAGCTTGAACAGCTCGCCAAACTCCGGGTCAAGCAAGAGCAGCAACATGTGCAACCTTCGGTCGCCGATCAGGACGATACGGATATCAAGCGGAATAGGGTCTGGTTCCAACGTGGTGGTGGAGGCCAGGCTTAACCGGTCAGCCAGCGAGGCGATTGTGATGGACTGGCTTTGCAGGCACCGCTTGAGCGCGTCCCAGGCGAAGGGTTCAGTCAAGAGCCGATGGGCATCCAGAACCAGATAGCCACCGTTTGCGCTGTGCAGGGCACCGGGTTTGATCAATGTGAAATTGGTCGCCAGCGTGCCCATCTCTGAGATATGTTCGATCCGCCCCGTCAGATGATTAAGGGATGGCAGGTCTTCTGTGATCACGGGTGCGGCATGTTCGCCTGTGTCATGGGTGACCATGATGTTGATGCTGTAGCGGTCAAAGTGAGGATCACGATGATACTTTCGGATCGCTTCGGGAAAGGGTCCGTTGTTCGAGTTCGTCTTGGACAGCAGAAACAGTTCAGCGTTTGATATCATGTCCAGCCGCACCTGTTCGAGGTAGTCGGCGACAGTGGCGATCTGGGCAAATTCCTTTGCAACTTCCTCAACGCGGTGCGTCACGACACGTTCGGCCATTGAGGCATGTAATGTTTCGATCTGTTGGCGGTGTTCCTTTTCCAGCTGCGGTCCATGTCGAAGGACGCGGGCAAGATGTTCCTGAAGACGTTCAATCTTCTTGTCGATTTCCTCTTTGCGTTCCGGCGGCAGGGTTTCATAGACGTCAGGCTTGATCGGTTTTCCATCGACCAGAGCGGCCAGCATGAAACCCATGGGCGTCCGCAAAAGTGCGACGTCTTCTTCTTTCACTTTCTCGGCAAATTCGGCAATTGGTTCTTCGTGCCGCTGCCCGAATTCTTCCTCAATCGCGCGTCTTTGGGTCTGGTATTCCTCGGATTCGAAAAGCGCCGGAATTTCGATGGCCAGATCATCCACAAGGTTCTGCATCGCGGTGCGCAGGGTGCCTGCCAATCCTGACGGCAGTTTCATGGCATGTGGTTTATGCGGGGCGTCAAAGTTGTTGATATAGACCCAGTCGCAAGGTGTTGGCCGCGAAGACGCGGCCTGCGCAAGCAGCCGTGCCACGGTGGTATGTCGTCCTGTCCCCTCTTGGCCCAAGACATAAAGATTGAAATCCTTATGGCCAATGTCAGCTGACAGGCGGATTGCATCGACCGCACGACCCTGGCCGACAAGGTCGTGTTCGGCCGGGAAACTATCGGTCGTAACAAAACCAAGGGTTTTCGGATCACAGGCCGGGCGCAGCTTTTGGGGTTTCAACCCATCTGGAAGAGCCAGTTTTTCTTGCGCAACCTTCGCCACAGTCAAAGCTCCGAATGTGTTTCTGAATCACCACAAGGGCGGGTCCGCCGGGCAGATCGGCGATCCTGAGAGATTTGGTGCGTCATGCAGGCAAGCGCAGGTTCCCTCAGGATCGCCACAGTCGGTCAGCTCTGATCAGGAGATCTGGATCTGGTCGACCACTGTTGTCACGCCGGGTGCCGACCATGCCGCGTCCTCGGCCAGTTTGCGCTCGTACCATGCCTTGACGTGTCCTTTCAGCGTGACCTTGCCATCGACGACATCCACGTTGATTTTTGACGCCTCAAGGGTGGCGCTGCGGTGCAGGGCCTCTGAGATCTTTCGTTTGACATCGAGCTGAGAGGCATGTGGCCGAATGGCGATGGAGTTTGTGACGCCGACCACACCGCGCAACCGCGAGACGTGGTCGCGGATGTCGGCACGTTGGTATTGCCAGTCCACGGTGCCGGTCAATGTCACGCGGCCATTCTTAACCTCGGCCTTGATGTCATATTTGCGAAAGGTCGTGTTCCATTCGCACAGATGGGCGATGCGTTCGGCGATATCCTTGTCGTCAATCTGGGTGTCGGAGGGATACTTGATCTTGATCTCCTCAACCACCGCATGCACGCCTTTGACGCGTTTGGCGGCGTTTATCACCGCCAGTTCCTCAAAATAGCTGTGAACTGTCCCATGCAGGGTGACGGCACCGTCTTTGACGGTGACACCGATGTCGGTGGCTTCGACCTTTGGATCAAAGTCGATTTCTTCCAAAATGTCGTCTCTGATTTGTTCGTCACTTCGCATTGTGATTCTCCCGATAGAGGTTGCTGATCGGCCAAAGATCGCATGGAACGGTCGGTGGCGATTGACCGTCGTCAATGGGGGATGAGATGCTCAATCAGGTCTCACACCGGCCCTTGAGGACCCGCATTGGCGCAGTCACGGCACAACATCGTAAAAAGCACCGCATCAAGGCGCGCATCAGAGATATTTTCACCGCATTTGGTGCAGATCCCGTATGTCCCCTTGTCGATGCGCCCCAATGCAGCGTTCAGCAGATTGAGTTCTTTCAGGCCAGCGCGGCCAACGCTTTCAAGGACTTCATCATCTTCCAGTTCGATGGCCTGATCCTCAAGATCGGGATCGGCGGGTTCATCAAGGGCGGCCTCGACTTTTTGCAGACGCCCCTGCAACTCTGCCAGACGGGTCTGGATTTTCTTTTTGTATCTTTGTGTGTTCATGGGTCGTTTCCCCGAGTGTAAATTTGACATCCAAAGCAGGCAGCAGTCGAAAGATGGCTGCCGGTTAGCCAACGATCCGCCATGTGCCGTCTGGTTGACGGCAGGCAATTCCGGTTCCTATGGCGCGTCGTCCGTTGACCGTGATGGTCTGCCGGTACTCGCGGCAATACCGCCCCGAGGCTGAAACACCTTCGCGCAATGGGGTGACGGTTCCGAAATTTCCCGACAGTGCGTTGTTCCAGCGGATCGTTTCGCCAATGTCTGCCCTATGGGCCACACGGATCGCCTCGTTTGCGCGCTGCCGGTCTGCGCCGTCCATGGACTTGCCGATCTCGCTGCCGATCAGCGCGCCGATCAGAACCCCGGCACCGGTTGCCACCAGTCTGCCGTCGCCGCGCCCGAACTGAGCGCCCAGCAAACCGCCAAGCACAGCACCGGTCATGCCCCCTGTTGTCTCTCTTGGGCCGTAGTCTGTCGGTGTGCAGGCGGCAGAAAGGCCAAGTGCGACAGCGGTGATCAGATGCGATGAACGGGCCATGGGAGGTCTCCGATTTAGGGCCAATGGTCAAACATCCCACAGGGTCGCCGCCTGACTATTGATCCGTATCAATCTGGTTTTCAGACATCATGACAATCAATGACCCGACCAACATGATATGCGCCTGATTGCTGCGCCTGTCCGTTCAAGGATCGCAAATGAACCAAGAAACAGCGCAAGATATCCGCCCTCGCCTGTCTGGTAAGATGCCGCATGCATGCGGCCCGCAGGATGTCACCTTTGCTCTTGATACTGGGATTGAGAACGGTCTGACCACACAGCAGGCCCAGGCGCGGCGGCGCAAGTTCGGGCCCAATCGCCTTGCCCGTCGCAGACCGGCAAGCGTGGCAAAACTGCTGTTGCACCAATTCGAAAGCCCGGTGGTTCTGCTCTTGGTGATCGCGGCTGCGGTGGCATTTGGTTTTGGAGAGTGGAAAGAGGCTATCGCCATCGGCCTGGTTCTGCTGATCAATGGCGCGATTGGGTTTGTCACCGAATTGCGTGCCGCGCGCTCCATGGAGGCCTTGCGGAAGCTTGGCAATCTCACGACGCGGGTGCGCCGGGACGGCCGCACATCCATGTTGCCGGCAGAACAGCTGGTTCCGGGTGACATTGTCATTCTGGAAGGCGGCGACATTGTTACGGCTGACCTCAGATTGGTCGAAACCTCAAATCTGTCCGCCGACGAATCTGCACTGACCGGAGAGTCGACCGACGTTGACAAAGACACCGCTGCCGTGGATGCCGACAGTGCGATTGGCGATAGACCTTGCATGGCGTTCAAGGGCACGGCGATCACGCGCGGCAGTGCCGTTGGGGTCGTGGTGGCCACCGGACTGGACACGGAACTGGGCCTGATTTCAAAACTCGTCGAAGACGCCGCTCCGGCGCATTCCCCCCTCGAAAGCCAGCTTCAAAGGCTCAGCGGTCAATTGATCAAGCTTACCCTTGTGATTGTTGCGATCCTTGGTGGATTGGGCGTCATGCAGGCTGGAGACGATCTGCTGATCATCAAGGCCTCAATCGCGCTGGCTGTCGCCGCGATCCCCGAAGGATTGCCTGTCGTCGCAACCATGGCGTTGGCGCGGGGAATGTGGCGCATGGCCGAACACAACGCGTTGATTGAGCGTCTGTCAGCGGTGGAAACGCTGGGTGCGACGACGGTTATTTTTACCGACAAGACCGGAACGCTGACGGAAAACAGCATGCAGCTTCAGGAAATTGACTGTGGCGATGTCATCTATGCATTCTCAGACACCGCGCATCGGTTTCAGACAGACACGCCCAACGCAGATAGCGAAAGCGCGGGCTGCCTGAACGATATTCTGACCGCAGGCCTGTTGTGCAACAACGCCGAGCTGAGCCGCAAAGATGGCAAGCATCTGGGCGACCCTCTGGAGCTGGCGCTGCTTGTCGCGGGCCATGTGCAGGGATTGGAGAAGCCCCTGTTGGAGGAACGCTTTGAGCGGGTCGCGGAGATTGCCTTTGACTCCACGACAAAAATGATGGGCACCGTGCACCGCGAGGCTGACGGATATGTCATGTCGGTCAAGGGGGCACCCGAAGAGGTGCTTGCCGCCAGCATTACTGCCCGGCAATCGGGGCAGGCGCAAACCCCAATGACCGCGCAGACCAAAGCATTTTGGAAATCCCGCACCGACCAGATGGCAGCACGGGGCATGCGTGTTTTGGCAGTGGCGATGCGCCGGCTGAACGTACCGCAAGAGGCCGCGTATTCCGACCTGACGTTCCTGGGTATTTTGGGTCTTTATGATCCGCCCCGTGCAGATGTGCGCGCGGCTATTGCGCAATGCCGGTCTGCTGGCATTCGGGTGATCATGTTGACCGGTGATCATGTGGTGACTGCGAAAAACATAGCGACGGCAGTGGGCCTGACGGATGGTGAGCCAACGGTCGTTGCGGGCCGCAAGCTGCGCCCGATTTCGCAGATGTCCGAGGCTGAACTGGCGCAGATCTACCAGGCCGATGTCTTTGCCCGCGTCAGCCCCGCCCAGAAGCTGGAATTGGTCACCGCCTTTCAGGCAAACGGCCAGATCGTTGCGATGACGGGGGACGGTGTCAATGATGCGCCCGCGCTCAAGCGGGCCGATATTGGCATCGCCATGGGGTTGCGCGGCACACAGGTTGCACGCGAAGCGGCCGCGATGGTGTTGCGCGATGATGCATTTGGTTCGATCGTCGCGGCGATCCGGGAAGGCAGGGTGATCTTTCGTAATATCCAGAGGTTCGTGACCTATCTTTTGTCCTGCAACCTGAGTGAGATCCTGATTGTCGGTGCAGCCATTTTGGTTGGTCTTCCCCTGCCGCTCATGCCGCTGCAAATCCTGTTTCTCAATCTGGTGACAGATGTGTTTCCGGCCTTTGCGCTGGGTGCGGGCGAAGGCAGCAAAGGAATTCTTGAGCGTCCGCCCCGCGATCCGGACAAACCCATCGTGACACGGCCCATCTGGACCGCGATAGTGCTGCACAGTCTGGTCATTGCGGCAGCCACGCTTGGCGCGTTCATATTTGCGCAGAAATCGCTTTTCTTGACCGTCCAAGAGGCCGTCACGGTTTCCTTCTTTACGTTGGCCTTTGCCCAGCTTTGGCATGTTTTCAACATGCGCGACCCGCGATCCGGGGTGTTCATCAACGAAATCACCCGAAACAAATTCATATGGTTCGCATTGGTCATCAGCAGCGGTCTGCTGCTCTTGGCGCTGTTTGTGCCGATGGTCGCAGAGCCGCTAGAGCTTGAAACACTGTCAGCAAGTGCCTGGATGCTGGTCATGGGGATGAGTGTTGTTCCTCTGGTTCTTGGCCAAATCGTCAAGACGGTGTTGCGTGTGCGCCACTGACCAAAGCCCCCGCAGAGGGCCTTTTGCGACAGGTGATCCATTGGGGAATTTGGGAAGCGCATTGAGCGGCAAGCAGATGTTGCGACCTCAGGTCTGATAGACGTAGGTTCCGGGTGCCGCGTATAGCGGCGGGTAGCCAAGCGCGGGGTTGCCAGTCTTTGGCGGCGCGCGCTGATCGCTGCTGATGCTGCCCAGCCATTGCGCATAGTCGGGCCACCAAGACCCCGGTACGGTTGTCTGACCGGCAAGCCAATGATCAGGCCCATCGTAGAACGCGCCAGCAGCGCGATGCCCGATCCTGAAATCACGACCCGGATGGCCCGGCTCGCTCAGGATGCCGCCGTTGTGCCCGCCTTTGGTCAGGACGAATGTCAGGTCGCAATCTGTAAAAAGCTTGGTTTTGTAGACGGACCGCCAGGGCGCGATGTGATCGGTTTCGGTCGCGATGACAAACATCGGGACAGAGATGTCTTTCAGCGCAATCACCCGTCCTTCGACCGCAAAACGCCCGGCCGTCAGACGGTTTTCCAAGAACAGCCCGCGCAGGTATTCCGAATGCATTCTGGCCGGCATGCGTGTCGTGTCGCCGTTCCAAACGCCGATATCCGTCGGCAGATCCTCTTTGCCCAGAAAGTAGCGGTTTATCGCGCGGGTATAGATCAGGTCTTCTGCGCGAATGGCGGAAAAGGTCCGGGCCATCTGGGGACGATCAAGGTAGCCTTGATCCCACATCATGTCTTCGACGAATGCGACCTGGCTTTCATCAACAAACAACAGCAATTCGCCGGCTTCGGCGAAATCCACCTGCGCCGCCATCAGCGTGATAGAGGCCAGCCGGTCATCCCCGTCGCGGGCCATGGTGGCGGCCGTGATCGCCAACAGGGTGCCGCCCAGGCAATACCCGTTTGCATGTACCTTGCGGTTTGGCACGATCGCATTGATGGCATCCAAAGCTGCCAGCACCCCGCTTTTGCGGTAGTCCTCAAGCGACAATTCCGACTGGTCCGCCGTCGGGTTGCACCAGGAGATCATAAAGACAGTAAACCCCTGTTTCACCAGATAATTCACCATCGAATTGTGGGGTGACAGGTCAAGAATGTAGTATTTCATGATCCAGGCAGGAATAAACAGCACCGGCTCTGCCTGTACCTTGGCGGTTTGGGGGGCGTATTGGATCAGTTCGAACAGATCATTTCGAAACACCACCTCTCCTGCTGTGCAGGCCAGATCGGTGCCGATCTTATATCCCTCGGGTGCGGGTTTGTGGGTCTGGCTCAGCGTCTGGATCATGTCTTCGGCAAAGTGAGAGGCCCCGTCGACAAGGTTCTTGCCGCCTGTTTTTGCGGTTTCAGCAAGGATTTCGGGGTTCAGCCAAGGCAGGTTTGAAGGTGCCGCAAGGTCCAGCATCTGGCGAACCTGAAACCGCGTCCGTTCGGCGTCTTGATGGCGAAGCCCGCGGATGTTGTCGGTGGCGTGATCCCACCAGTCCTGCATGGCAAGAAAGCTTTGCTGCCAGATGTTGAACGGCGCTTTGTGCCAGGACGGATCATTGAAGCGATGATCGTAGTCTTTTGGCACAAAGGGGGCAGGCCCGTCTTTGCCCAGCAGCGTGCTGGCAGAGTATTTCAATGTGGTCAACAAGTTGGATTGCGCCCGCTCAATGAGTTCCAGCTGGCGACCCGGGGAACGGCTGAGATGCAATGCCCAGTCACTCCAGGCTTCCTGGATGGAATGTGGGGAAATACCGCCGGTCACCCGCGCAACGGCGGCGCGAATGGCCCGGTCCATGTTTTGATGTTTGTGCCGCGGGGCCAGTTTGACCACTGCGGGCACCCGTGTTGGCACCAGTGCATTGCTGGTCTGCACATGTTTCGATTTGGTCTTGTCCAAATTCGGGGTCCTTTCTGGTAGCTGGCATGGGCGCGCCCTGATGGTCCAAGGCATGTAGATAGGCGCGCCAATGATGCGCCTTGCCCGCGCCGTGACCGGCACAGGGCCCTGACCCAAAGGATGTTATTTCGCGTGTGCGACCTTTACCTTCTTGGTGCTTTCGATCGCTTCGGGCGGTTTGGGGATCGTAACGGTCAAAACGCCATCTTTGACAACGGCCTCTACCTTGTCGGCATCAATGGTGAAGGGCAGCGTCATCACCCGTTGGAAAGACCCCGAGACGCGTTCGATGCGGTGGTACTCGCGGCCCTTTTCATCGCCGCGTTCGTCCTTTTCTGATTTCTTCTCGCCTTTGATGACAATACGGTCGCCGGTCACGGATACGTCGACATCGGCATCGGTCAGGCCCGGCAGTTCGGCTGTCACGCAGAACTCCTTGTCCGTCTCGCTGACATTCGAGCGCAGGCTGAATTCGTTGCTGCCGCCGAAGAAACCGTTGCCAAAATCGTCAAACAGGCTGTCGACTTCCTTGCGCAGGGCCACCAATGGGTTCTCATGGCCCTTCTTGTTCCTGATCCAGCTTGTTGGCAGAAAATCCTGGTATGACATGTTCGTCCTCCTTGATATTTGCAGGTTTTGCCTGTGTCTATCAGGCCGGTGATCGCGCTGATTGATTGATCTCAATCCGGATCATGCGAAGGGTGCACAGGGACGTTTGCAAAGGCCTGGCTCAAGTTGAAATGCTGGATTGACTGACCTGTCTGTCAGGTGGCTCACGGCCCAATGGCTCCATATCAAGGCGGTAATCCTCGGCCACGCGGAACACTGTCTTGTTGGGCACTTCGTACCATTCGTCGACAAAGGTGATGGGTTCAGACGCAATTTCGATGGCCTGATAGTCGGTCTTGGGGCTGTGGTGAACATGGGGTTGTCCACAAATCGGGCAGTGGAAAATATGATCGCGCTGCAGATAATAGAGTGACCTGTTATAGCGTGATCCGACCATATGTTCGCCGTCGGTCAGCACGATGTTCAGCCCCACCCGTGCCTTGGGGTCAATTTCGGCTGACCACGCCAGAACAGTCTCAAGCCCCTTGCGCACGGTGCTCAGCAGGCCCTGTTGCGGCTCATGCAGAAAGAGGCTCAACAGATAGCGGAAGATGTGTTCGCTGTCGGTTGTGCCCGCGATTTCGGCCCTGTGCAGCGGGTCGATGTGGTCCAGCATCTTCATCCGGACCTCATCAAAATTGGGCACCGTGCCATTGTGGGCGAATATCCACTTGCCGTGATGAAAGGGATGCGTGTTTTCGATGCGGGTACTGCCTACGGTCGCGCGGCGCACATGCGCCACGACGGTTTTCGCATATGACCGCGCGGCTGTGCGTGAGAAATGCTCTCCGTGAAAGGCGGCCCAGACCTGTTTTTCGATCATCGGCAAACCGTCGCGGTAGTCAGCAACGCCCCAGCCATGCCCATGCGCATAGCCCTGCATGTCGCTCTGGCTTTGGGCCATGAGGGCGTTCTGGGGTTTGACAAGCCCGCATTCCACCTTGGTGGGTTCATTGGCATGCAGCGCATATAGACGGCACATTGGATTTCCTTTCGCTCGCATGGATATTCTAACGTTGCGCCGAAAGACGGGCTGATCCTGATCAAAAGCCCTGCGGAATCTTGGTCTATTTTGCGGTATGATTGACGACCAGCAGACCAAGAATTTTGAATGTGACCTGATCGCGCAAGACTATCTGGGCGATGAGCCTGCGCTTGTGTCCTCTTTGGATTTCGGGCCCCTTGTGGCCCAAGGTTGCGGGCCGGGGCCCTCTGTCCTGATCGGTGACCAGTCTGAGATCAGCTTGCTGAATTCGGTAACGGCTGCGCGGCTGGACCACCGTATGGCATTGCTGGCACGCAGCGGTGACATCGTGTTGGTGCGCCACCGCGAGGCAGGGTTCGAGGCCTATCTTGCCGACTGCCTTGGCTTTCATGACGTGACATTCATGCAGGTGGACAGTGATCCGCTCCGCCCTGTTGCACAGCAGGCGCGCCTGTCGCAGCCCATGCTTGATGCATTGGCGCAGACAGCGCGAGAGCGGGGCGGGCTGACCCTCAAGGCCTATTTGACCACCGGCAATGTCTGGAGGCTGGCGCAGGCCATCGGTGACGTATCGGGCGTGCGTATCCATGTCTGCGGGCCGTCGCCGCGTATCACCCTGCGGGCCAATGACAAACTGTGGTTCAATCAGCTGGCGCAGAAAGTCATCGGGACCAATGCAACGCCGCCGACGCTTGCCGCCTATGGCCCGGCAGCTGCGGCGGGTCTGGCACGCAGGATCGGTCGCGCTGCAGGGCAGGTGATCATCAAGGTACCCGACAGCGCAGGTTCCGTCGGCAACATCCGGCTTGAGGGAGCCCTTTTGCGCGCGATGCCCCTGCAAGACCTGCGACAATTGTTGCTGGACCAGTTGCACCGCATGGGTTGGCGCGACTGCTACCCAATTCTTGTGGGGGTCTGGGATGAAAATGTCAGCCACAGCCCGTCGGTCCAGCTGTGGATACCACATAGGTCGAACAGTGCCCCGCAGGTGGAGGGTATTTTTGAACAGCGCGTCCGGGGCGAAACGGCCGCCTTTATCGGGGCAGCGCGATCTGAATTGCCGGCCTCCCTGAAAGAGCAACTGGGGATCGAAGCGCGGGCCATTGCACGGGTTTTGCAGAATCTGGGGTATTTCGGGTGCTGCAGCCTTGATGCTGTGATCTGCAAAGCCTCGCCCAGGGTGGACGTCATCCACTGGATCGAATGCAACGGTCGTTGGGGCGGCGTTTCTATTCCCATGCTGGTCGCGTCGCGGCTGCGGCCCGGCAACGGCCTGCCCGCAATTGCGATTGTGCAGGAGGTGCGGCGCGGGGATATGCTGAGGACCCAAGACTTCAGACGGCTGCTGGCGGACCTGTTGCTGCCGCATGGCAATAACGGTGAGGGCCTTGTCATCCTCTCTCCTTCTGAACATCAACGGGGGGCTTCGGTGAACCTGCTCGCAGTTGCCGTAACGCAGCGTGGTGCCGATGATTTGCTGGCTCAGGCGATGCAGCGGCTTGCCGTGGCTCACACGGGACGTGGCTAAAGGGCGATGGCCCATGGTGGCGGTCTGCGGTGCTTGGCTTTGACTTGCGTCAATCCGTTTCATTCGCCGTCATCCACCTTGGCTTCAGGACTGACAAACGAATCTCAGGGATTCTGCGCCGTGCGACATGTCATTCAACATTTGGAAGCCTTGCAGAGACCCCGCACCGCCCGTCAGCCTGGCCTGTTGGAGGTCGCAGATCAAGGCGCGCAACAAGGTATAGATATCCGGGTGTTTGATCCGGTGACCCAGCAACTGCGCTTTGAAATTGTGACACTGGACCCTGATAGCTGTCCGCTGATTGGCAAGGCACGTGGATCGGATGCTTCGTTCCGGGCGTTTTGCAATGCCGTAGATCGCGCCCGCAACATGCGACAGATTTGCTTGTCCATTCAATTCTGCCCGCCTGACCGACAGTCACCTGTCCCTGACGCCGAAAGCGAGGATCGCAACACCAAGGTCCACAGGATGGTCGAGGATATCGCCGATGAGATCACAACGTATCTTCCTGGATCACTGATCGAGATCGGCATGCTGCACGACGGAGGGTCGTTCCTTTCACTCGGATGAGCGCCCAAGGAGCCGACCTGTGCTGCAGGTCATCGTCAGGAAAAAGCAGGCGATGGGCGGCGATGTTGCGCCGGGTAGACGCGATCGCCCAGGCGCGACCATTCCGGGGCATCGACGCCGGCAAGACATGCCAGCCGGTCAAGATCCCTGATCCGGAAGCTGGAGGGCGTGAGGCTGACCACCACGCCCGTTTCCACCAGATACTTTATCGTCCGGCTGATCGTTTCCACGGCTGTATTGGTCAAATCCGCCCAGTCGCGTCGCGGGACCTGCACATGCAGGATAAGGCTTCCGTCGGGCTGCGGTTCTGTCGGCATGATCCTTGTTGCATCGACCAGGAAAGCGATGATCCGTTCGCGGCTGTCCAGGGCGTTGAGGTGCCAGGCCGATCCCAACAGGTGTTGATGCTGACGGTCCGTTTCACGCAGGAAAACCTGCCTGAAGCTCGGGCTTTCCAGCATCAGGTGATCCACGGTCCCAGGATCAAAGGCGCAGATTTCAATAGGGGTGGAGGCTTCGCTGGCGCAGGTTGCGGCGACGCCCGGCAGTCCGCCGATAATGTCGCCCGGATGGGCCAGCCCGATCAGCACATGATCGCCGTTCAGGCGCAGACGCTCCTGCCGGATGTAGCCCCGGCGCAGCACACCCAGAAAGCTGGGTGGCTGACCCTGTTCAACAATCATCATGCCAGGATCATACCGGCGGACCCGTGGCTGTCGCGCGGTTCGCTGTGCCTCGTTGCGCACAACACGGCAAAGTTCCGAGCCGGGCAGCGTGCAGTGCCGACACCCATGGGTTAGGGTCCGGGGGAACGGATGTAGCCGATGATCTGCAGTAAGGGATTTTGGCTGTAGGCGGTTCATTCCAGTGGCTCCTTTCGAACTGCCTTGCACACAACATCCAAAAGGTCATCGTCCGGAAGATTGATGAGATTGGCATCTTTTTCAAGCACCACGGCGGCAAGCAGGGAGGCAGGCATCTCTTGGCGGAGGATACCGAGCATCTTTGGTGCGGCAAAGACCGCCAACCGGTTGAAACGCCCCGCACGCAGATGGCTTTCCAGGACACTCAACGTCTCTTGCGCGAAATCCTGCATGTCGCGACGGACCGGGTCCGAGCCAAGCTCCATACCAGAACGGCGTCCGGTGTCGCCAGATTTGAAACTGCGCCCCGACCTGTCAGACATGATATCCCTCAGATGCGTCGAGTCAGCCTTGCTGACGATGTCGATCGGCGCTTGGGCTCCACCGTTTTCCAAGCCTCGCAAGATGCGGGCCTGAACGCCGTTGGTCACCAAGGCCCAAGTTTCAATCCGTGCCATTTTCCACCCAGTCCAAGATCAAGTGATTTCTGAATTCATTAAGAGCATGCGCCAGTGCGCACCCATTGACTTGCATCAATCGCAACAGCCAATCGGCAGGTATACGCCAAGCAATTGAAGCGCGATCTGCCGGATTGCCAAACGCCAAGCAGCACGGAACGACTGTCCTTGCGCTTGTGTTTCCCGTCCACTGAACCGGTCAAGGCAGATGCCGAATTCTGTCTGCAGAAAGATGCCATGTCGGGAAAGCCCAGCAAAAGAACCAATCGCGATCTCAGGGCGTTGCTGCCATTCAGAGATCTGCGTCCAGAGACGGGAAAGGCGCTGGATGCAATGCAGCATCGGGTTGTTTTTCGCAGTGGGCAGGTCGTGTCACATGAGGGCGAGAAGAGCGATTTTGTCGGGATCGTCGCGTCGGGCATTTTGCGGATGCAAAAGACCCTGATGGACGGGCGGCATCCGATTGTGGGGCTCTTGGTTCGGGGTGACATTTTTGGATGTACCTTCGACGGCGCATCTGAGCTGGCGATCGAGGCCGCAACAGATGCCGAGGTTTACGCATTTCCCCGCGTGCCATTCGAGGCGCTTGTCAGCCGATCCCCGAATCTGAACCGGATTGTGCTTTTGAATATCCTCAACGGGTTGGACCGCGCGGGCGATTGGATGGTGATCCTGTCTAACCAGAAAGTCGTCAATCGTGTCGCGGGATTTCTGTTGATGATGTGCACGCGATTTGCGGGAGCGGATCATCTGGTCCAGCCCCGCCCCAGCGGTATCGAGATCAAGATACCGGTCAGCCGTCTGGATCTGGCACAGCTTTTGGGAACGCGGCCTGAATCAATTTCGCGCGCATTGCACCGGTTGGCAGACAGCGGCGACATCGACTTGGTGGCACCTGATCACATCGTAATCAAAGATGTGGCTGCCCTGGCTGAAAAAGCGGGGGCGGAAGAATTCAAATCCTCCGCAGCGCTGAGGGATCTGATGGCTGAGAAACGGCGCAGACGTTAGGATCAGAACTCTTGATCCTGTCTGACGCAATAGATTTCAACGCGTTAGGTGATGCGTGATGTGCAAATTCTTCCTAGATACGGTTTGGCAAACTTCTTGGACCAACAGTTGTGCCAATTCAAAGGGGGCGGTATTTCAATCTGCCAGGGTCACGCCGGTTGCATAAGGCCCCTTGTCGCCCTGCATTTCGCGGAACCGCAGTCGTGTTCCGGTCTTTAGCTGGCCCCAGCCATTCGAGGTCAGGCTGTCGCGTTGAAAATAGACCATCCGTCCGTCGTCGCCCCGTAGCCACCCATAACCAAGTTCGGGTTCCAATTCGGTTATCTTTCCGTGCAAGACGGGCGCGTGGTGCTTTATTTCCACGCGGCCCATCACCTTTTTGCGTTTCTTGATCGCCTTCTCGGCGGCGCTGAAGGCGCGGTTGACGGCGAGGATCAGGTCGTCCTGTGCGCTGCCTTGGGACACCGCACGCGAAACGGACAGGTCAGGACCGGGCAAGCGCAAATTCAACTGCACGCGGAACATGCGACCGTGCCGCTTCTTTTTCTGCTGTGCATGCATGGTCACCTCGCAGCCGGTGATCCGGCTGAAACGTTTTTCGAGCGCCTCTATCCGTCCGCGCACAAGGTCATCGACCGCCGGTGAATGGTCAAGATTCTGGTACGAGATGATCGGCTCGATCTGCATCCTACAGTTCCTCTTTATCGGTCAGGGCAAGGTGCCATAGCGGCATCATCAGGGGTGGTGATCAGCAACAGCATGCAGAAGCTCACCGGACAATTCACGGCTTACCGCATGGGATACATCGCCAAGGCTGAGCATGCCCACGAGCCGCTTTTTGTCGTCGATCACAGGCAGGCGGCGTATCTTTTTCTGATCCATGAGGTGAATGGCATCTTCCACCGTCTCGTTTGTTCGGCAGTAGACGATACCTTTCGTCATGATATCTTCGGCCGAGGTTTTCGACGGTTCGCGGCCCTGTGCAACAACCCGCAGTGCGATATCGCGATCTGTGATCATTCCGATCAGCTTGTTGTTCTTTCCGATGGGAACAGCGCCGATGTCGTCCTTCGCCATGATCTTTGCGATCTCGCTGACTGGTGTATCGGCACTGGCCCAATCGGCTTGACGGTGCATTGCCTCGGTGATTTTCATCCTGGTCTCTCCATCTGCGTTTCATTCTTGAATATAGCCCCATTGCGGGTGGTCTTGTTGACGACCGTCAACCGGGTTGCTTTTCTATCGCAGGCAAGGCCCTGTGATATTTTCGCTGATCGGGGTGCCATCCAGCGGCCCAACGGCAGCGCAGCCTACTGCACGATGACGACGGTGCATTCGGCATGATGCAGCACCTTTTGCGAAACACTGCCGAGCAAGACCTCGCGCATGCGGCCAAGGCCTGTGCGGCCAGCACCAGCAGGTCCGCATTTTCGGCTTCGGCCACATCGAGAATTTCATCGGCAATGTCGCCTGCGCAGATCTGTATCTTTATATTGCGGGCACCGGCCTGGGTGGCGCGGCGCTGGGCCTGTTCGGCGATGTGGTCGCCGATTGCCGCGATTGCCTTTGCCATGGCCAGTTCGTCGGCGGCACTGGGAAAGTGGATGGGAAATGCGGATTTCTCAGTCGCATCATCCGGCATCTGTGGCAGCGTGATGCCCTCGTTCTGCGCTATCTTTGCAAATTCCTTTGCGGGTCGGCCATGCATGAGGACATGCACAATGCACAAATCCTGGCCCAGTTTCTCGGACAGGGCCGAGGCGAAGTCGACCGCCCGGTTTCCTGTGGCTGACCCATCTGTCGCGACGATGATTTTTCCTGTCATGCCTGTCTTCCTCCACTGATCCGGAGTGCGACTTATCCCACGATTCGCCGTGCAGGCGTTTGAGCGCAGTCAATCCGAACCAGAAAGCAGCGGTCTGGATGTTGGGCAACAGCGGTCTTGCAGGGAGGGGGACAGATTGCTGGGCCGGGCCGATGTGCACATGCCCGAGTTGCGCTGCGGTTCAGCGCAGCATCATCTGGGACAGATCGTCAGCAGCGCGGCGCAGGCGATCCAGATGACCCTTGAGTTCATCAAGGCTGAACCGTTGGGTGGGCGCATGTACAG
>Ga0213861_10000489_pt1 | contig 34783 bp, 35 predicted proteins | sample PICome_4_FD_160110 | JGI IMG/M metagenome (GOLD analysis project Ga0213861, IMG submission 160110) | Coastal seawater microbial communities near Pivers Island, North Carolina, United States - PICO131 | ecosystem: Environmental > Aquatic > Marine > Coastal | place: USA: North Carolina... | reverse complement strand
ATGCTGTTTTACAAGTCTTAATAGTCCTGCTGCCTCTGAACTTAATGCTCCAAATTTTTTTGACAAATCTATTTCAGCATGCTCATTAGAAACTGCCACTCTTACAAATAGTTCTAAATCCTTAGCGTTATTAGTGCTTTCAATTATTTTGATTAATTCATCTTTAGTATCTAAAGAAAAGGTTTTAACTCCATATTTAAAATAAGCTTCTTTAATACTTTCTCTGCTTTTAACAGTATGCATGTACGAACATTTAGCTGTTTCGCTAAAGCTTCTAACATTTTTTATTTCCTCAATTGAAGCTACATCAAATTGCTTTACACCAGAGTCTATAATTGTTTCAATTACACTAGGATGTGGGTTTGTCTTAACAGCATATAGGATTTTACCTGGAAAGTTTTTAGTAAAATATTTAACTGCAGATTGAATAGAATTCTTTCTGATGCAATACACCGGTTTTTCAGGTTTCAGTTGATTTATTATTTCTTCAACTGATTTAAATTTTTGCATTTAAAATGCCTCCAAAAAAAATTTAATAAAAAAAAGCTTTTTATCTCTAAAAAACTTTAAAATTTCCTCCTAATAAGCTTATAGATTAATAATGTAAAGGAAATAATAGGTATTGAAATATTTCAGCTAATTACCATATCTATAAAATGAAAGAACAAGTTATCCTTAAAAACATTAATGATTTTGACAATAAATCTCTACTTATAGTTGACGACGACAATCCCTTTAGAGAGAGATTAGCAAGAGCTATGGAAAAAAAAGGATTTGAAGTTGTTCAAGCAGAAAGTGTACAAAAAGGCATAGAATCAGTTAAAGCAAAGAAGCCAGGTTTTGCTGTAGTAGACTTGAGACTTGGAGATGGGAATGGACTAGAGGTTGTAAAACAAATTCAGACAACAAATAGCGAAAGCAGAATAATTATGCTTACAGGATATGGTAATATTCCAACAGCAGTTGCTGCTATTAAAGAAGGGGCCATAGATTATCTTGCAAAACCAGCAGATGCAGAAGATGTGGAAAAAGCTTTACTTGCAGATCCTAGTAAAAAAGCTGCTCCTCCAGAAAATCCAATGTCAGCAGATAGAGTTAAATGGGAACATATTCATAGAGTATTTGAACTGTGTAATAGAAATGTATCTGAAACGGCCAGAAGGTTAAAAATGCACAGAAGAACTCTTCAAAGAATTCTTTCTAAAAGATCACCTAGATAAAATTTCTAATTTTTAAAATTTTTTTAGTTAATAAAGCTAAGAGCACAACTTTAAATACTTCAGCTAATAAAAAAGGTTTAGCTCCCAAAGCAAAAATTGGCTTATCCCAGCCAATTAGAGTTCCAAGCCATAATAATCCAAGCAAATAAATAGTTGAAGTTGCAATTGTAAGTTTTGTTAAAACTATTAAAAAGTTGTCTTTGCTACTGATCTTTGATGCTAAATAGCTTGCAGTTAAAAAACCAATTAAATATCCCATTGTAGGACCAGTGAAGTAAATTAATCCAATACCTTTTTCAGGAGAATTGGAAAAAACAGGTAATCCTGCAATTCCTTCAAGTAAATATAGCCCAACGCTTGCTAGTCCAATTTTGTAACCAAGACTCACTCCTAAAAACAAAACTACAAAGGTTTGCATTGTCATTGGCACTGGATAAAAAGGAATCTTAATTTTAGCAGATATAGTTAGAGCTAAGGATCCAAGTATTATTGCAAACAATGATTTTATTAATCTAGTTTGAGATATGTTTTTAGTAAGCTCCATATGGTGAATGATACTATTAAACATTAAAATAATCTAGATATAATTATCGTTGTTAAGAAAAGTAAATTTTTTATATACAGATTTAATAACCACTGTAATATTTAACGATATTCTAATGGATAAGATTAAAAAAACAGATCATTTTTACCTTATAGATGGCTCAGGATATATTTTTAGAGCTTATTATGCATTGCCACCACTGACTAGAAAAAGTGATGGATTGCCAACCGGTGCAGTTAGTGGTTTTTGCAGTATGCTTTTCAAACTTCTTGAAGACTCTAAGTCAGATCAAAACTTACAAAAACCTACACATTTTGCCGTAATTTTTGACTCAGCTAGAAAAACATTCAGGAATGATATTTACAGTGATTATAAGGCTAATCGGTCCGAAGCACCTGATGATTTAGCTCCTCAATTTGAATATATACGAAAATCTGTTCTAGCTTTTAACCTTCCTTCAGTTGATTTACCTAATTATGAAGCTGATGATTTAATAGCAACTTATGTTGAAAAAATATTAAAGATAGGTGCTAAGGTTACAATTGTTTCATCAGATAAAGACTTAATGCAGCTTTATAAAAAGGGTGTTCGTATTTTTGACCCTATGAAAAATAAATTTATTTCAGATGAAGATATTTTTACAAAGTTTGGAGTAGATGCTTCCAAGGTAATAGACGTTCAGTCTCTTGCTGGTGATAGCAGTGATAATGTTCCGGGAGTTCCGGGCATAGGAGTTAAAACTGCAGCTGAATTAATTAATAAATATGGAACTTTAGAAAAACTTCTAAAGTCAGCAGATGAAATAAAACAAAATAAAAGAAGAGAAACTTTAATAGAGAATAAAGATAAAGCATTGATTAGTAAACAGCTCGTAACTTTAATGAAGGATGCTCCAACTAATAGAGAGTTAAGTGAGTTTAAACTAAAAGATATTGATAAAGATAAACTTTATGCTTTTTTAAGAGAAATGGAATTTAATCGATTACTAAGTTCTGTTATTTCTGCTTATGGTGAACCAGAATTATCAGGCTCGATTGATGAAAAAAAAATTAAAGAAAAGCAACAAGCAATCAGCAAAAAAAATTATCACTTAATTACAAATCTTGATCAAATAGATGAATGGATAAAAGAAGCTGAAGAAGTAGGAGAGGTTGCTGTAGATACAGAAACTAGCTCTTTAGATGCGCATCAAGCAGACTTAATTGGTGTTTCTCTAAGTTCAAAAATTGGTAAAGCTTGCTATATACCAATTGGACACAAATCTTCAAAATGTCTCAAAAAAGATGATGTTATAAAAAAACTAAAACCTTTATTAGAGGATCCAAGCGTTAAAAAAATAGGTCAAAATATAAAATTTGATTTTATTGTTTTATATAAACATGGAATAACAATCTCATCAATGGAAGACACAATGCTCATGTCTTATGTTTTAGATGCTGGAAAAAATAGACATAATATGGATACATTGTCAGAAATTCATTTAGGCCACAAAACAATTTCTTTTAAAGAAATTGTAGGAACGGGAAAAAAAGAAATAAATTTCAGTGAAGTTGAAGTTGATAAAGCTAAAGACTATGCAGCTGAAGATGCTGACATAACTTTTAGACTATATAAAAAATTTATTAAGAATTTAAAACTAGAAAAAATGGTTAATATTTATGAAATATTTGAAAAACCACTAATTAAGATACTTGCTTTCATGGAAATGGAAGGGATCGAAGTTGATAGTAAATTTTTAAAATCTCTTTCTTTAAAGTTTGAAAAAAAAATTAAAAATCTTGAAAAAGAAGTTTTTAAAATTTCTAAAAAGGAATTTAATATTGCTTCACCAAAGCAATTAGGTGAAGTAATTTACAATGATCTTAAGATTGCAGGTCTAAAAAAAACTAAAAAAGGGAGTTTTGCAACTAGTGCAAGTGTTTTAGAGGATTTAGCTTTTAAAGGTCATAAGTTTCCCCAATTAGTCTTAGATTGGAGGCAAGTTTCAAAATTAAAAAATACTTATTCTGACTCCTTACCTGAACACATAAACCCAACAACAAAGAGAGTTCATACTTCTTTTTTATTAGCAGCAACAACAACGGGTAGATTAGCTTCTAGTGATCCTAACTTACAAAACATACCTATTAAATCAGAAGATGGAAAAGATATTAGAAAAGCTTTTGCTGCAAAAAAGGATCATTTATTAATTTCAGCAGATTACAACCAAATTGAAATGAGAATTTTAGCAGATCTAGCAGATGTTAAAGAACTTAAAAAAGCATTTAAAAATAATGAGGATATTCACTCATTAACAGCTAGTCAGATTTTCAATATTGATATTAAAAAAGTAAATCAAGATCATCGAAGAAAAGCTAAAGCTATAAATTTTGGAATTATTTATGGAATTTCACAGTATGGTTTAGCTAAACAGATTAATGTTTCAAATTATGAAGCAGAGGAATTTTTAAATGCATATTTTGCAAAATTTCCTGAAATAAAAGTTTATATGGATAGTACAATTAAATTTTGTAGAAAAAGCGGTTATGTAAATAATATTTTTGGAAGAAGATCTCATTTTAGTGGAATTAATGACAAAAATTTTAATGTTAGAAACTTTCAAGAACGAGCTGCAATTAATGCGCCTATACAAGGATCAGCATCAGAAATAATGCGATTAGCAATGATAAGATTAGATAAAAAATTGTTAGAACAAAAAAATAATAAATCTAAAATGCTTTTGCAAATTCATGATGAGTTAATATTTGAGGTGCCAAAAAAAGATGAAAAAATAATGGTTAAACTGATTAAAGAAGAAATGACCAGTGTTGCACAAAGTGATTATCATTCATTTTCAACTCCGTTAACTGTTGATGTTAATGTTGGAGAAAATTGGGGAATGCTACACTAATTTTATTAAATTGCCCAATTTAGAACAATTTAGTATTTTTAAATAAGATATGCATAAACAAACCATAGCTTTAATAGATGATGATAGAAATATTCTCACTAGTTTGAGTATAGCTCTAGAAAAAGAAGGTTTTAAAGTTCAAACCTATATAGATGGAGAAAGTGCATTGATTGGTTTAACAAGAACACCTCCAGATTTAGCAGTGATAGATATAAAGATGCCAAAAATGGATGGTGAGGAATTGCTAAAAAAACTTAGAAAAAAAACATCTTTACCAGTAATTTTTTTAACATCAAAAGATGATGAAATTGATGAACTGCTTGGATTAAAATTAGGAGCTGATGATTTTGTAAAAAAATCTGGTGGTTTTTCAATAAAAGTTTTAATTGAAAGAATTAGAGTTCAGCTAAGAAAAAAAGATTCTAATAATATTTTAGAAGAAAACAAAAGTTTAATTGCCCATGGAAAGCTAAAATTAGATCCGTCTCAACTCGAATGTGAGTGGAACAATAAGCAGCTTCCAGACAAATTGACCACAACTGAATTTTTGATTGTTAAAGAATTGGCAAAAAGACCTGGAATAATTAAAGAACGAGCACAATTAATGGATATTGCTTACAGAGAAGATACTGATATCGAAGATAGAACTATCGATAGTCATGTTAAAAGAATTCGTAAAAAATTCAAAAAAGTAGACCCTGATTTTTCAGCTATTGAAACTAGATATGGTAGTGGATATAGATGGAATGTTAGCTAATGTTTAGTAAATACTTAAAAAGCCTATCTATATTAAAAAAATTTTTATTCATAAATTTTATAATTTTTACAATAATAAGTTTATTTACTTTTATTTATTTGAGCAACGTTCAACCTAATTTGATAAAAAAAAAATCTATTAAACACATTAATGTTATAGATAATACAATCAACACTCTTATAAGATTAGATACAAAATTTGATGTTGACGATATTAGAAAGTTTTTATTTTCTACTAGATTTATTTTTCAAAACCTGGATAGAGTAATATTTTTTGATGATGATTTTAATCTTATCGGAGATACAGATACACTAGACCTTGATCCAAGATCTTTTTCTACTAGATTAGATGAAATTCAATTTGAAGGTTTAAATGAGGCTGAAAATAATAAAAATAATAAAAATGATAATTTAGCTGAAAATAAAATTTTATCTTTTAAAGAAATTTTAAAAGAATACTCAAGTTCAAATTCTTATGGAAATTCTTTTAGTTTTTTACAGGAAGATCTTAATCAAATTAGATTAATTACAATTAAAAATGTAATTAAAAATAATTCAAATGTTGGATATCTTGCTATCACTGAAAATGCTAATGATATTAAATTAGCCACTGATGAGAGAAAAGCCTTTGTTCTTAGAACAGCAATCGCTGTAGGTTTTGTAATTTTAATTTTCTCGTTTGTTTTAAGCAGATATTTTATTAAACCAATTCAAAATCTTGTAAGTTATACAAAAGTTATTAAGGATAAAAGTCAAATTAAAACAAATATTGATAGCCTAAAAAGCCGTAATGATGAGTTAGGACTTTTATCAAATTCTTTGGATGATATGACAATTGAACTTCAAAAAAGAGTTGCTCACGCTGAAAATTTTTCAACAGATCTAGTTCATGAAATAAGAAATCCATTAGCATCCCTAAAAAGTGCTTCTGAGATATTACAAGATACTAATAACACTGAGCAAAGATTAAAATTATTGAATATTCTTAGCCATGATGTCTTAAGAATTGAAAGATTAATAACTGATTATTCTCAAATGTTAAAGGATGAAGTTGCTCTTAGTAAAGAAAAGATGAAAGAAATTAATATAGAGCCGATCATTCAATCTGTAGTAGATGATTATAATAATATACAGACAGTTAAAAAAAATATTAAAATTCACTACAAAAATGATGGTAATGAAAAATATATCATTAACGGTATAGAAAATAGAATTGAGCAAATAATTGCAAATTTATTAGATAATTCAATTTCATTCAGCAAAGAGGGACAAAATATTTTTGTAAATATATCAAACTCTTTGGATAGAAAGATCATCGTTAAAATTACTGATGAAGGTCAGGGATTTAAAGAGAATGATACATCAAAAATATTTAAAAGATTTTATAGTAATAGGCCTGATAAGTTTGGAGAGCATTCGGGTCTTGGGTTAAATATTGTTAAAAATTTAGTTGATCTTCATGATGGACAAATTTTAGCATCTAATCGATTAGATATGGATGGTGCAATGGTAGAAATAAAGTTTCCAATTGTTCAATCTTAACTTGATTAATTGATTGTTAACAGTATAAAACTCTCCCATGGAAGATTTTAAAGTAAAAGATATATCCGAAGCTGAATTTGGTAGAAAAGAAATTTCGATAGCTGAAAGTGAAATGCCAGGATTAATGGCTCTTAGAGAAGAGTATTCAGGTAACAAACCTTTAAAAGGTGCAAGAATTATTGGATGTTTACACATGACCATTCAAACGGCTGTGTTAATAGAGACATTAGTTGCTTTAGGAGCTGAAGTAAGATGGTCTTCATGTAATATTTTTTCAACACAGGATCATGCAGCTGCTGCAATTGCAAAAGCTGGAATACCTGTTTATGCCTGGAAGGGCGAGACTGAAGAGGAATACCTTTGGTGCATTAAACAAACTATTGTTGGTAAACCTGATTGGAAACCAAATATGCTTTTAGATGATGGCGGTGATTTAACAGCAATTATGCATAATGAATATAAAGATTTAATGAAAGATATAAAAGGAGTTTCAGAGGAAACTACTACTGGAATTAAAGCTTTAAACAAAATGGAAAAAGATAATTCTCTTTTGGTGCCCGCAATTAATGTTAATGACTCTGTTACGAAATCTAAATTTGATAATTTATATGGTTGTAGAGAGAGTTTAGTGGATGGAATTAGAAGAGCAACAGATGTTATGATGTCAGGAAAAATTGCAATAGTAGCTGGTTTTGGAGATGTAGGTAAAGGAAGTGCGGCATCACTAAGACAAAGCGGAGCAAGAGTTTTGGTTACAGAGGCAGATCCAATTTGCGCATTACAGGCTGCAATGGAAGGTTATGAAGTTGTTTTAATGGAAGAAGCCATTAGTAGAGCAGATATAGTTGTAACAGCCACAGGTAATAAGGATATTGTTACCGCTGATCATATGAGAGATATGAAAGATAGAGCGATTTTATGTAACATTGGTCACTTTGATAATGAAATTCAAGTTGAAGCCTTAAAAAATTATAAATGGAATGAAGTAAAACCACAGGTTCATGAGATAGAATTACCAAGTAAAAAAAGAATTATCCTTTTAGCTGAGGGCAGATTGGTAAATTTAGGTTGTGCAACTGGACACCCAAGTTTTGTAATGAGCGCTTCATTTACAAACCAAGTAATTGCACAGATTGAACTTTGGAATAATTTCAAAAATTACGAAAATAAAGTTTATGTATTACCAAAACATTTAGATGAAAAAGTGGCAACTCTTCATTTAAAAAAAGTGGGTGCTAAACTTACCAAACTATCCAAAGAACAAGCAGATTATATAAGTGTTGGAACCGAGGGTCCATTCAAACCAGATGCCTATCGCTATTAAAAATAGCATAATAGATATATCTTCAGAAGAGACGACCAAAGAATTAGCTAAAGAGCTTTCAAATTATCTTAAAGGTGGTGAAAAAATTTTTTTATATGGAGAAATCGGAGTAGGCAAAACTACTTTTGTAAAATATTTAATAAATCAATTTCAAATAAAAAAAAATATACAGACTACTGAGGTAACAAGTCCAACATTTAACTTGCTCAATGAGTATGAGATTGATGATTTGCTGATTAAACATTACGATCTGTTTAGATTAAAAGATAAGTCTGAAATTACTAATTTAGGCTTATTTGAAAATAATAAGGGCACAATAACATTAATAGAGTGGCCTCAATTAATTAATAAAGAAAACTTAAAGGGAACTATAGATTTGATATTTAATTATGAAAATGAATTAAATAATAGATCTGTTAAAATTGATGGTTTAGATTAATCTTCTAAAATGAAACTTTCAAAAGATTTTAAGAAAATTAAAGGAGATGCATCTTTTAGAAAATTTTATAGAAATACTAAAAAAAATTCAATTATAGTATTTGCTAATATAGAAAAAATTAAAAATTTATTAATTTATGATGCGATTAATAAAATCTTAATAAAAAATAATATAATTGCTCCTAAATTATTAAGTCAAAATTATAAAAAAAATTATATTGAGATACAAGATTTAGGCAACAAAACAATCTATCAAACACTTATAAAGAACAAAAAAAATCATTATTTTATTTTAAAAAAAGTGATTAATCTTTTGAACAAAATTCAACGAATAAAAGATAAAAAAATCAAAAATTTCAAAAACGAATTTTATAAGATTAAAGATTATAACAACAAGATCTTACTAAATGAAACAAAGTTATTTAGTGATTGGTATGTTCCAAAAAAATTAGATAAAAATAATATTAAAATATTTAATAATAAATTTAATAAAGAGATTAAGTTTTTATTATTAAAATTAAATTTTAGAAATAATACTTTTGTCCATAGAGATTTTCATGTTTCAAATTTAATTATTAATTCAAAAAATCAAATTGGACTAATTGACAATCAAGATGCTCTTATTGGAAACAGAGCCTATGATTTAGCCTCTTTAATAGACGATGTTAGATATAAAACATCTGATTCACTTAAAAAGAAAGTTTATAGCTATTACTTAAAGACTAATAAAAAGATTGCAGCAGATAAATTCAAAAATGACTTTGATATTTTATCAGTTCTTAGAAATTTGAAAATTATTGGAATTTTTATGAGACTAGCTGAAAGAGATAAGAAAAGAAAATATTTAAAGCTTATCCCTTATGCTTGGAAGATGATTGAAAGTCGAATGAGTAAAAACAAAATCTTTGATAATTTAAAGTTGTTATTAGAGTCTAATTTTCCTAAATTTATAACTAAGTAAAATGAGAATTAATACAGCCTTAATTTTATGTGCAGGATTTGGAAAAAGATTAAATCCACTAACTCTTGATACCCCAAAGCCATTGATTAAATTGAATAACATTTCAGTACTTGAAACTTGTATTGACTTGATCGAAAGTTTAGGAATAAACGAGATTTTACTCAATACCTTTTACTTAAAAGATCAAATTCATAATTTTATTAAAGAAAAAAAATTTAAATCTAAAATTAAAATTATTGATGATGGAAAGAGTATTCTTGATACAGGAGGCGGTATAAAAAATATGCTGCATCATACTAGTGAAGATAATGTTTTAATATTTAATCCAGATACAATTTGGAAAAAAAACTACTCTGAAGAAATTTTTGAGATGGAAAAGATATATTTTTCCAAAAAGTTACGAAATATACTTTTGCTAGTTAAAAAAGAATTAAGTTTTGATAAGAATTTGAATGGTGATTTTGATCTTAAAGATAATTTAATTTTAAAAAATGATGATAGAAAATTTATTTATACGGGCTGTCAAATATTAAATAAAAAAATTCTTTCTAGCTATAAAACAGAAAATTTTTCAATAAATAATGTATGGAATAATCTAATTGAGAAACAAGAATTATATGGCTATGAGACTAATAATGATTTTTATCATTTAACAGATCTAGAAACTTTTAAAAAACTACAAGATCTTTAGCTCTTTTGCTGTCTAAGTACTTACAATTAATTATTCTCTTTTCTTCATCTAAACTTATTAACAATGGATTTCCAGTTGGTATTTCTAATTTTGATATTTGATTTTTATCTAATCTAAAAAGATATTTACATAATGCTCTAATTGAATTTCCATGTGCAGAAATTAAAATATTATTTTTTGTAATTTTGTTTTCTATTTCTTGTTTGTAAAATTCTAGCACTCTTTCATAAGTATCTTTAAGAGACTCGGTATCAGGAATTTGATTAATTGGTATTTCTTTGTAAGTTTCTATATTAATTGGATGGTAGGGGTTATTTTTTTCTAATGGATCTGGACGTAAATCCCATGATCGTCTAAATTGATGAACTTTTTCTTCACCAAGTGTTACTTTCATTTCATCTTTATTTAAACCAGTAAGCGCTCCATAGTGTCTTTCATTTAATTGCCAAGCTTCATTGGAAATTTTTGTATCATGCAATGTTTGTTTTATTAATTTTAATGTATTTTTTGCTCTTAACTGTAAAGATGAATAATAAATATCAATTTTAATGTTATTTGATTTTATTAGCTCACCTGCTTTTTTGGCTTCTATTTTTCCATCTTCAGTTAAATCTATATCAACCCAACCTGTAAATTTCTTTTTAAGATTCCATATACTTTGACCATGTCTGACTAAAATTAAATAACTCATTTGTTTATCTTTTAATTTAATTTATAAAGTATGACTACACAATTTAATGATTAATTTTTTCTCTAAATATAAATTTATTTTTTATATATCAAATTTTATTTTAATAGTTTTATATCTGTTTCCAGGTAGTTTATTAGGTTGTTTTCTTTATAATGATTGTAGCTTACAACCTCAATTAACACGTGATTTTTTAATTTCTTCAAACCATTTTTATTCTTTTTTTATATTATCCATCATTGGTTATTTTACTTATAAAGATTTAAATAAATTCAATTTTTTAAGTATTTATCTGATTTTAATTTCTATAATTTTAGAAATATTACATATATTTATTCCAACAAGAAACTTTGAATTTTCTGATTTATTTGGAAATTTATTTGGAGTATTGATGGTGCTGTTAATTAATCTTTTTTATAAAAAATATGAAAATTTTAAAAATTAAATTATTATTTGTAATATTATTTTTTATTTCTGCCTGTTCTTCAATACCATCAAATACCTCTAATAGCTGCTCTATATTTGATGAAAGGTATTTATGGTACAAACATGCAAAAAAATCTGAAAAAAAATGGGGCACACCCATTTATTTGCAGCTTGCTATCATAAAAATGGAATCAGATTTTGACTGGCTTGCTAAACCCCCTAGACAAAAACTTTTTAAAGTAATTCCTTACAAAAGACCATCGAGTTCATTTGGTTATTCTCAAGCTGTGAATGGTACTTGGGAACAATATAAAAAAGAGACAGGAAATAAGTTGGCAGTTAGAACTCGGTTTAAGGATAGTGTTGATTTCATTGGATGGTATACCAATAAATCGAGCACTGTTCTAAAAATTGCTAAAACTGATGCTTTCAAGCAATATGTTGCTTACCATGAAGGTTGGGGAGGTTTTAAGAATTATAAAAATAATAATAAAATAATTAATTTAGCAAAAAAAGTAGAAAAACAATCAAATATTTATAAAAAACAGCTTTCAAAATGTGGAAGCTCATTAAGCAAAAATAAATATATTATTTTTTAGATAACTCTTTTTTTAATTCTAAATCAACTGAGTCTATTCTTTTACTATTTTTAGCGAGCGCTAAGTACATTGTTGGTGTTACATACAGGGTAAAGAAAGTAGAAATTATCATTCCCCCAAGAATAGTTGCACCTACAGCTAGTCTAGATGCCTCACCGGCACCTGGCCCAATATTTCCAATTACTAAAGGCATCATTGCTATCATGGTACTTATTGATGTCATCATAATTGGTCTAAATCTTAAGCTACATGCTTCTTTTACTGAGCTTAACAAATCTTTACCAGTTGTTCTTATTTGATTGGCATAATCCACAATTAAAATACTATTTTTAGTTGATATACCAATTAAAATTACAAGAGCTATTTGAGAAAAAATATTTATTGAGCTGTTTAAAAATAGAATAAAAACTAAACCACCAAAAACAGCTAATGGCACTGTAAGCATAATTATAAATGGGTGGACAAAAGAGTTAAATGTTGCAGCCATTACCAAATATGCCGTAAGTAAACCTAGTACAAAAATTACATAAAGTTCATTCGTAGTCTCTTTGACTTCTTCCGACTCTCCTTTCCAGGTAATTTGGTTTGTGGGTGCAACTTCCATCATAATATTTTCAAGATATTCAATCGCCTCAAATAAAGAATAGTTTTCATTTACATTTGCAGAAATTGTTACAGCTCTTTGTCTATCGTATCTTGCTAGTACTTTTGCTGAACCTTCTTCTTTTAAATCAACTAAGTTTGACAACGAGATTAATTCTCCAGTTATGCTAGATCTCACAAATAGTTTACTCAAACTATCTTTATCTTTTCTATCAAAGAGATATTGTTGAAGAATAATTGGATATTCTTTACCTAATTTATTAAATGTAGTAACTCTTTTTCCACCATATAAGGTCTCTAATGTTTGACCAATAGATCTAGTTGATATTCCTAGATCTTTAGCTTTATTTTTATTTATAACTAATTTTACCTCTGGTTTATTTCTATTAAAATCTGACTCAATTCTTGATAATCCTCTATTTCTTCGAAGCTTACTTATAACTTCTTTTTGAATGTTTTCTAATTCTTCATAGGTACTTCCTAAAATTACCATTTGGACTGGTTTATTATAATTAGAAACTCGTATACCTTGAGGTGAAATTGGAAAAGCTAGAGTTTGAGGCACAGTAACTATTTTGCCTATTGCTTGTCTCATGATTGTCATTGCATCTTTATCTCGATTTTTCCAATCATCTAGTAAAGCAATTATTATAAAACTATTAAATGAATTTGCAGAACTTCCAAAACCAGGAACTCTCATGATAAACCTATTGTAAGGGCTATCCGCAGCCTGTAGCAAGGGAAGCAATCTCTTTTCTACATCTTGAGCTTTTTGTTGGGTATAATCAAATGAACTTCCTTCATCTGTAAAACCAATTACTAAATAAACACCCCTATCTTCTTTTGGAAGTAGTTCTTTCGTGGTGTACATAAATAATGCAACCGAACCAGCTATGATTAAAACAATGAAAGTTATTACAGTTTTCTTTTTATTAATCCAATAGCTCAATGTTTCTTTATAAAAATTAGAAAATCCTTGAAAAAAAACATTAAATTTTTTTACAAAAAATCCATTACTTGATTTTTTTTTTAAAAATTTACTTGCGAGCATTGGTGATAAAGTCAAAGCAACAAATGATGAAACAACAATAGAAAAAGATAAAGCTATGGCAGTTTCTTTAAATAAAGTTCCAGATATTCCCTTGATAAAAATTAATGGAATAAAAACAGCTAGCAAAATTAAAGTTGTTGCAATAATTGCAAAAGTAATTTGTTTTGAACCATTGTAAGCTGCAACTAATGGACTTTCTCCATTTTCTATCCTTCTATAAATTGCATCAGTCATGATGACAGAGTCATCAGTTATAATTCCAATTGCTAGTATAAAACTAAGTAAAACAAAAATATTAATAGAAAGATCAAAAAGATAAATTCCAAGAAAAGATGCAATTAAACTAACGGGTAGTGCCACCGCAGGAACTATCACTGCTTTAATATTACCTAAAAATAAGTAAATTATTATTACAACTAAAACAAATGCAATTGCTAAAGTTTTGTAAACTTCTTCAATTGCTGCTTTTACATACGTAGCTCTATTAAATGAAACTTCTAATTTAAGACCTTCTGGTAAAGTTTTTCTTACTTCAATAATTTTTTTTTGAATTTCTTTCGATAGCTCAACTGTAGAGGCACCACTTTTTGCATAAATTCCAATACCAACTGTTTTTTGGTTTAAGTTATTTTTACTTTGAGCTTTAAATAATGTTTTTTCAGAAACAGGACCGAATTCTACATTTGCAACATCTGATAGTCTTACAATTTTATCTTTTGTCCTTTTAATAGGTAAAAATTTTAATTCATCAATATTGGTATAGGATTTGTCTAAATTAATTGTTAAATCTATATTGTCTGCCTCCAAAGTCCCTGCTGGTATACTTATATTCTCATTTCTAAGTGCATTTTCTACTTCCTGAATAGTCATATCATTTGCAGCTAGTTTAATAGGGTCAATCCAAACTCGAACACTAAGTTCTCTAAGTCCTCCTAATAGAATTCTTCCAACATTCTTTACGCTTGAAAAAGAGTCTACTAAATATCTATCTGCATAATCACCAAGCTCTAAATCTGTCCAGGTCGAAGATGAAACAGAAAGCCACATTGTTGTGGTAAAACCAGCTGCTTGTTTTAATATCTGTGGAGCATCAGCTTCAGAAGGAAGATTGTCGACTACTCTAGCTACTCTTTCTCTTATGTCATTTGCAGCATCATCAAGTTCAATATCAGTATCAAACTCTATGTTAATACTACTTCTTCCATTTTCAGACTTAGAATCAATATTTTTTATTCCTTCTGCTCCTCCAATAACATCCTCAATAACTTGAGTTATCTCTTGATCTACAATTGGAGCTGACGCAGATTTATAATTAACTTTAACTTGTACTACAGGTGGTTGCAAACCATCAGGTAATTCCCTAACTGGAAGCTCAGAATACACAAACAAGCCAAATATAATAAGTATTAAAGATAAAACCCAAGCAACAACAGGTCGTTTTATACTTACTTCAGTGATGTACATTTATTTATTTTTTCTCTGTCTCAGATTTTTTAAATGGGTTTAATTTTTTTAACCAATCAAATTTACCTTTTTTTGGTTGATCTGTTTTTGGTTTAGTTTTTTTTTCCCAACTTGATGAATTTTGTTTTGATCCATACTTAATTGGTTTAATCTTTCCATTTGGTCTTGTTTTTTTTAGACCTTCAGCAACTACTGTATCACCATCTTCTAGACCAGATTTGATTTCTACAATTCCTTTTTTTCTTAAGCCAATTTCTACTGGTACTTTTTTTACAGTATTTTCTTTGTCTACTTTATATACATAAACATTATCACCCTCCATCATCAAACTAGTATCAAGAATGCTTAATGAGTTTCTCTCATTATAATTAATAGAGATTTCTAATAATGATCCAGATAAAAGTTCATATTTAGGGTTATCAAGTTTAATTCTCGCTGGTAGAGATCTTTTATTTGTGTCAATTCTACTTGCCGTAGATTCTACAGTTCCAGAGTATTTTTTAATAGCATTTCCAGAAAATTTTATATCTACGTTTTGACCTTTTTTTACGTAAGGTGCAAAAGTTTCAGGTATATCAACATCAACAAATAGAATCGAAGTATCTTCTAAATTTAAAATAATTGAACTCTTTGACACATCTATATCGTTAGAAAAATCTCGTTTACCAATAATTCCATCGAAAGGAGTAGTTAAATTTCTATTCTTTAATTTAGCAATTACATCTCCTGTTTTTACTTTTGTGTTAAACTTAATTGGTTCTAAAATTTCATATTTTTCAATATTAAATGATTTGATTCTTGCAGGAACCGCAGTACCAAATGTCTCTATAGTATTTTGAAACAATTTTTGTTCAACTACCTGAACAATTATTCCCGGAGGAGGTCTTTTGCTAAATTTTTTTTTGAAATGATTTCCAATCATCGTTCTAGCAATGATTACACCAGCAATGATAAAAAAGAAGATTAATACTATTGATATAATTTTGGTTGATCTTTTCATATTTTAACTCTTTCCATACTCAGACCATGAGCCATCGTATATAGTCGGCATATATTTATCATTAATTAGTGAATATGCCATAGCCAATACGCTCGCAGTTACACCTGATCCACATGAAAATACCAGATTTTTACTGTAGTCCAAATTAAGTGACTTAAATTTTTCTGAGATTTTATCTTTGTTAACAAATGTATGATCATCATTTATTAACTCACCAAAAGGTAAGCAAAAAGAATTTTTTATTGATCCGCTTCTTAAACCTTTTCTTGGCTCAGCAACTTTACCTTCAAATCTTTCTCTGCTTCTTGCATCAACAACATTAAATTCATTTTTGTCAATATTTTTATCTATCTGGTTTTTATTTTTTACAAGCTCAACATTTTCCCTACAAGAATATATAGAAGTTTTAGTGATAACTTTTTTGTTGTTTGTAGTTTTATTTTCTTTTTTCCATTTTTTAAATCCTCCATCAAGAACATGAACAAGTTTAGGATCATGACCAAAATAGATTAAATTATACCAACATCTACAAGAACTTATTACATCAGAATTATCATAAACTACAATTTCATCTTTATTTTCGACTCCCATATCTTCCATAATTTTTTTCCAAGAGCTAATGTCGGTTAGCATATGAGGTAGGTCTGTATCTATTTTTGAGTTTTTATCTAAATCAAAAAAAATTGCATTTGGTATATGTTCTTTATTATACTCTTCATGACCACTTCTATTTGTCTGAGGCATATGCCATGAGCAATCTATTATTTTTACTTTATCAATGTTTTTTTCTAGCCAATCTGAATTAACTATAGACATTTTTATCTCTTTTCTAAATATTTTTGATGATATTCTTCTGCAGGACAATAATTTTTTGCCAAAGAAGTTTTTGTTACAATTTTTCCTGAAAATTTTATATTTTTTTCTGTAATTACTTTTTCTGAAATTTCTTTTTGTTGATCATTTAAATAAAATATTTCACTTCTATATTGAGTGCCAAAGTCTGGACCTTGAGAATTTAAAGTTGTTGGGTCATGAATTTCGAAAAAATATTTTAGTATTTTTTCATAAGAAATAATTTTAGGATCAAAATCTATTTTTACTACTTCAGCATGATTAGTTGTTCCAGCACACACTTCTTTATAAGTAGTATTGCTGCTATTGCCCCCACAATAACCCACTTCAGTTTTGATAACCCCATCAAGTTTACTAAACTTAATTTCTGGTCCCCAAAAACATCCCAAACCTAAAATTGCTATTTCCATTGATAATTAACTTAATTAATTTAAAGTTAATCATATGCTGTCTAAAAATCAATTAGGCTTTTTTTACATGTTCATTTCAGTATGTGCATTTTCATTAATGGACGTGATAGTTAAGTGGTCTAATGAATATCCTGTTGGTGAAGTTTTATTTTTTAGGGGTTTTTTTGGGATAATACCTCTTTTATTTCTTATACCAAAAAATAGATACTTTGATTTTTATAAAACTAATCGACCATTATTACATTTGAAAAGATGCTTGGCTGGTTTAATAGCTCTAATCTCAATATTTATAGCCTTAAGAAATTTACCACTTGCAACAGTTGTTAGTATTTCGTTTGCTGCTCCAATATTTACAACTATTTTTTCGATTTTTTTATTAAATGAAAAAGTTGGATTTTATAGATGGTTAGCAGTTTTAGTAGGTTTTGTAGGGATCGTGGTTATTTCTGAACCAGGTTTTAGCTCTCTAAATCTTTATTACATTTATCCAATTATTTTTTGCTTAGGTTTATCTTATGTCGCTATTTCAATTAGAAAATTATCAACCACAGAGCCTGTTTGGTTAATTAGTTTTTTTTTCTCATTTTCAATAATGATTTTAAGTTTTTTTACTTTTTATCAAAATTGGATTATGCCAAGTTTTAAAGATCTATTTTTACTTTCAATGATAGGAATATTAGGGGGTTTAGCAAATTTATGGTTATCTCAATCTTATAAACTTTCAGAGGTAAGTTTGGTTTCTCCTTTAAAATATCTAGCTTTAATTTTTGCTATAATTTTTGGTTATTTAATTTGGGATGAAATACCTACTTCAAAAACTTTAATAGGAGCTTTGTTAGTAATTTTTTCTTCGTTTATAATATTTAAAAGAGAAATGACCCTTAAAAAACGTGTATCGGTTGCTAGGCATGAGTAACACTCCCAAATATTGGAATACTGCTAAAAAATATTTATCTAAAAAAGATAAGGTGATGTCGTCTTTAATCAGTAAATACAAATCTCCATCAGAAACAGTATTAACGTCTAGAAAAGACGTTTTTTTTTCACTTTGTAAAAGTATTATTGGGCAACAAATAAGTGTTGCAGCAGCTAATTCTGTATTTTTACGATTTAAAAAAAAATGTAACAATAAAATTAATGCCAAAACTGTTAATCGTTTATCTTTTTCTCAATTAAAATCATGTGGATTAAGTAAACAAAAAGTAAAAGGTATTCAAAGCTTATCTGCACAAATTCTAAATAAAACATTTAATCCAAGATTAATATCAAAAATGTCTGATGAGGAGGCTATTTTATATCTTTCTGAATTAAGACAGATAGGAAGATGGTCTGCTGAAATGATTTTATTATTTACTTATAATCGATCTAATATTTGGCCGGTCCAAGATATAGGTTTGTTAAGAGCTATATCAAAGAACTATAAAAAAAAATATTTACCACCTGAAAGTTTTGTGAAGTTACTGAATAAAAAATTTTCACCTTATTGTTCGGTCGCAACTTGGTATCTGTGGAGAAGCATTGATCCAGAACCTATTCAGTACTAAATCCTTCAATTACCTGCATATGTCTTCTGGTCGTGCGTTTTGCAATATCCCATCCAGCCAAATATTCTTTACTATTATGACATTCTATGGCTTTTTCAAAGCTTGGGAATTCCCACACAACTGTTCTAACAAAATCATCTCCTTCAAATGTTTTATGATTCCCACCTCTGACAAGAGGAACCCCACCAAAACTTTTAATAATTGGTGTTACAACTTCTGCATATTTTTTTAAATTATCTTGATTTTCAACTTTTACATATAAACTGATCCAATAGGCTTTCATCATTTCTCCCTTTTAAAATTTTTTAGTTATGATAGTAAAATTCATGGCTGACAAATTAATTATCACTTTTGATGAGTATAACAAAATTGTTGAAAAGTTAGCAATTGAAATTCATAAAAAATATAAACCTACAGTTTTGGTTGGAATAATGAGAGGGGCTGCCCCGATATTAGATATTCTTTCAAGAATTTTAAAATTACCAACTGCATATATAGTTATCCAAAGTTATTCAGGAGAAGGCATGGAAGATAAACAAGGACAATTAATGTTTGCAAGGGAAATTAGTTCTTTAGCTGAGAGCAAAGACTATAATAAAGTACTTTTAGTAGATGATCTTTCAGATACAGGCTTAACATTAAATAAAAGTATAGAGTGGCTAAAAAATTATGGCCCAACTAAAGATTATATTAAAGAAGTTAAAACAGCTTGTTTGTGGAAAAAGAAATCATCAACCTTTGAACCAGATTTTTGTCCAATAAGATTAGATACAGATCCATGGATTGTTCAACCTACTGAACACTATGAAGAACTATCTATAGAGGAAATTATAAAAAGAAATTAATTAATAGGGCTAGATTAACTAGCCCTATTAAATTCTAGATTAAGCAACTGCAAAGCTTATTACACTTAGTATTGCAATAACGAATATCGCTGGTGAAGTAGATGAAAACTTTCCAGTAAATATTTTAATTAAAGCATACGATACAAATGCTAATGCTATACCATTACTAATGCTATAAGTTAAAGGCATTGCAATCATTGCCAGAATAGCTGGAGCAGATTCCGCAATATCATTCCATTCAATATCTGTAATATTTCTTACAAACAAAACAGAAACAAACAATAAAGCTGCACCATCAATTTGTTTTGGTAAACTTGTTGCTAAAGGAGCAAAAAATATACATGCTAAAAACAGCAAGCCTATTACAAGAGATGTCATTCCAGTTTTTCCACCAGCTTTTACACCAGCACCAGACTCTACATAACTTGTGACAGTTGTGGTTCCCATCATTGCACCTGCAACAGTTCCAACACTGTCTGATAACATTGCTTTGTTAATATCTTTAACTTTACCTTGCTTATCAACTTTACCAGCTACATTGGCAACGGAAGTTAATGTTCCTGCAGTATCAAAAAAATCGATAAATAATAAAGTAAATATTACTGTCGACATTCCAGCAGTCATTGCTGCAGACAAATCAAATTCAAATAGATATGTCATTGGTGGAGGAGAACTAGCAATACCATTAAAGTTTGCAAGTCCTGTGGCCCAGGAAATGATACTAAAGAATAAAATACCAATAATAATATTACCTTTGACGTTCATTTTCTCTAAAACAATAATTGCTATAAATGTAGCACAACCTAATAATACTAGAGGATTACTAAGATCACCAAGCTTAACAAGAGTAACTGGGTCATCAACAACTACTTCCATAATTTGTAGTCCAATAATTGCTAGAAACAAACCTATACCAGCTCCAATTCCCAATTTAAGACTTTTAGGTATTGAATTTATTAACCAAGCTCTAATAGGTGTAAGAGATATAATTAAAAATAATACACCAGCAACCAGTACTGCACCTAAAGCTTCTTGAGGTGTGTATCCCATCCCTGCACAAACTCCAAAAGCTACAAAAGCATTTATACCCATACCTGGTGCAAGTCCAATTGGCCAAGTTTTTCCATAAAAAGCCATTATAAAACATGCAAGTGCTGTTGCTAATATTGTTGCAGTGTAAACTGCGCCGAAATCAAAGAAACCTTTTTCGGGTCCGGCAAACTCTCCCGATAAGATAAATGGATTCAAAAACATTATATAAGCCATTGTTAGAAACGTAGTAGTTCCAGCAATTACTTCTGTTTTAAAATCTGTTTTGTGTTTTTTATAATTGAAATAATTTTCAAGCATTTGTCCTCCTAATATTGGACAATTATTTGATTCTAATAACAAATACTCTCTTAAACTACGCTTTATTCACATAATACAACTTAGAAGTTTATATTTATGCCACATTTACGATGTTATGTTTAATTTATGCAAAAATTAAAATTATTTTTAATTACATTTATTACATTTGTTATGATTGCTGGATGCCAAACAATCAAAGATAAAACAGATGCAATTGTTGAAAAAGAGAATGAAAAATTAAGCAAATATATCAGCAAGCCCGCAAGTGTTTTACAAATGGATTTAGGCAAACCAGATGAAGATTTCAAAAACGCAAAAGGAAATTATGAATTAATTTATAATACAAAAAAATATGGAATTCCTTGTGAGAGAAGATTTGAAATTAATCCTGATAAAATTGTAATAGGATTTGTATCTAACGGTTGTTTTTAATTAAGAACTTGCGAGGATGTAATCCCCGCAAGTAAGGTTAAGCTTATTTAATCTCAATAAGTTTTTTCTTCTTATGTTCTGGAACAATTCTTTCACAAGAAATTGTCAAAAGACCATCTTTTAATTCAGCACCATTAACTTTTACATCATCAGCGATAGTGAATGATCTTGCAAATTGTCTTTGAGAAATACCTTTGTGAATAATTTCTCCATCAACATTATTTTCTTCTGATTTATTAACTAATTTGGTTCTTACAGTTAATAAATTATCTTCAAACTCAACCTCAACATCTTTTTTATTAAAACCAGCTAATGCTACTTCAATCGCATAGTTATCCTTTCCAGTTTTTCTGATGTTATAGGGTGGATAATTTGACTGCATAGTCAAATTTCCATTTCCAAGCATATTTTCAAATTGATCAAACATGTCGTCAAAACCAATTGAAAAAGGTCTAAGAGAGTTAAAGATGGATAGATCCTTACTTGTCATAATATTCTCCTTTTTTGTTAAGCAAGTTATTTTATGTAAGTCCCATTAGGCGACTTACATTTTATTATTTGGGAATTAATTATAAAATTTCAAGATCTAGAAAACTAAATTTTTTTTGATATTTTTAGAGCAAAAGCATAATCAATTGCAATCTCCTCAATAGCCCCATCTCTACCAGATTTTCCACCGTGTCCGGCATTCATTTCTGTTTTTAAAAGTAATAAATTATTATCAGTTTTATATTCCCTTAATTTAGCAGTAAATTTTGCAGGTTCATCAAATAGAACCCTATTATCACTTAAACTAGTAGTGATTAACATATGAGGATAATCCATCTTTTTAATATTATTATAAGGAGCATAAGAAAATATATAATCAAAATGCTCTTTATTTTCTTTAGCATTTCCAAACTCATCAAACTCACCAATAGTTAAGGGAAGAGAGTGGTCAAGATTTGTAGTTAGAGAGTCAACAAATGGCACTGCCATAATAATTCCTAAAAATAATTCTGGGGCTTGATTAACAACTGCGCCCATTAGCAAACCACCTGCAGATCCACCCATACCTATTATTTTACCTTTTGATGAATATTTTTTGTCAATCAAATATTTTGCAGCATATATATAATCTTCAAAAGTATTTTTTTTATTAGTAAGTTTTCCTTCTTTCCACCACTTCATTCCTTTTTCCATACCACCTCGAATATGTGCGGTTGCCCAAATAATATCTCGATTAATTAAACTTAATCTTGTGGAAGAAAAATTTGGACTCATAGAACTACCGTAGGAACCATATCCATAAAGCAATAAGTTAGCTGAGCCATCAATTTTAGTTTTTTTATGTCTGGTTATTGTTAAAGGGACCAATCTTCCATCATGTGACCTATATTCTACTCTTTCAACAATGTAATCGTCTGGATTATGTCCAGAGGGTATCTCTTGTTCTTTTACAAGTTTTTTTGATTTGTTATCTAAATTATATAAATAAACTCTAGAAGGAGTTTTGGGAGATGAATAACCAAGATATATATCACTAGTATTTCTATCTCTCTGCACCAAAGAAACACCTGGTACATAAATAGTTTCATCAGAAAATAATAATTCCTCTTCAAATCCTGTTGAAATGTTTCTAACAAACAATTTATCTAATGCATTAGAGGTTTCAGATCGAATGATCCAGTCATTTAAAAAAGTTAGTCCACCTATTAAAACCTCATCTCTTGGAGTGATAAACGTTTCCCAGTCTTGATTTATTAAATTGTTGCAAATATCGATTTTAAAATCTTCTGCATCTTTGTTAGTATGATTATAAAATTTTCCATCCCAAGAATTTACAGAGTAAAGGATGCCTTTTTCTCTTTTCATTATTAACTTAGGTGTAGGATTTTTTTCATCTACACCAAAATAGTATTGCTCAGAGGTATTATGATCTGATGTATTAATAAAATAATATTTTTCATCAGAACTTAAACCAATGCTAACAGTAAAAGCCTCACTTTTTTCTTCAAAAATTAATTGATCTTGATCATTAAAATTTCCAATTTCATGTCTATATATTTTTCTTGCTCTATGATTTTCATCAAGTTTAGAATAAAAAATAAATTTATCATCTAGGCTAAATGTTATTCCACCCGAAGTTTCAGAAATTTCTTTTGTAATGATTTTATCATTTTCAATATTTCTAATGAAAATTGTATAATATTCTGAACCTTTTGTGTCTAAAGAGTATCCTAAGTATTTGTCATTGTTACTCACTTCTAAATCACCAACTCCAAAATATTCTACACCTAGACTCTCTTTTTCTTTATCTCCATTCCAAATTTCCTCAATTTTATCTGAGTTAATTTTTTTACGAAGTTTTATTGAATAATTTCCAGCTTTTGTCGTCTTGGTCCAATATTCATAAGTATGATCTTTATAATGAAGAGACTCATCATCTAACTTTATTCTTCCCTTGATTTCATCAAATAATTTTCTTTGTATAGGTTTTGTGATTTCTAAATGATAATCAGTATATTTATTTTCTTCTTCAAGATAATTTTTTACCTCAGGTAATAGTTTGTTTTTATCTCTAAGAACCTCTAAAATATTTTTTTGATGTATCCAGCTATAATTATCTTCCCATGTAACATCATGACATGATTTTAATTCTGGTTTTTTTTTAAGATATGGTATTTTCATTACTAGGGAAATATATGAATATAATAATTTATACAGTATTAATTTTGGTCGCTTTATATTTTTTATTAAGGTTTTTTGCGGCTATAAATTCAAAAAAAATATCGCAAAGTATAAGAATTTTATTGTTTATTGGATTAGTAGCTGTTTCAATTTTATTTGCAGTTGCAGGTAAATTTTTATTAACTTTGCCACTGACAATTGCAAGCTTGGCTTTATTAAAATTAAAAGGTCTTTCTTTTTTTCAACTCATTTCACTATTTCGATTAATTCAAACCCTAAGAAATTCTGGAAGATTTTCATTCAACAATAACAGTGCATCAAACGTGAATACAATGACTACTCCAGAAGCATATAAAATATTAAATCTTAATCAATCTCAAAAAATTACAAAGGAAGATGTGAATAAGGCATATGTTAAAATACAAAAAAAAATACATCCTGATATTTCACCAGAAACTTCAAGACTTTCATCTATAGTTAATGAGGCAAAAGAAATTGTTTTAAAAGATTTATCTTAATTGATTAGGTCTTTACTAAATTTTTTTTTTATATAAGTTTTATTAATGAGTAAAATTAATGGCATATACGCAGCATCAATGTCTGTTATCAATAATGATTTAACATTAGATGTTACAAAGACAATTCAGCATGCTGAGATGGTCATCGATCAAGGTTGTCATGGAGCCGCAATATTTGGTAGCACAGGTCAAGCCCAGCTAATATCAATTAGTGAGAAGGTAAATTTATTTAATCAATTATCTACAAGCAAATATAAAGAAAAGTATATAATTGGTACTGGTTTAAATTCATTAAGTGAAACTGTAAATTTAATGAGTGTAGCCAGGTCTTTAAATTTTAAGAAATTTTTAATTATGCCACCTGCATTTTATAAATATTCAGATCATAATGTTATTAGTTTTTATTCAAAAATTATTGAGGCACACCCAGAGTGTGAAATAATACTTTATAATTTTGAAAAATTAAGTGGGTATAAGTTTAGTATTGAATGTGTTCAAGAATTGGTAAAATTATTTCCAGAACAAATTATTGGTATCAAAGATAGTTCATACAATCTTTTTGAAAATCTAAAAATAGATAACTTTTCAATTCTACCTGGATCAGAGTCTAAATTATTGAAAGGTTTAGAGCTTGGGTGCTCGGGAATAATTACGGCAACTTGTAATGCTACATCAGCGTTGGCAAGAAAAGTTTATGATGATTTTTTTGATAAAAAACAACAAACAGCCAATCAAAAACTTTGTGATGTTAGAAATACATTTGAAAAATATAATTTAATATCTGGCCTTCATACTTTTTATTCAAAAAATGATTTGATTTATAAAAATGTTTTACCACCATTATCAATTTTAAATTCTAAAGAAGAAAAGGAGTTAATTGATAATTTAGAAAAATTAGATTTTTCTATAAAACCACCAATGGCAGCTTAAAATGCAATTAGCTAGATTTCTTAATAGTGTATTTAAGAAAGATGGTTTTATCCTAGAAAATGCTTATTCAAAAAATTATATTATTGGATCCCCAAAGGGAGATAAGCCAATCAAAGTTAAAATTTTAGATAAAAAACTTCATTATAAATTATTATTTCAGCCTGATTTATATTTTGGAGAAGCTTATACCGATGGAGATATAGTAATTGAAAATGGAAGTTTAAGTGATTTTTTAGATTTGGCTCTAATGAATTTTGGAAGAAATGAGCTAAATTTTTTTAGTTATTTGATAAATAGGTTGAGGGGATCATATAGATATTTAACTAATTTTAACTTTATTAAAAAATCTAAAATGAATGTTTCCCATCATTATGACATTTCAGATGATCTTTATGATTTGTTTTTAGATCCTAAGAGGCAATATTCATGTGCATATTTTAAAAATGAAAATGATACACTTGAGGAAGCCCAAAATAACAAAATTCAGCACATAATAAAAAAACTAAACATAAAACCTGATCAGAAAGTTCTAGATATTGGCTGTGGCTGGGGATCTTTAGCCATCGATATTGCCCGAACTGCTAATTGCAATGTTACTGGAATAACATTATCTGAAAATCAATTTAATTATTGTATTAAGAAAGCAAAAGAACTTAATTTAGAAAATCAGTTAACATTTAAATTGATAGATTATCGGCAGCTTAATGAAAAATTTGATAGAATTGTAAGTGTTGGAATGTTTGAGCATGTTGGTAGAAAATTTTATAGTAAGTTTTTCAAACAATTAGACAGATTGTTAAAAGAAGACGGCGTATCTTTGGTTCATACAATAGGCTCTGTAAACCCCCCAAGAGATCCACATCCATGGATAACAAAATATATATTTCCTGGAGGCTATACTCCAAGCTTGAGTGAAGTAACTACACCTGTCGAAAAAGCTGGGTTAATTGTCTCTGATATTGAGGTTTTAAGACTTCATTACTCACATACATTAAGACATTGGAAAGAAAACTGTAATAAAAATAAAGCAAAGATAATTCAAATGTTTGATGAAAAGTTTTTTAGAATGTGGGAATTTTATTTAGCTGGTTGTGAAATGGCATTTAAGTGGGGTGATCAGGTTGTATATCAATTTCAACTTACAAAAAATTATACTTCTACTCCAGTAACAAGAGACTATATTTATCAATAATTTATTGATAGAAATAAATTTCTTGAACATGAAAAAATTAAAAAAATCAAAAAAAATTAAAACTAAAGTCAAAAAAAAAGTTGGAAAAAAACCAAAATCTATTTCTAAAAAAATAAAAAAAGTAAAACCAAAAGTCAAATTTCGAAATATAAATAAAAAAAAAGTAAAATCAAAAAATAAAAAAAGAACAAAGAAAAAAAATTTTATTTTGAAAATAATAAATTTTCAAAATTCTTTAAAGCCCCAAATTAACTTTAAAATTAATTTTAGTGTTGAAAAGTACATACAAGCATTCTTTGATAGAATAGCAGACATAATTTCTGAATATAAAGAAACTAAAAAAGATGAAGCTAGAAGGCTTAAATTAGAAAAATTAGAAAAAGAAAGAATAGAAAAAATTAATCTTCAAAATGAAAAGCAAAAACAGGAAGAATTAAAGATTAAATTACAGGAACAGGCTTTAAAAGATGAAGTTAAATTAGTTAAGCAAAGAGCCAAAGATATAAAAATTTTCCTTAGAAAAGAACAGGCTTTATTGAGAATAGAGCAAGCAGAAAAACAAAAGCAATTCTTAAAACAATTAAGATTAGAAAAACAAATTGAAAAATTTAGAATTAGAGAGGTTAAAGAATTAGAAAAACTTGAAAAAATATCACTTAGAGAAAAAAGAGATGATTATGCTGGGCTTCAACAACGTATAGAAAAGCTAAAAGAAAAATATCGAATAATTAGAGATCAGAAAATAAGAGAGAGAGTAGAGGCTCTAGGAGTTAAAATACAAGGTGATGAAGATAGAGAAACACTATTACAAAAAGAAAAAGAATACACTATAGCAAGACAAAAAATCGAATTTGCACTCGAAAGTTTTTATCGTAGTGCAAGTAGTTTGGTGTTTCAGCTAAATAAAAGACACATAACAAGACATATGTCTATTTTTAGATGCATTGATAAAAGATTTGAGACAGGAGAGATTTTTGTAAAATGGGATGAGTCTTCTGATGAAGAATGGTTATTATTAATTTATATTAAAAACAATTCTCCAGATGAGGGAATAGTTATTGAAGATAAAACGAACCCTGAAAAAAATATTTCTCATGAATTTAAAAATAATGAAATATTCAAAGCATCAGATACGATGGTAGACTCCTTAACACAGCTTATTGCCAGAAAAAGGTCTAAAAATAACAATTAAATTATCTAATTTAATTAAGTAATATCCAGTATGTTTTTTGGAACAATTACAATGGTAATTCTGTATCTAGTTTTAAGATATATTCTGGCTTGGATAACTTATTTTAATAATTTAGACCCGAGACTTGGAGATTCTACATGGCGTTGGAGTTATGATTATCATGTGGTTGGTGAAAGGGACATTTCAGATTTAGATGATAAAGATTTTGTTAGACTAAGAAGAAAAAAAAATAAGATTATTACTTTAATGTATTCTGTAGTAATGATTATGTTTATTGCTTCAATGTCTTTGTTAAGTAAAATTTTATTATTTTTTACAAGTTAGTTCTTAAGTTGTTTTTTATTTTTTAAATATAAAAAATAAGCAATAATTTCATAAGTAAATTCAAAAATTTGAAAAATTATTGGAAGTTTAAAAAATTTGTACAAAAATTTATATTTTGGAATTTTCTTCCAAACTAAAAGAAAAGCTTCTGCTCCCTCAATAACTCTATTCCCATCTATAACATGCAATCTTCTTAAAAGGTCTTTATCTTTTTTAGATGTTTCTTTTTCAGCATTTGAATTATTGGTAATATCTATCCAGTCAATTTCTTTAATTTTTTCTTTTTTATAAAGATTGATTTCAGACCGACAAATTTTACATGAATTATTAAAATAAACTTTCATTGTTAAATATTAATTACATGTAAGATAAATATTGTACATGCGTAAAATCATCCATTGAAAATTACCCACAAACAACTATGTACTGTTTATGAGTAATTTTTTTGATAAATCAGATTTAACCAGAAAAGATGTAGATGAGATTGTATCTGAAACTTTAAAAAATTGTGATGATGGAGAGATATATTTTGAAAACTCAAAATCTGAATCAATTTTATTAGATGATAATATTATTAAAAGTTCAAATTATAGCTCTGATCTTGGTTTTGGATTTAGGGCGATTTCTGATGAGGTAGTTGCTTATTCTCACTCAAATGAAATATCAAAAGATGCATTAAAAAATTCAGCAAAAAATCTACAATCTACTCTCAAATCAATTAAAGGAACCTATAATCATGAAATTCCAAAAAGTAACAATAAGTTTTATGATGATATTAATCCCATTGAACAAAAAACGTTAGATGCAAAATTAGAAGTTTTAAATAATGTAAACGAATATTTGCGAAAAAAAGATTCAATAGTAAAGCAAGTTACTGCTAGTTTTAGTGGAGAGCAAAAATCTATTGAAATAATTCGATCTGGTGGTGAAGCACTTACAGATGTTCGTCCTTTAATTAGGTTTAATGTTTCTGTAATGCTTGAAAAAAATGGAAGAAAAGAAACAGGTGTTTATGGTATAGGTGGAAGGCAATCCTATGATGAGTATTTAAAAAATGATAATTGGAAAAATGTTTGTGAAGAGGCATTAAGAATTGCCTCAGTTAACTTAGATAGTAAGCCAGCTCCAGCAGGTGAAATGAAAGTTGTTTTAGGTCCGGGGTGGCCTGCCATATTGATTCATGAAGCTATTGGCCATGGTTTAGAGGGTGACTTTAATAGAAAAAAAACATCTGCATTTCATGATTTAATGGGTCAAAAAGTTGCAAGCGAGGGAGTTACAATTATTGACGATGGAACTATTAATAAAAGAAGAGGCAGTTTAACCATTGACGATGAAGGCACTCCTACAGAAAGAACAGTTTTGATTGAAAATGGAATATTAAAAAATTTTATGCAAGACAGATTAAATGCAAGGTTAATGAACACCAGATCTACAGGCAGTGGGAGGAGAGAAAGTTACAAACATATTGTACTTCCAAGAATGAGAAACACTATGATGTTGAGTGGAAAGCAAACTCAAGATGAAATGATTAAGTCAGTTGACAAAGGAATATTTGCAGTAAGTTTTGGGGGAGGACAAGTAGATATAACATCAGGAAAATTTGTTTTTAATTGCACTGAAGCTTATGAAATAAATAATGGAAAAATTGGTTCACCAATTAAGGGTGCAACTTTAATAGGAGATGGTCCTTCAATTTTAAAAGAAGTATCGATGGTTGGAAACGACATGATGATGGATCCAGGTATTGGAACTTGTGGAAAAGCGGGTCAAGGTGTACCAGTTGGCGTAGCACAACCTTCAATTTTAATTGATAAAATGACTGTGGGTGGAACAAAGCTATAAATCATGATCAAAGACGAAGAATATTTAAAATCAAAAGCATCCTATTGCTTAGATTTAGCCAAAAAACTTGGGGCTACAGATGCAAGTGTCACTGTTGGAAATTCAATTTCTGAGACAGTTAGTTTTAGAAATAAAGTTTTAGATGAGTCTAATAGATCTGATAGTCTAGCAATAAGTATTGATACTTATTTAGGTAAAAAAAAATCATCAATATCTTCTTCAAATTTATTAGATGAAAATTTAAAAACATTAATTGAAAAATGTTTTGAAACTACAAAAATTACACCAGATGATGAATTTAATTCCCTTCCAGATAAAGAGCTGCTAGCAAAAAATATCAAAGATCTGAGCTTGTATGATCAATCTCATATAGAAAATGATAAAAAAATAGACTATTTGAAAGAGTTGGAAGAAACAGCTTCAATTGATAAAAAAATCATAAATACAGAGTCAGGTTTTACAGAAAATAAATCAAACTTTATTTTAGCTAATAGTGACGGTTTTTGTAACGGGTACAAGTCCTCTTCATTTACAGCTTCTTGTGTTGCTGTTGCAAAAAATGAAAATAGTATGGAAAGAGACTATGAATTTACAAGCAAATGTCATTTAAATGATATTTCTAATCCTTCTGAACTTGGAAAAAATGCAGCTGATCAAACCATAAAAAAACTCAATCCTAAAAAAATTGGTAGTGATAAACTTAGTGTTATTTTTGATAAAAGAATTTCAAAAGGATTTCTTAGCTCTTTTGCAGGCGCAATATCAGCATCATCCATAGCAAGAGGAACATCGTTCCTTAAAGATAAATTAAACCAACCAATTTTTTCAAATTTAATAAATATTATTGATAAACCTGATCTAATTAAAGGTATGGGCTCAAAGTGTTTTGACTCTGAAGGGGTTAAGACTGACACATTAAAATTAGTAAACGAAGGAGTTCTGATTAATTACTTGGTGGATACCTATAATGGGAAAAAATTGAAATTAAAATCAAATGGAAGAAGCGGTGGAAGCACCAATCTTTATTTTGAAAATGGAAATATCAATTATGATGATTTGCTAAAAAGTCATTCTAAAATTTTATATGTTACTGAAACCATAGGTCATGGAACAAATCTTGTAACAGGCGATTACTCAGTAGGTGCTACTGGTTTTTTGATTGAAAATGGAGAATTTAAATATCCAGTAAATGAAATTACAATAGCTGGAAACTTTAATGAAATGTTTAAAAACATTACATTAGCAAATGATTTAGAATTTAAATACTCAGTTAATTCACCTACTATGATGATTGATGGCATGACCGTTGCTGGTAAATGAGCAGATATTGTGTAATCGGCTCAGGAATTTCAGGCGCAACTATCGCTCATCTATTATCCCAAAAACACTCTGTTGATTTATTTGATAAAGCAAGAGGACCAGGTGGTAGATCTTCTTTTAAAAGATTAGATAAAACTAAAGGATTTGATCATGGAACACAATATATTTCACCAAAAAGCCCTGCATTTAAAAAGTTTATTAACAATTTAATAAATAAAAAAATATTAAAAAAGTGGAGCGGTAACCATTTATTTCTAAATAAAGTTAAAAAAGAAAATAAAAATCATTTAAAAATAATAGGTAGAAAAGGAAATAACGATATTAGCAAATATCTTTTAAAAAATATCAAATGTTATTTTCAAACAGAATTAAAAAAAATTAATTATAATGAAAAAAAATGGGTCCTTTCTTTTTCTGATGGAAGTAAAAAAACTTATGAAAAATTAATTCTAACTTGTCCATTTGCTCAATTAAGAAAATTATCAAAAAAATTTATAAAATCTCCATTCATCAAAATGAAAGTTAAAATGGACGCTAATATTACAGTTATGTTTGTAATAAAAAAAACAAATAAAAATGTGAGTAGCTATTTATTTGATGATAAAATTTTGGGGTGGGCTGCAAAAGAAAATAGTAAAAAAAGATTTAAAAGTCATCAAGATTTATGGACTTTACAGAGTACTCATAATTGGGCAAATAAGATGATTAATAAAAATAGAGAAAATAAAGATATAAATTCTAAAACTCTTATTAATCATTTCTTTAAACTCACTGGCATTAAAAAAACCAAAGTATTATTTTCTCTTAATCATGGATGGAAATATTCATCAAATTCAAATTCTCTTAATATAAAAAGTTATTGGAACTCTTCATTAAATTTAGGGGTATGTGCAGATTGGTTTGTGGGGCCGAGACTCGAAGCTGGTTGGATAAGTGCCCATGATCTTTACAAAAAGATTATAAAATAAATTTATTCAAATTTTTTAACTCTATATTCCCAGTTTCCCATTCGAGAATAGGCAACTTTAAGAATTAAAGCATTTTCTTTATCGAACCAAATATCAAAATTTAATCTTTTGTCTTTAGGAATAGACATGTCTTTTGATGTTAGTTTAAAGTGTTCCACTTCATATGTTTTTCCATATAATTCAATTTTTTCTTTTCCAATAAAAGTAACTATTTGCTCTTTAATGCTTCCTGAAATTGGACTTATTTGAGAGTTTGTTTGAAGAATTTTATGACTCCACCAGTTTCCAATAATGTTTTCGATTGATGCACTCCCTGTATAAGATGACCCTTTAATATCAAATTCATTTTTTTCTTCGTTTAAGTTAAGCTGAACGTATTTATCTTTTTTATTTTGACGAGTTTTTGAATTGAAAGAAATTAATTTGTCTTTGATATATTTTTCCTCACCATAACTCTCAACTTCAAAAATAGTTGCTCCAAATAACTTAACTGTAAATTTTAATTGATTTGTGACAGTTGTACTATCTTTGTCTTTTTTAAAAAAATAGTAGTTGTAACCAATAACTTCACCATCCCTTAAAATTTCCATTTCTATTTTATTAAACTTATTGTAGTGAGCCATATGAGCACTACCGTTGAATGAATAAGTTAATAGAAATACAAAGAATAAAAATTTTTTCATAAAATAGCTACTTTAATAGACTTTGAATTTAAAAGAAGTAATTTATTAAATAATGTTTTTAAAAATCAAAAATATTCCCAAAGTATCTTGGAGTTCAGGTAAACCACTTAATTTAAAACCAAAAATATCTACGTTCTTTTTTCTTTGTTTTGGATTAACCTTATTTGGTTTAGGTGAAGGCTTGTTAATCGTTTCTGCTTCGGGTGCATCTCCATGGAGTGTACTGGCTCAAGGTTTATATTTAAATTTTGGTTTTTCTGTTGGCGTCATAACTATTTTTATAAGTTTTATTGTTTTGTTGCTTTGGTTTCCACTAAAACAAAAACCAGGAATTGGAACTATTTTAAATGCATTGATAATTGGAATAATGATTGACGTTTGTATTAGACATGTCCCAACTCCAGATAACTATATCTATCAAATTTTGTTAGGAGCGGTTGCTGTATTGACTGTGGGTATAGGAGGTGGAATTTATTTAGTTGCAAACTTAGGTCCTGGACCAAGGGACGGTTTGATGATTGGTCTTCAAAAAAAAACAAATCTGCCTATTGCATTAGTCAGAGGAGTTCTTGAAATTACTGTAATGTCAATTGGTTGGTATTTAGGTGGTACAGTTGGTGTTGGAACTTTATTATTTGCTTTTGGAATTGGACCATGTGTAGCTCTAGGATTATTCTTAGTTAATAGATTGTTTAATTAGGCAGCGGCGCCAGATTTTTCACTTTTTTTTCTATCATGAGGATTAAGAATAGCTTTTCTTAATCTAAGAGACTTAGGAGTAATTTCCAAAGCTTCATCAGTATTTAACATACTTAATTGTTCAGCAATAGACATCTGTCTTACAGGAGTTAATACAACATTTTCATCTGTACCTTGAGTTCTCATGTTAGTTAATTGCTTACCTTTCATAACATTTATGATCATATCACCCGGTTTTGGAGTTAATCCCACAATCATTCCCTCATAAACAGGATCGTTATGAGTTACAAACATTTCACCTCTAGCCTGAAGGTTAAATATTGCAAATGCCACTGCTTTTCCTGTCGACATTGAAATTAATGCACCATTTTTTCTACCATCCATTTCACCTTCAAATTTTCCATATCCATGGAAAATTCTATTAATTACACCAGTACCTTTTGTTAAAGTTAAAAATCTACTTGTGTAGCCCATCAATCCTCTTGTAGGCGCGTGAAACACTAATCTTTTCTTATCTTTTCCGGTATCTTTTAAATCTAAAAGCTTACCTTTTCTTCTATTCATCGAGTCTATTATTTTTGAAGAATACTCTTCATCAAGATCAACAGTGATTTCCTCAATAGGTTCAAGCTTATTACCAGCTTCGTCTTTTTGATATAGTACTTTTGGAGGACTTACTGTCATTTCAAAACCTTCACGTCTCATTTGTGTAAGTAAAATTTCAAGCATTAATTCTCCTCGACCACTAATTACAAAAGAATCTACATTTGCATTTTGAGAAAATGTAATACCAACATTGTTTTGTGCTTCTG
>Ga0213861_10000488_pt1 | contig 34810 bp, 59 predicted proteins | sample PICome_4_FD_160110 | JGI IMG/M metagenome (GOLD analysis project Ga0213861, IMG submission 160110) | Coastal seawater microbial communities near Pivers Island, North Carolina, United States - PICO131 | ecosystem: Environmental > Aquatic > Marine > Coastal | place: USA: North Carolina... | reverse complement strand
ATTCTCAGACCTCGCAAACTTGCCGTAGCGCAGACCAAACCACAATTAAAGCCAGTAACCCCAAGTTTTCGGCATGGTCTCCACCGCGTCATAGAAATTGCAGAAGTGCCCTAAGCTATGATGTTGACGAGAGATATAGATTAGACGATGACAGCACAAAGCGCGCATCCTCTTTCACTGTGGGCGGTTTACGCGACCCTAAGCCAGTATCGAGCAAAGGTATTTATTACGATAAGATGCGATCACTTAGCGCTGCTGACCAAGACAATATTATGGGGCCAACTTTAGGTAAGGCGTTTAGAGCCGGACTAAAAGACGGAACTATGACCCCTGAGTCATTCGCTAAGATGACGGTTGATAGCCTTTATCAACCTCTAACCGTAGCACAGATGAGTGATAGAAATAACGCCCTAGGTGAGATATTACGTAAACAAAACAAACAATGATATAATCATTCAATCAATAACGTGGCAGGAGCCACTAACTATCCTTGGAGGATAACATGAGCGAGTTTAAAGCGGCAGATTTTGAAGGTAAAACACCGGAAGAATTGATGGTGATGGCTAATGAGCGCGTTAACGGATTGGTAACTAACCGTGATTCATTCCGCAGCGAGAAAGACGCGGCAACAGTTAAAGCGCAAGAGGCGTTGCAGCAAGCAGAAGATACTCGCAAGGCTTTGCAGTTAGCGGAAGAAGAAAAGCTAAAACTTGCTGGTGACATGGATGGTCTCAAGTCTCACTATGAAAAGGTCAACGCTGAGCAGCTAGCATCAATCAAAGCTGAATCAGACAAGGCGAGAAACGCATTGCTAGACAGAGATAAAACCTCTGTTATGGCAGACTTACAAACCATGCTGCACCCAGATATGGGTTACGCTGGAAAGGCTATGTTGTCAAGTGCGCTTGACATTAGTTATAATGAAGAAGGAAAGGCGATCACTACATTCAAACATAACGGTGAAGTGGTGGCGGATAGTGTAGAGTCGTTCAAGAGCTGGGCTTCTGAGAACGCAGACTACAAACAAGTTTTAAAAGGTGTTGATTCTGGCGGGGCTGGAGTAACTCTATCAAGTGGGACCACTGGTGTTAGTGGCTCTGTTCAATCAAGACTAAGCCAAAGGCTGCGAGCTAAAGGCGTTAATTAAAAAAGGTTATTAATATGTCATTAGGTGATATGAAGGTTTATCAAGACGAAATCCAAACAACTACTATCGAGTTGCTTGGTCAGCGTGTAAATGATTTTGTTACATCTGCTGGTGGTGCGTTCACTATCGACACGTCAATGTGGCGCGGCGATTTCTCAAGTGAAGCGTTCTTTAATCAAATCGCTGGCGCGATGCGCGATGTTGATCGCTACGCTGCTAACGGCGTTGTAGCTCCTACAGCCCTAACTCAGTCAGAGGTTGGCGGGGTTAAAGTTGCTGGTGGTTTCTCTGCATTGCTTGAGCCATCTCAGATGACTTATTTAATGGCGTCTCCAGAAGCTGCGATCATGGCTATCTCTGATGGTTTCGCTAACGCATTGCTGGCAAAGTACATCAACCAAGGCTTAGCCGCTGGTGTTGCTGCCGTAGAGAACCAATCGGCACTTGTTAACGACGTCTCCGCTCTAACTGCTGGCGCTGGCGCGTTAACTCAGTCAGCACTTAACGGCTCTCACGCTAAGTTTGGTGATATGTCTGGCATGTTAGGTGCCGACTTTATGTCTGGTGCTGCATACCACAAGCTAATCGAAAAAGGTTTGGCTAATGGTGAGCGCTTGTTTGAAGCTGGCAACGTGACTGTCCAATCAATTCTAGGTAAGCGCGTTGTTGTTACTGACTCGCCTTCTCTTTATGTTGCTGGAGCGCCGAACAAGTTCAAGGTTCTATCTCTATCTGCTGGCGGTATTATCATTGATAACACTTCAGATATCATAACCAACCTAGAGCGCTCAAACGGTAAAGGCCGAATTGAGACTACTTGGCAAGCAGACTTTACTTACGGCGTGCGCGTTAAGGGTTACAAGTGGGATGAAGCGAATGGTGGAAAGTCTCCGACTTCTGCTGAGCTAGCCACTGGCACTAACTGGGATCTAGGTGTTGCTGAGATTAAGCATACGGCTGGTACACTAGCTATTGCTGACGCAGACCAGTAAGGAGTAAGGGATGAGTGAGATTATCTATCTTAAGCATCCCGTTTCACCTGAAGATAAGGCTAAGTATCGCTCTGAAGGATTTAGAATCATTGATGAGAGATTTAAGCCTGTAGAGGTTGAAACGGAAAAGCCTAAGCCTGTAGAGGTTGAAACGGAAAATCCTAAGCGGAAGCGCAAAGCCAAGTAAATAAAACCCACTCTAACAGGTGGGTTTTTTATTGGCTGATAAATAAGTTATACTACCCAAGTGAAAGAATTGAGGGCTTTCACACGTTAACAGGCCTGTTAGCACCTCTCTCCCTCAAGTTATGCCCTCATACCCCCCCCCTCGGGGGTTTCTCCCTCTGAGATATTGATATGACTATGAATAAACTTCTAGCCGATATAGTTTTAGCTAACGGCGGAGTAGTTACAAATCCAAATAACAGAAACCAACTGCTAAAAGACTGGCTGAGCGCCTTATAAGGATTACTATGAGCATCAGAAATAAACTGCTTGAGGAAATACTAGCAAAGACAGGTGGAGGGTCGCTACCTTCTGACAACTTAACTGGAGGGTGGGCGGCTTACTTTAACGGTGACTTAACACCAATAAGCATACCCGCTGCAACACCAACAAAGCTAACAATGGATGCGACAACTGGGAGGATTCAGGATGCATACTTACCGCTGGGAGTCACAAAGATATGGGACTCGACAACCAGTCAGTTTGATTTTAGTGAGCTTAAGCTTGGCGATATGGTTGACGTTCGCGTTGATGGTTCACTAACAAATACCGGCTTTGATGAATCTTTCGTTTTGAATTTCATTGGCGCTAAAGGATCTGCTGGTGAGTACACGCTTCCTTTTGCATCTGGAAATAGATTGTTCCCAGGAGCTTCAATTGTATCTAGGTACAACGGGGTGTTTATCGGTTCTCAAGATATGATTGACAACCCTTCAGAGCTTGAGATTGTTACCACAGACCCCGCTACAGGGTTTTTAGTTGATATTTATGTGAAAATCATAAGGGTGGGCTAAATAAAAAGGCATCTTGATTGATGCCTTTGTTTTTATCTGACTATGTACCCCTCCAGCTCGTAAGGATTGAAGTTCAAATCTGGTTTCATGCCTTTAAAGTCGTATCCAGTATATTCAAGAGTGTCAAATGTGAAACTGTAATCGTCACACTTTACCGTGACCTCTCTACCAGACTTGAAGAGCAGAGTAACCTTAAACTTTGCCATGCCTAACACCCCATAAATATTGGCAGTGACCTAACCTGCTTAACATTAACCAATCTATCTTTCTTGTTGTTATCAGCAGCGATAACCCACCTAGAGCGATGGCCTTGTTTACTTCGGCATTTTGCCAAGTCTGCGTTTACGCTATCCGTACCTGTGTATGATTCCATTTTATTTTTCCTCACTATCAATATTGTTTAAAGTATTGTACGCATACTCAACCGAATCGCTCTCGCTTAAGTCGCAGTCAAATATGCATCCGATAATTTCCTCTACTAAGTCGCGGCTAACAACGATATTAAACTCTTCTGATTTTGCACCGAACATTTCAGAAACCTTGCTCATATCAATTTCACTCACTGCAATCACTCCTTATTAATTTAAACACATTATAACGCCAAACTTTCGTTTCACTGCTCCGACCAGTACAATATGGTATACTTGGTTAAAATTTAAGAGGGTTTATTATGTTAATCGTGGAAGATGGAAGCGGCGTTTTAGACTCCGATAGTTATCAATCACTAGCAGACGCTAGAGCGCTTGCTGCTAAGTACGGAATAACACTACCTACTGATGACACCGAAGCAGAGGTATTATTGCGTAACGGCTATCTAGGGCTTATTCCGCTTGAGTCCACACTTCAAGGTGTTCGTACCCACGAAATCCAAACCAATATCTATCCGCGCACAGGTGTATTAAAAAACTGCGTTTCAGTTGATAGCGATTCAATACCAAATGAGCTTAAGCTCTCGCAACTGTATCAGGCTGACGCTATTCAATCTGGCGCTAGCACTAACGAGGTTAGCGGCGGTCAGCGATTAGCAGGATTCAATGTTGACGGAGTTTACTCTGAAACCTACCAAGACGGCTCAAGCGCATCCATTAACGCTGTAGTTCAAGGCGTGGTTAATCAAATGTATCCGTTAACTAAAATAGGCCACAACAACTCACCGTGCGGCGGCGGTGGATATGGTAACGGCCTTGGGCGTGAAAATATGGGTTACTTAAGATGAGCGGCGCAAGCGTAGCGGCTAAAGTTAAAAAAGGCTTACGCAAAGCTAACAAGGCAGTTGGCGAAAACCCTAACGCCATACTTAAAGAGGTTAAAGCCTTAACTGGTGGCGATGGTATAACTCCACCTACCGAAACGATAACAACTGTTCAATTAGTTGATGCTATTTTCAAAAGCTACAACCAGAACGCTATTGACGGAACGAGCGTTAAAGCTGGTGATAGGCAGTTGGTATCTAATGGCGACATTACTATTGAATACGGCAATATCATCACTGAAGGCTCGGATAGGTGGCTTGTAGTTGGCGTAGACAATAAAACACCAGCAGGTGTGCCGCTAGCCTACATCGCACAAGTGAGAAAACAATAATGCCGCTAAAAGGTTTGGGTAATGTTAAAAAAGCCATGGCAGATTTAAAGCAATCGGCTAACGATGATGTTACCGTCGTTTACCTTGATGGCATGAAAAACATGATCAAACAAACCCCAGCGCAATCAGGCGGCACTCGTAACAGTTGGTTTTTATCAACCAAGAGTCAAGTTAGCAACACTGCTAGAAAGCCGTCTATAGGTGGTTCTGATTCCATATCATCAGTATTGCGCGGAATTCCTAAAAACGTATTAGGTAAAACTTTATATTTTGTGAACAACTCACCACCTATTAACCTGCTTGAATATGGGGGATATCCAAACCCCGTTAAACTTGGTTCGTGGATAGATGGCAAATATCAAATACTATCTAGCGGCGGATATTCAGAACAGGCTCCAGGTGGCTGGGTACGTAAAAACTTAATCCTTATGCAAAAGAAGATTAGAACATTATGAGCGATTCAGATATACGAGATGCTATGGTAGGCCTGCTCAATACAGCTGGGATTCCGGTTGCTAACATATCATTTGAAAATAAGCCTTTCGATCCTGATGATAGGTCGGATAGTAGTTACTACATAGCATTTTACTTTATGCCATCAACTGAGGACTCAGCAGGGAAGACACTCAATGATGACAGCGAGCAACTTGGCTCGATTCAGATCTCAGTGTTTACAAACCTAAATTCTGACTACTACGGAACAAAATACCTAGAGACTATCGACACCATAAAAGGCGCGTTTTTAACTGGAGTAGAAGCAAGTTATAATGGTCAAGCGGTAACAATACTAGATTCATCTAACATAAGCCCTTCAGACTCAGAAAGTTGGTATCAGGGCGGTTTAACAATTAACTATCGAGCATTTAAAAAGAGGGTTTAAACATGGCAGGTTCTAATGATTATGTAATCAAGGCTGGCACTGGTGGTTCAGAAGTTGACATTTTAGGTCAACTTGACGGGACGCTAACAATTAACGGTGCGCCAGTCGAAACAACTAACAAATCTAGCGGCGGTTACATTGAGTACCTTGATGCGTTTATGGCTGGTAAGCAGGTTCAATTTGCTGGTAACTTCAACCTGATAAACGAAGCTGGTCAAAACACTATTAAGGGCGATATCGAGTCAGGCGTTCAAGCTGAATACACTATTGAAACTGGTGTTGGTGGCGAGTCATGGTCTGGTAAGTTTGTTGTGTCTGGTCGCTCTGATGGTGCACCACTTAACGGCGTACCAACTATGGCTGTAACATTCATGTCTAGCGGCATTTACACTTACACAGCTCCAACAGTGGTTTAGCCATGCAATTTAAACTCTTTTACAAGAGCTATGACTATAAGGTTACGTGGGCAGCGAAGCGCGATTTTAAGCGTGAAACTGGTCGCGGCCTTTGGTCTACTTTGATGGGCGTCATTAATGTTGTTCATGCTAACAAAGGCGTGCCAACGCTAAAGCTCATGGAGGCGATCAGTAATCACGTTGATGATATCGACGGCTCTATATTACTTTGGTGCCTAGCTAAGCAGTGCAATTCAGCGATAACTCTTAATGAGATATCTGACGCTTGCGACCGCTCAGGCTGGAGGCCTGTAAGCGATGATGGGGAGTACGCGCAGCCATACTGCTACGTGCTTTACGCTCTAGCTCTTGAAGTAGATCGCGTATATCAAGAAGAAGCTATTCAATCAAAAAAGGATTTTTGCCATTCCGAGGCAGAGCCAAGTTAAAAGGCTCTGATGAAATAAGCGACTTTGACCACTATGGATGGTGGCGCGCTTTGGTTTCAAAAGGAATACAACCTTCCGAGGCGTGGCAAATGGATTTTATTGAATCCTCAGTTTATTTCGATGTTAAGCCTGTATCTAATGACACTACCTTAGCAATATATCATCAGCGACTAGCTAACGGGATGCCAAGATGAACACTGAAAAACTAATCGTTGAGCTAGATGCAAAAACAGCAAAGCTTGATGCAAAACTATCCAAATCAGAGAAAAACCTAAAAGGAATAGATGACAGCACTAAAAGCGCTGATGCATCCCTTGATAAGTTCTCAAAAACGGCTGGGGTAGCCGGAACAGCGATGACTGCTGTTGCTTCAGCTTTAGCAATAGGAACTACTGCCATGGTTGCATTTGGCGTTGCGACTGGTAGGTCTGCCCAAGAAACCGAAAACATGGCTAGGCTTGCGGGGGTAACTGCTGAAGAGTTCAAAGGTTTAGACTTCGCAATGAAGCGCGCCGGTGTATCGGCTGAGAAATTCGGCGATCAATCCAAAGACGCAGCAGAGCGAGTTGGTGAATTCATAACTTCATTCGAGAAAACCGGCAAAGGCTCCGGCCCATTAAACGACTTTTTCGACACGTTAAAGCTAACTGAGGAGCAAGCATACAAAACAGCTCAAGCAATGGACTATATGAGTGGTGAAGAAATTCTACAGTTCATGGTTACAGAGCTTGAGAAGGTTGACGCATCAGCCAAGCAAATGAGCTTCGCGCTTGAGTCTGTAGCAAGTGACACGACACTTTTAATCCCATTACTAGCTGATGGCGGAAAAGAGCTTAAGAAGCTTAAAGAGGAGTTTAACGGTTTAAACAATGAGCTTAGCGATAGAGAGAAGCAGAACTATGTAGACTTTGCTAACAACATGGACGCGCTAACAACTTCGTTTACTTCGTTTGTTGCCAACGCATTAGCTCCATTTATCCCTATGATGAATAACGCGACAATGTCAGTAGCTGAGTTTTTTGCAGAGTGGAACACAGAGCTAGATTTAGACCGTATTGGCGATGCAATCAAAGATGCTGACTTAGCGCAAATATTTGCTGACGCCGACACCCTGAAAGAAATAGAAGCATTTAACAATCAGTTGGAAGTGCTTGCTAAGCAGCAGTTATCTCTTAATGAAAACAGACAGGCAGCATTAGCAGCGCAGCAGGAGCAAGGTCCAATTGTGGTTGCTGGTAGAGGCGGTGAGACTCAAGAGCAGTTTGAAGATCGCATAGCTAGAATGCAGCAGGATATAGATACAACAAGGGATTATTACGACCAGATAAAACAAGCTCAAGCTGACTTCGCGGCATTTCAAGAGGAACAAAGGGAGGAATCAGGTACTGGCGACCCAGTGGAACCAGAGGGAACGGTTCTACCAACAGGCAAAACTCTAGAGGTTCAGCTACAAATAGAGCAGGAGTATTATGATGCCTCTCTAGGAATGTTCGTAACCTACCTTGACGGAAAAGGAAAGGCGGAAAAGAAATCAAAGGATGATTCAGCAAAGCTAACAGAGTCATATCAAAAAAAGACTTTGGCTATGGAGTCCAGCAATGCCAAATCCATCATATCAATAGGCCAATCGTTAGCTAGCGATAGCGACACCATAACCCAAGGATTGTTTATAGCGTCTCAAGCGCTAGCAGCATCAGAGGTGTTTTTTAATACCCAAGCAGCATCAGTTAGAGCGCTTGCTGAGTTAGGTCCAATTGCGGGAGCGCCAGTTGCGGCAGCTATCGAGGCTAACGGATATATAAAAATGGCAGCTATAGCGGCGGCAACTCTTGGCGGCCTTGGCGGTGGAGGGAGTGGCGGAAGCAGCGGGAGCATAGCGTCTGCTGGTGGAACTTCTGCACAAGATCAAGGCCAAGCATCAGTTACCGGTGAAGTTGAGATAAACGAATCAATCGGTAGCGGAGCAAATAGAGACAACATTAGCAACACTGTTACAATAACCGCAGAAGATGGCGACGAATTAGCTGAGGCTTTCGCAAGCGTTATGAATAAGAAGCTTAACAGCGGCGAAATTACACTGGGGTAAAAAATGTATATCTCAACAAGCAACATACTAACAGATGGTAATGTAACGATAGTAGAGGACGCAGGAGCTAACCCGCTTCAGTACCTTTTAGATAAGGATTTTTCTGAAATATATCGAAGCGGTACCAGTTCAAACTTTTTCAGAATTGAGTTAGAGACTGATAATGTTGGCTATATCGGGCTATCTGGTTTAGACGTATTCGGCAAAGTATCAACAATTGATATCGAGTATTGGGACGGCGTGGCTTATGTAGTAGATGGAACTTATAACATCACATCAGATTCCACGATAATGCACGTTAACACGTCTAGCACGGCTTACACCAAGTGGCGCATAACATTTACTAAGATACTATCTAACTCTATTGTTGGCGTTGCTTACTTAGCTGCGGGTACTTGCTGGAATGTTCCAAACGGCGGCGAGGAATCTGGATATTCTCGCCCTTGGTCAACTCCAGCATACAAGCAGAGAACGCAAACTAACTTGGGAATGCCCACAGCAAAAGTTATCGAGTCAACAGGTATTAGCGGAACTCTTAAGTTCAACAACATAACAAATATAGATATTGAAGAGGTCTGGGTTCCTATGCAGGGGTTTGCTGTAAGGAATGGAATTTTTGTTGTCGAGGAAGAGGCAAGAGGCGATCGCGGATATTATTGTTATGACTGCATACCATCATCAGTTAAAGCCCACTCCCAGACAAGAGAGCTTCAAAACGTATCGATGAAGTTTAGCTGCTGGACGGGGTACGTTCTATGAGTATTGAGCATTTTGAGGTTTTATCTATTGAACTGCCATACGTTAACGGCACATGCACTATCCCTCAAGGCGTTAACTGGTCGCAAGGTTATCACACGCCTATTACTTGCGTAGAGAGCGGTAACGATACTTGGACGTATTACTTCGGCACAGCAAAAGTACCAATCAGCGTAAATGAATTTGAAGCCGGGCATCCAATATATAGGCAGATTAAATCTATATCTGAAACAACGCCGACTTTAAAGTTAGACGGCATGGCAAGTCGTGGTAGTTTATCGGTCACTTTTAATGACTGGGAAGGCGATCCCGGGCCAGTTAATACCACGCCAAACGGCACTTACATGTCAAAGTTTAACGCTCGCAACTTTTTAAGTGGTCGTGAAGTTAAACTCTATAGATTTACGCGAGAGGGCGGGGTTAATACCATCACCAGCACCTCTGTATACCTATCTGAGGCGTTAAAGGTGTCAGCTAGCGGTGATTACACGCTAATATGCAAATCTTACCTTGAGCGCACGTACAAGGACTATAACCAATACCCGCCATCAACGGATACGGTGTTAAGGCTTGATATTGACGAGACAGCAACGGAGATTCCAGTTAATGACTCCCAGTATGATTGGGTCTCACTGCCTAAAGCGATAAAGATTGGTGACGACTTAATGACACCTGTTTCTTACGATTCAGGAACTGAAATCTTAACAGTGCAAGGTCGCTCTTACGGCGTAAAAGGTGTGGGCGGGAATTCAATATCTAGAACCGTAGCCGAAAAGCACGATGCTGGTGATAACATTCAGATATGCACAGTATCTGATGAGCAACCAATGTCTGACTACCTAGTCGAACTTTTGCTAGCCGCAGAATTGCCACCTAGCTATCTAGACGCTACAGCATGGCAATCCGAGTTTGATGATTACTGGGCTGGAACCACAATTACAAACGTATGGCACGAGCCAATAGCGGTTAAAGATAGGATCAACTCCCTCTGCATGGATTACATGTTAGATATTTGGGAATCAGCTTTAGAGCCTGCAAAGATAAAAGTCTCTGCTGTTTCAGCATGGAAAGAGCCATCACAAGATATTGTTGTAGGTCGCGGCATTACAGAGCTTGGGTTTACTTATTCAACAAAGCCAGACGAGAGGGCATCAAGGACATTTGTTAAATACGACAAACCTTTTAAAACTGAAAATGATGACGCGGGTAATTATAAAAAAGTAGCTATTAACTCAGATACAACTTATGAAACCGATGATTTTTACGGATCAACAAAATCAGTTGAGCTTGAATCATCATCATTGTTAAACACTAATGACGCAACTCTAAGAACTCAGAGAAATACATCAAGGTTTAGCGTTGAACCTAGAGAATACTCTTGGGATTGCGAGGAGAAATACCTAAACTACCTTACAGGTGATATTGTTTCATTCACCCATCAAGACTTGCAAAACGTAGAGGGTGATAGCGAAGTTGTTAGGGCGCAGATAATCCAAACAAAGCCACAATACTCTTATAAGGGCGTAGGTAGAGCATATAAGATTAAAGCGCTTACTTACCTTCAGGCTATATCTGGAGGTGGTGGTGAAAATATAACTTATCGTAAAGACTCTGTAATTTCAGAAATTGACATTCATAATGATTTTGCTGGTAGGCCATCACAATCGGTTGACTGGACTGTAGTCCTAGATAACTGCAAGGTTTTATCCGATGACACGCTAAACCCATCAATGAGAAATGGCGCATTCGCAGCAGGCTCAACGGTAACGATTATCTGCATCAACGGAACTGACTGGCAGTCTCACTCAGGAGATGGCGGTAACGGCGCTGGGTGGATATACGAACCAGAGTTTAACCCGCCTTGGATACAAACCCCATTAGCTGGTGATGGTGGTGATGGTGGGATTTGTTTCAATGCTGACGGAGTAGACACCGAGATATATCTAGAAGGTGCAACAGGTAATCCGGCATATCCAACTGCTGACGGGTATATTCGAGCGCCAGGCGGTGGCGGTGGCGGCTCTGGCGGCTCATCAATAGGAACGCCGGGTAATGGAGGCGGTTCTGGAGCTGGTAACACTCCAGCAGTTGGTGGCGCCGGAGGTTCTGCGACTGACTTTTTTACAACTGTTTATGGCGAGCCAGGGCAAGACGGAGACACTAACGGTAACGGCGGTACCGGAGCAGGTGGTATAAATGGCGGCAACTGGGGTCAGAATGGCGTTGGCGCTGGTGGGATAGGGCCGGGCCAAGGCGGCTTAGCTGGTAGCGGCTTAATTAAATCGGGCGCAACTGTTACAATACAATACACAGATACAGCACGATTCATTAATGGTAGTGGCGACACTCCAGATTAAGGACTTTATATGTCAGTTCAAATAGCAGGTGTTTTACTTGATCCTTACGGCGAGATAGCCAGCTTTGCAGAGATACAATTCATAACCCTTCAGGGTGCAGGGGAAGTTATGACAACCGCCCCCGCTGTTTACAAGACTAGCGCGGATGGCTCTTACTCAATAAATGTTCAGTTCGGCGTGTTCGCTGTGCTGATGCGATACAATCAAAGCAATGGCAAGTTCCAGCAAATTAAAAAGGTTATTGTTAACTCTAGTACAGTTGCAACAACCTTGGGGGAGTTGCTGCTAAGCAATGAGCCGTTAACGCCTCCTGAAATTGCATATGTGGAGCAGTTGGTTGCTGAAGCCAAAGAGTATAGAGATGAGTCTGAAGCTTTTGCAATAGCATCAGAAGCAAGCTCTCAAAGCTCAGCAGTTAGCGCGGCAGAATCAGCGCAAAGCGCAATAGAATCAGCGCAAAGCGCAATAGATGCAGCCAATAGCGCGGCATTAATTGCCCCAATACCATTAAACGGTGGCGTGTGGGCTAGCGGTCAAACTTACGACTTTTACAACCAATACATGATTTACAATGGCGAAGCTTACAGCCCATTACCTGCAACGGTTTTGCCTTACACTGTAGGCACAGCTCCTGATTTGGGGTTTGTTTATCAAATTAAACTAAATGATCACGCAGCACTCGCTAACAGGGACGCCCTTAATTCTCACAGCGCCAGCTCTATTACTGGAGTTACTGAGATGGGGCTTTATTCTGATATTGTCATAGACAACTTTTCTGAGGCTGTAAATAACAACTCACGATTAGAGGCTATCGTGGACAAAAACACGGTGCCAATAGGCCGTGGCTCAACAATGTTTTTAAAGGGTTTCGACCACACCGGGGTATTTGGCTCTGGTAGAGATGGTATCCCGGCAAGCGGCGTAACAATAAACGCAGAGAACGGGCAAATGTCTGCAACGGGTGAGTACCTCTCCTGTCTAACCGCCTACTCTGCCACTGTTATCCCGTCAAACTGGAGTGTAAATAATGTTCGTCTTACTACGCCTAACGTACCCGATAAGTCAATAAACGTTTTTCCTGGCCTAGGGCGAGCCGATGATCATTTTGCATACGTGAATCGAGGAGGGAAAAATCATATAGTATCGGGTGTAAGGACGTTTAGCGATAATGGTATTAGTCACATGTTTGGTGACGTTGGTGTTGACGCAGCACGAATGGTCGAGAACGGTGTTTACTCTGACGTGATCATGGAGGGCGCGACAGATTTGGGGTTGCAAGTAGATTCAAGCAAATACGGGGTTTTCAACAATTTCGTGATACGAGGGTTTGAATTCGGTATACCGCCATCTCTAATTCCCGGGACTGCATACACTCACGCGATTAGAATGCTGGCACAGCAAGGGATTAATGGGGCTGAGTGCACATTTAACAGAATAGATAACTTTGTTATAGCTGATTTCACAAACGGGGCTGCAATGCAAACGGGAGCGAAAAATAACTGTTTGTCTTACTCGATAGACAACAGCTACTCTCTACTATCTTGGCAGCCATTAGCAGCGTCACCTACGGACATAACATCTATACGCAACAATGACGTAGATGTGAATTTCAGAGGCACAGTGATTGGCACCTCACAATCATCTTGTAACTTTAACAGAATCAGGATGACGGGAGAAGGCGCTGGGGGTTTAGTGTCTCAGACTAACCCTGATCCTCAAGACTTCGACACCCACGAGCATAGTGATTTTGATATACTGGCGCATGATATAACTCAAAATGCGGTTGGATTCAAAACTAAGTCAAGTAGGATAGCACTAAACCTGAAGGGTGGTCTGAGTAACGCAACTAACAGACCGTTTATTATAGACGCTGACACGTCGCGGTGTCACATCACCGGATTGATATCTGAGTTTAACCAACCCCCGGTATTTAGCGCGTCGTACAACATTGTCGATTTAATACAAGACGCCAGCGGGCCCCTTGATATGGGGGGTTTTGGTAATATACTTCGACGCGTTGATCCCAGCACCCAGTGCATTATATCGGGTTCGTACAACATTGTACAAACTCATAGCCGGGAGGTCAGAGACACCGCTTCAGCGTCACATAACATCCTAACCTGCGTTTCAAAAGCGACTGACGCAGCAATTCCTGTGATATTGAGTGGCTCTCGATACACTATGAACCTCTCTGTTTCCTCTGCTGCGGGACTGGGCACATCCGTCTCAATCGCAGGGAGCCATAGCTCAGGATCGATTACGGCGAGGAACGTTAACAGCGTGTGCGCGTCTATTACGGGAGATAACAACGCGTTGGTTATAGCTGCTGAGAGATCGGACGAAAACGACGCGCTGGTCGTCGGTGGAAACGAGAACGTTATACAAGTCAGCTCGAACGGTGTAGTGAGGGTAACAGGTGCCAATAATGTTATTTCTGGCGTATGCAGGTCGGTTGTTAACACGGGGTCAGGTAACGACGTAACAGGGTTAAAATCTATACCATAACAACAAAGCCCCTATAAACGGGGCTTCTTTTCACCTCTTAAGCCCGTTTAAAATCTGAGTGGTAAAGTAAAACGCCAGTATGATATTAAACGGGTTTGTTATATTCAAATCCATGAACGCGCTAACGTCAGCGGCTAACACGGTGCCAGGATTCAAAGCGGTATCATATGCAAACCTACCGATAATAGACGCAACCAGCCAAGTTAAGATCAACACTATCCACACAAAGCAAACGCACATAGCAATGAATCGCCTCGCTGGTGACTGATGCTTAGTTGCGTTCTGGTAGTCTAATACATACTGAGCTTTCTCCTTAGCTGTCCAATCTGTACCGCTGATTTTCTCAACAATCTTTAGCGCTGTATCAGCAACGCCGCTAAACCCGAACACCTTAGTGATAAAACTCCACATTATTTGTATTCCCCCACTCTCATTTGCTCGGCCAGCTCTAGAGCGCGATCACCTACTTGCCTAGCCCATTTACTATCAAGCATTTCAGCAGCAGCTCTAGTAAAGTAGCCATCATCAATTGCAGCTAGCATCTTTTTAAACCCAAGCAATCCGTTAACCCCAAGGTTAAACGCCATGTTAACCAATACATCGGCCCGGGCTTTATCTAGCTCATTAAAGAATGATATTTTTGCTGGCAATACCGACATTAAAAACAGCACATCATTCTCCAGCATTAAGTCAGCTTCAGCCTGAGTGATACCTTTATCATCTAGATTGCGACCATAACCAATTGTCGTTCTGTTGGATGTGCACTTGTAAGCCTTAAGCATTAACCCTTCATGACGCTTAAGCTGCTCTTGTAATTTACTCATCTTAGCTCCTCAAACTTGTTAGGCGTACCGCTATCAAACGCATCAAGCCATAATAGTGATTTATTCTGATTACACGAGTATGGATTATCACACTTGCACTTTCCATCCTCGCGAGCCTTATAACCTTCAGACTTTATACGTCTAATTGTAACACTGCTTAGCTGAGCCATTTTACACCCCAATTATAAAGTAAACACCATAAAGCAGACCGTTAATGCCAGCGCCACCGCCAAGCAAGCTGCTGATGATTACCCATGCTTCTCTTCTTCGTTATCTAATCTAATAGCTTGCCGCCGTAGCACTTTGAAGCCATCTCGTTTCCGAATTCCTTGATAGCCTTTAGCTTTGTTTCCTTTGTTGTCCATACCGGGTATTCATAAGCCATAGACACAATACTTTTAGCTGATTCATTATCTCCAGCCATAGCCATTAGCTTAGGCATTGGGAAATTATTCTGCCTCAACTTCATTGATGTCTCGCTGATTGAGTGAACCGACTCGCATCTGTCTTTAGCCGATACAGGCGCAACTGCTATCATCGCAATAATAAATAATTTCTTCATAACTCTCTCCTTAATTTTTACCCACGTTAACACGGTTTAGGCTAATCACTGCTCAGACCAGTTATACCTCTAAATATGTGAGCGATAACTTCATCCGTCCACCCGTTGCCGGCAATTTTGTATAGTTGCGAGTTACTTACCCCGCAGCCAAGTATTTTATCAATGTAATGCTCTGGTGTTGTTTGTAGTCGGAAGCATTCGCGAGGAGTTAGATTTCTGTATAGCTGCTCATTCTTAACTAGAAGGTTATCCTTAGTTACTGTTGATATGCAGCTTGTTTTATCATCACTACGAAGCTCTATAACCTGCTCTGTTTTTATCTCTTTATTGTAATCATCACGCTTGCCAGTCTCTGGGTTTATCTTTCTGCCAATCATCGCTCCAATTTTATAAAAATTACCATTCCATGAAGAAAACTGTCTAGCCGTCATGCATATCGCCTTATCAACACTTCCGTCATTGACGATTGCAGAGTATCGCTTTCTTAATTGAAATGAACCTTTCTCCTTCCACCACTTATGCCACAAATGAGAGTTTGGCTTATCAAATTCGTGGTCTAATATGTCAACCAAAAAAATACCTCTACTCAACGGTTCATCAATAGGAATATTAGACCAGTACAAACGCTGTCGATTCTGAGCGCTAACCAGTGATGAATTAATTAATATACTTTCAACTCCTAACTGCTCATCAATAACAGCCATGTATTCTTTTTTCATCTTTACATTTTCAAGTAAAAACAAAACATCAGGGTTAACAGATTTAATATGATTAAGAATGTCGACGAACACAAAGAACAATTTAGATCTTGGATCATCAAAAGCAAGCTGCTTACCTACAAAACTAAAACCCTGACAAGGTGAGCCAGCAATAATCAAATCAATGCTAGCCCAATCAATATCCCACTCCTTCCACTTGGTAACGTCACCTAAGCGCGTTTGATTTGGGTGAATAGCGTTACTAACTTGAATAGCGTACTTGTCCACCTCTGAAGAGTAGTAATTAGTAACATTTTTGCCAGCTAACTCTAAAGCTGTATACCCACTAGACTTACCATCAAACAAACTTAATACATTCATAACTCAATCCTAATTATAATTTTGACCAGTTAACGCCAGCATTCGTGCCAAATGCATAAACCCACTCGATAAGATCTGCCATTTTCTTTCTGCTAAGCTTGCTAGTTTTTTCAAAAATAACCTCGATTCCATTCCCATCGATAGCTGGAACCATTAACGCTTGCTCGTTTCGCTCTCTAAGCCAAGCAGCAACACAGAGTCTTTTCCAAACATCAACCGAGTACGTTTGCCCATAGTGAGTAATTTGAGCGCTTATATCGCTTAACATTGCGTGTATCTTTTTATTCTGCTCAGCATTGCGCCTATCGGTAGCCTTGACGATTTTAAACTCAAGACCACCTTTCGCTATTGCGTAGTCGATACTGTCAATCACAGATTGGCGTACCGACTCAGTTAGCTGGATTGATTTCATAAAGTCGTACTCAAATACTTAGCGCTCATAAGCATAACTGGAGTGAGGCCACCGTTAACCTTCTTGCGATGGTAAATCTCCTTAGCTACCTTAGCGCACTTAACACAACCGCTACGGCCTCTAGAGTAACGCTCAAAGGTTTTACACTTCCTACATGGCGTAACATGGGTAAACGTTTCATAGCCACCGGCAACGGCTTTTTCTGCCAAGTATTGAATTGATTGGTTGTTGCTCATGCTCCACCACCGTTTAGCTCAGTTAATAAAACTATGTTTCCACTTGAGTTTACAATTATCGAGGTATGTATTCCGCTGTAAAACACCCTGTTAATCGTCATTCTATTGTGCCCTAGTATGCGGCCGCACATTGTAAGATTGTGCTTTGTGGCCTTATACAGTCCCATTAGGGTTATATCGCCATTGGTTGTGAATCTAGTTAGCGCTTCATTGTCACGCTCTGCTTCTGGTTTGTACTGACTCATCACAATCTCCTTAAGTTTTACCAACCATACACCACAATCTAAAATTAACTGCTCCGACCACTTAATCGTTATCACATAGCATTTGCATTATTGTTTGGTCAGCTATCGTTGCGGCCAACTCTCCATCGATACTTACATTGCTAGCGGCAATAGAATACTCAACACCATTAAACGCATATTCTAAAATCTCAACATCTGCCATAACATTCTGCATTGGTTTCCATGCTTCCATAAATCACCCCTTACCAAAAGAATACTTATTGCATTTGCTTTCCATTTCCTGACCTGACTCAAAGAACCCATGCGCCCAGTAATCATCGTGACCGCAATCTTTACACTTAGTTTTGCATTCCATTAAATGACCTTCCAAAGTATCTGTTACGGTTACTTCGTTATTGCCTCCGCATGCATTGCATGAGTCGTTACAGTGGTATTGAGTTGGCTCATTGCTGCTATTAATTCTTGGTTTCATAAATCACCCCTTAGTAATGTTCTTCTGATGAAAGTGGATCAACACTAATAACACTGGGCTTGCCGTGACTCATAGCAATGACACCCTTTGCGTTCAACCTAGCCACCGCCTCGCGCCACGCTCCTCTAGATATTCCAGTTATTGCGCATCCATCATCCTGCGGTAAAAGCTTGTCACCCCTGTTAAATCTTTCGCAAATATACTTCATGGCGAAATCGGTTACGTTTCTATATTTTATAATCATCTAACACTCCCTATCTTCCGCCCCAAAGGTGATCTGTATCTCTCCAATCATCTTGAGGTTCGTCTTTGTCTTGATCTGGTATTTGGTGGAATGGAGACCAGTTTTCTTGAAGACCTTTAAACTTCAGGCATCTTGCTATCCACTCAAGCCTAATAACGCCAGTTGCACCATGTCTATTTTTCTTTACGTCAATTTCTGCAAGACCTTTGTCTTGAGTATCATCAAAATAAACTTCATCACGATAAATCGTTAATATCTGATCTGCTTCCTGCTCGATAGTTCCTGAATCCTTAATATCTCCAGTTCCTGGTCGCTTCTCAGGTCTAGACTCAACACTTCTGTTAACCTGTGCTAGTGCTATGATTGGGATGTCTAGCGTTCTTGCTAGCTCCTTCAGGGTCATTGCAATCTCGCCAACTTGCTCATGCCTTGGCGCGTTAGTGTTTACCGACTTAATACGTTGCAAGTAATCAATGTACAATCCATCGATATCATACTTGTGCTTCCACTCTCTAGCCTTATTGCAGATATCGGTTATTGTCGGGGCTGGCTTCTCGTATATTCTTCCTCCATTGTTTTGTAGCATCTCAGAAGCCGCAGCCATTGACTCGTATTCTCTTTCGTCCATACCTTTGCGGATATTGCCAATCTCAACACCTGAAGTGGTAGAGAACATCCTGTAACCTATCTGAACCTTGGGTTGCTCTCCCGACATTATTCCAACCTTTTTGCCATCTCCAGCGCCCAACGCCATGTTTATCATGCAAGCTGTTTTACCCATTGCTGGCCTAGCTGCAAGAATAATCAGATCGCCATTGTGAAAGCCGCCTATCTGAGAGTCTATATCTGCTATGCCAGTGCTTATCTTTCCTCTATCTTTAGCTCCATCTAAGCCTTCAGCAGCATCAGCCAAAGTGTCTGCAAACATTTCGCTAAATGAAAAGTCATAACACTTGCGCTCAACATTCATATTCATCAAAGGTTCAACACAACCTTGAATAGCCTCAACGTCTGCGCGCCCCACAGCCTCAGTTAGAGAGCCGATCACCTCGTTTGCTACCTTGCATGAGTGTGCGCGCCTAATATCGCTCTCAAGCGGCTTAACGTTGCCCATAAGGCTAGATCTACTTGCTTTAAGCTCTAAGTCTGCAAGCCAAGCAAAGTTTACATTTAACCCCTGCAAAACCATGTCATCTAAAACACCCATAGAGTCTGCGGTCATATTTCTAGCATTTAACGAAACGATAGATTTAAAAGCGTCTTTCAAATCAACGCCAAATATCATGTCGTGAGTCAAAGTTATATCTTGGAATCTATCTGGCTTATCAAGAAGCATTCCAACCAGCAGGGCGCTTGCATCCGTCCCTAATTCTAAATATCTCATTCACCAAACCCTCTAGGCTTTTTTCGTTCTTGTGGTTGAGCTGGAGCGGCGCTGTTCTTTTCCCAGGTTCTAACACATGCTTTCCAGTCTTTAATTTTAGTTTTCCCTCTCATCCATCCGCTTGCTGAATAGTGGTCAATGAAACCTTGGGGATCAACATAGTTTTTCCTTTCACAGCAGTACTGCACAACATCTTGTAATGAAGGAGGAGTGAAGCGACTAGTCTTTTTAATCTTTTCTACTTCTACTTCTACTTCTACTTCTACTTCTACTTCTACTTCTACTTCTAATTCAGGACATGTCTTGGCATTGTCAGGTAATGTCATGACACTTGTTGGCTCTATAGGTAGGTTCCTTTCTCCTAGCCAGGCTCTCATTTTTGGACTGTTAGTCATTGATTTGTCCATGCTTTCTGCAAGCTTTAGGCACGTAATTACATTGTTTGAGCTTTCAAATAACCCGATTGAAACCATAAATGTCATGATTTCCTCTACTGTTTTCTCTTGTATACATAGCTCAAACCCGATCGTCTCCGCATCTTCCTTAAGGTCAAAGGTTAGGTTGTCCTTATCTACTTCGTAGGCGATAGCTTCAAGGCAAAACCAGTAAATGGCATAACCATCCGCCCCATACTTGCGCCTTACCTTTCTAAGCTTTAGTGAGTTTCTTGCGTCGCTTTGATGCTTAAACCACTTCATTTTGCTCTGCCTCTTCATCAAGTTGGCGAGCCATAGATACCAGCGAGTCTGCCAATAATCTTAAGTCTTGGTGAGATACAGTTATAGCGCTAACTTGTATATCGCTAAGCAAGTCTCCGTCTTGAACACCTGAAGCAATAGTTATATCTCCATTGCTATTTATAAAAGCTTTAAGAAAGTTATTTTCCATCATGTTATAATTACCTCGTATGGTTTATTTAGCCTCCGGTACAACGGGGGCTTTTTTAATTTAAAGCCTTTAAGTTATTTATCGCTACGTATTCGTTAACTGCAAACCCCTTTGGTATATCACCCCGTAGGATCTCCAAGCCTAATTGCATTGCTGCTCTAGCCACTTGAGATTGGTCAATGTTGTTCTTCTCTGACAAGTCTTTAACTTGAAGCCATTGCTTATCTGCAAACCTAACTGGTAGTTGTCTCATTTCATTCTCCATTAATAATGTGCAGTCACTGTATATACAGTGAGATTACAAGTCAACCCCTTAGTTACAGGCAATAAAAAACCCGCTAAGTGCGGGTTTGGTTGGTTAGATTGGCGCGGCTAATCCGATAATACGACATGCCCATCATGAAGTACCTTAACGATAAAATCTTCAGCAAGTATTGTCAGGTCGTTAAAATCAAGATCTATTTCCACGTTTGTAACATCGATATAATACTCATCGTAAGTTTTTCTTTGTCTGAAAAATTGTGGGTTTACGTAATTCTCAAGCTTCCTTTTGCTATCGCCATCTACAATTTCAAGCGATCCAAGCTCTAAATAAGTTTTTACCTTGTCCATAACTCACTCCTCTAGATATCTAATACGCATCAAGTCTTGGATTGTTAACCCAGCTAGTTGCGCGTAATTCTTCGCTTCTTTAAATGTCATGTCGTGAATATCATCACTTACAGGTTCGGCGCTTGCGATAGTTATCGTTCCGCCTTGGTTTTGGAAAACTTTTAAATAGTTTTGGTTTAGCATATAATCACCTTGTTACGTTAAATTAAATTGCCTCGCTGATACGGGGCTTTTTTATTTCCGCAGCTCTGAAATCTTACTGCTCATCATCGCGGCAACTTCATCGTTAGACAAATAAACAGACTTGCCTGATAACTCTTTCTGCCAAGCATCTTTTACACATGACTTAATTTCAGCCTCAAGTATTAAATCAGATCCTACTTTTTCATAGGCTTTATTGATTGAGTAGTTAAGTTGTAAGTTAGACCATTGCTCAGCAGAGTTGCCAACATACTTGCTAAGCCTTACCGCCATAGAAGGAGATAGGTCAAAATCGCCACGTATAAGTCGTGATAGTGTAGAAGGGCTAACGCCCATGCTGTCGGCTGCAACCGTGATGGATATACCATTAGGCTTAAGGTAAACCTCTTGCAAAAACTCGCCTGGATGTGTAGAAATTCGTAACATTGTTAACTCCTTTTGTTGTGTGCATGTATTATTGCGCAATGAGCATCGATAGTCAACCCCCATTACCAAATAACCAATAAAAAGCCCAGTAAATAAGCATTGTTATTCTAAAATGTTATTAAGAGGCTGTTAACCTTTGGGGTATAATTGCCACACAAACAACAAGGTTGGTGAATGAAATGACAGAATGTAAAATTAATGAGCATAAGATTACTGAGATTGATCTTGAGGAGTACGAAAAAAGAAAAAAGGTGATTGATGAGCACAGGGCCTCAAGCGCTTTGTCTTGTGGCGCGTTTGGTTTGGGTGATGTTGGTGAAGGCGGGGTTATTGATAAATCAATTTCTGAATACTTGTTGGCAATTGAAGGTATGTGCTTCGCCCAATTCTCAGCTCTTTGTTATGCAGTGTCTAAATTCGCATTCCAAGAGTATTGCTACACAGAAGATTGCAAGTTGACCGAGGCTGAAAAGATCAAGGCTGATATAATAAACGATGCTTTATATGATGATTGTGGAATAATTAGAGCTGCTGTTGCTATCGGTAGTAATGATTAACATTGTATCATGTGGCGTGTGTCCGTATTGCGAGTACACGTTCACGAAAACTCAATTCCTCAGTTGCCACAACTGGGGGTATTGCAGTTCTGAGTGTATGGAGCTAGGAGAGAGCGGTAAAGCTTGGCTTTCAGGCATGAAAAAAGAAAATAACCCTGATTACGAGTTTGAATTCAAAATGCACTCCATGAGAAAGGCTCCAGTTAGAAGGAAAGGTATTTTAAGCTGATCAAAAAAGCCCCAGGTAAGGGGCTTGGGGTTAATCAGGTGTTAAGTATTTCTCTTATCTTTTTAAGTTTATCTTTCATTCCTTTGTTGCCGATCGTCTTTTCCTCTATACTGCTCTCGATTATCTTTAGTAGGGTTCTTGAGCTAATGCTTACCTCTGCAATTGTCTTTTTGCTTGTGTAGATAACAATATCCCTATTAGTTTCTGTCATCTTATTTGTATACGCAAAAGACTCATCGGCCGCACCTATCTGCTCATTAAGTTCACCCTCTAACTGTCTCAGTGGGGATATTAACGCTTCAGATTCGGCTATAGAATCCTCAATAGCCTTTATCTTATTAAGTACGTTCATCACTTACTCCCTATAAACTTATCTTCAAGCTCATTAATAAACGCAGCGTTGACCATAACGTGTGCCGAATGAGGTAGCCCGCTCTCAGGGTCGATAACCTCACCACGTTGCATAGCGAAAGCGTGGCGTAACAATGCAGCACGATAGCGCTCTAATGGTTCATCGATTAACCGCCATGAGTTAGGTTGGTACTTCATTGCGCCGAATGTCATCACCTTAGCCATTGAATCTATCGCGTTAGCTGGCAGTAGGTTATACATTGGCTTTTCGTGGTCGTATTTTGCTTGTTCTTCCATGTTCTCAATCTCCATTAGCATTTCTTGCGATAGCGAATACCCGTGATTGGTCTTTGCTTTGATTGCTAACTGTTTAAGCTTGTTCATATTCAATCCTTAAGGTTTGCTTGTGTTTCTTTAGCTATTCTTAATAAGTAGCCTTTTAATTTAGGCTCTTGAAGGTTTGCAACAGCTATTATTCTATCGGATTTCTTCTCCTTGTAAGCGTTGCTTGCGTCTTCTTGGTTATCAAAAGACCCCAAAAACTTACGTCCAAATATCGCGTAATACTTTCCTGATGGCTTGTTAAGGCTAACGCCAGGTGGGTATTTACCCCTAGATGAATCGCTCATTGTCATCATTGAATTTATTGACGTCGTAACCAGTAGGCATGTATCTGGTGAATAGATTTTATTGCCAGAGTATTTTATATCTTTATCTAGAGCCATTCCTTCCCAGTTTTTAGTTAGCAGCCACGACCTAAAACTCATAAAAGACAGCCACTCGTCACAAACTGAACACCCATTATAAGTTGGGTGTTTTTCATGGTACTTTGATGAGTAACACCTAGTTATCATGCTTCTCCATTTGGAATATATTTTACACACTGTTCTTTTGCCATTTATCACGGTATGCTTTTTATAGTCAGCATCATCTATACCGACTCCATTGATTAGATTTTTCATTATTTGCACCCCAAAAATCCAAAGTATGCAGCACTTCTAGTATCTTCATTGCTCAGGCCATCCCAGCCAGTTAAGCGCTTGAACTCGACTTTACCTGATGCAGCATCTTTCCACTTCTTACTAATTTTATGGTGAACCACTGGAACACCCATGCTTTCAGCTAGTCGTTCAATCTCAACTTGTGACTGCTGGCACATGCCAAGGCGTCTAGCTAGGGATTGCTGAACCTTTACTGAGTGACCGCCTCTAAATACAGCGTTGTTAGCACATACGTTTTCCATGTGAATTTCAACTTCATCAAAGCCTGGTAGCTTCTTTAGTGCTAATAACTTTTCTTGTAACTGCAATAGCGTCATAGACTTAAGGCTTAACAGCTCGCCGCAATCATAAGACGCTACGCCGTGCGCTTTGCTGTCTGGATCAATTCCTATAATGTATTTATCACTCATGCGTTATCTTCCTCAATAATATTCTGATTGTGAGCTTCAAGGTCTGCAATAACAGAATCAAGCTCTAGCAAGTACTTACCTGGAATCACTCCGCCTTTATCAAGTATCAGCAATCCGGTGATTTCACCATCTGCTTCAATCATATAGTCACATTCGAAAGTGACTGTTAACTCTGTTCTGCGTATCATAATTTAATTCTCGTTTGTTGTTGACAGGGGTAATAGTATACCCCATAATTAACCCCGTCAAGTAAATAAAGGAATCAAAATGGCAACGTTTAAATGTGACATACCTTCCGACCACAACGAAATGATAAAGCTTGCTGCTAGCGAATCATTCCAGAGTCGGCAGAAGTATTTAGAGCAGAAGATTATAGAAATTGCAGAGAAGCAAGCTAAGAAAGTTTTAAAAGGTGACTAGCATGGGTGATGCAAGAAAAGCATATGAAGATGAATGCGCAGAACTTCAAGGTTTAACGCCAGAAGAAGCAGAGCGCAAAGAGTTAGAGTTCTGGGGGATAGCATGAACAAGTCAGACACGATAGTTGAGCTAGCTAAGGCTATGTCACTGGCTCAAGGCGAAATGGGAGGCGCACACAAGGGCGCTAATAACCCTTTCTTTAAAAGTAAATATGCTGACTTAGGCGCGGTGATTGAGGCTGTTAAAGAGCCATTCAGCAAGAATGGGCTTAGCTATGTTCAGTTTCCTATTGAGGATAATGGGCGGGTAGGGGTTGAGACGATCTTAATGCATTCATCTGGGGAGTGGATGAGCAATAAGTTTACAGTGCAACTAACAAAGCAGGACGCTCAAGGTGCAGGCTCTGCTATTACATATTGTAGACGCTACGGGCTGCAAGCTGTTGCTGGAATACCTTCTGAAGACGACGATGGCAACGCAGCAAGTCCAGCAGCTAGCAAGCAAAAAGCAAATAAGTCTAATCCAGATTTAGATCTAATTGCTGATGCTATAAAGCGAGGCGACAAAGATTTTTACGCTCAAAACTGGTCGGGAATAATCGCCCAGCAATGGGGCAACTTAACACCACAACAAACCGAAATTTTAAATAAAGGATAAATGACATGGCTAAAATAGGCGTAAGTTTAAAGATTGATGTGAGCAAGATTGAAAAGGCTAGACTGTTCCAAGGCCAGAAAGGAACCTATCTTGACGCAACTGTATTTATCGACATTAACGATTTAGATCAATACGGCAACTCAGGGATGATCACACAAGACGTTAAGAAGGAAGAGAAGCAGCAAGGCGTTAAGGGTGCGATCCTAGGTAACTGCAAAGTGTTTTGGAATGACGCAGGGCAACAGGCTACGCAACAACAGCAAGCCCCGCAGATGCAGCAGCAACAGCAGCAACAGCAGCGAGCACCCCAACAGCAAACGCAGCAAATGCCTGGCGCTGATGACGGCTGGGACGATAACGAAATGCCGTTCTAACAACTTAAGCCGCTACTATTTGGTAGCGGCAACTTAAAGGAGTGATTGTAATGAGTAATGAATTAATAGTATTAGAAGAAAAGACAGCCTTAAGTGTTTTGACTAGTGATAATGGGGTTGAGCTGCTTATTGAGCATGTTCGTGATCAAGTCATGAATCTAGAGGGCGGCAACCTTAAATCAAAAGCAGGTCGCGCTAAAATCAAGTCAAACGCATTCAAGGCTACCAAGGCCAAAACTGCATCAAACGCCATTATTGACGACTTAATCAATCAGAATAAGCAATCTATAGCGGACAAGACAAAGGTTGAAGTGGAGACAATTGAGAAGCTTAAAGCGTCTAAAGTATCGCTAGGCGCAGGATTAGATTCAATTCGCAAAGATGTTAACGCTGAAGTTCAAAAGATTGAAGATGATATTCAGGCTGAGATTGATAGGCTAGCAGCGGAAGACGAAGCCAAGAGGCGCAAGATTGAAATTGATAGCTGCATTGAGCTTGCTCACTATATGAATGCTGACTTTGACAAGGCTAAAGCTGATTACATTGAGGCTGAGCGCTTAGAGAAAGAGGAGCGAGACAGAAAGATCGCAGAAGACGCCAAGGCGCAAGCAAAGTTAGACGCTCAAGCTGAGATTGACGCAGCGAATTTAGCAGCAAAGCAAGCTGAAGAGTTACGCATAAAGCAAGAGTTACAAGCTAAAGCTGATGCTGAAAACGCTGAACTTAAGCGCAAAGAAGATGCCAGATTAGCTGAGGTTAAAAGGCTGGCAGACATTGAGAAAGCAAAGCAGGATGCTATTGACGAGCAAGAGGTAATTGCTAAGCAGGAACGCGCAAAACAAGACGCAGCGGCGGCAAATGAAAAGCATGTTGCAAGTGTTCACTCTAACCTAAAATCGGTATACGTAGCCGCTGGATTCCCTGAAGACTTAGCGGTTAAAGCTGTGAAGCTGCTAGTTAAAAACAAACTTCCAGGTAATCACGTAATATTTAACTATTAACTACTAAACAGCCGCTCAAGGGCGGCAAGAGGATATGAATATGACAGAACTAACAGTAAAGCAGTTTTTAATCGAACGTAATGAACGCGATGGCGAAAGCGCTGATTATGATGGATTAGCCGAGACGCTAACGGAAGAAGGCGAAAGAGTTTATACAGACCCAGAAGTTGATATGCACAGGTGGTATGGTCGTCAGCGAGTGGTAAATAAGATTGATGATAAGTTTATTATGTTCTGGGATTACATTATTACTGGTGACAATAGCATGAGCGATATGGATTTAGAGTATGACCTAGACGGCGCTAAATTTGTAACCAAGAAAGAAAGAACCATTACCGAAACCTATTACGGTTAACTGGTCAGAGCAGTCAATTGGCTAAACTGTGTAACAATACATGCAGTTTAGTTAATTGGGGTTTTTATGACGGATATATCGAAGCAGATTAAGAAAGATTTGTTTAGCGCTAATAGGCGCATTGAGAGGCTGGAGGGTTTCATTAAAGCCTTACAGCTTAATAGTGTTTTAGATCATGTTAAGCGTGAGAAGTTACTCGAGGAGAAATGGTAATGAGTCAATCAACTAAAAATAAGCTCCAAGTTGTAGGTTTGTTTATGGTTTGCATTTTGATTATGTGCGCGGAGAGTTTCTGATGAGTATTCCAGCTGGCGCAACTCATGTTAGACAATGGAACGGTTCCGAGTGGATGCCAATGCATCTGAAGGTGGACGGTACTGGTTGTTACTTTTACAGCAAGCTTAACGGGTGGTGTAAGGACTGCGCTATAGCCGGCCATATCCTTGACTTGTATTATGACAAAAGAGTCAGTGAAGGAAGTTAAGTTTTACAATGGCGATGTATCTATAATGAAAAGCCAGAAATCTAGCGACCTGCAATACCTTAGAAAGCAAAATGAAGAATTGATGAATACAATAGAGCGCTTGCAGATGGATATGGAAGAATATCTAGATGAGCAGCACAGGTCTTGTTGGTACTATGGTTTAAATAAAGGAGAGTAAGATGAGTATGCGCAAAATTGAGTTAACCAAACTTGAGCGTGACGGCCTAACAAGGCACAAATTAAGAGTTGACGCGCCTAGCCAGCAATCTGACGTATTCAGGCTTGGCGTTAAGTGGGCGCAAGATAACGCACCGCAAAGTGAGTGGATTAGCTGTGATGATAGGATGCCAGCCTCTCACGAAATGGTTGTAACCATTGGCGTTGATGACGATGGAAGATTTTTGCGCCCAATAGTTGCAGCGCTAGCTGATGACGGTAAGTTTATTAGTGGCTATTCATTCTCTGGGAATAGGGTGGTGCGTATGCTGGTTGAGACATTCGCCACTCATTGGCAACCACTGCCAGAGCCACCAAAGTGAAATCACACCATAAGCTAATCATAAGGCTTAAATTAACTGAATAGATAAATAACAAAGAGGGTTTGATTGTGAGATATGAAAACATAGTCACAGTATCAATTGTAGCCGCTGGGTTTGTATCGCTAGCTTACCTAGTAGAGTACCACCCACTAAAGGTTACAGAGCCACCATTAAAGGAACTTAACCGTGATTATGTAGATTATCAAGGTAGAAATGTTTGCAAGGTGGTTAACGTTAGCGAAGGTGTGTTAAAATAACCACAGACACACCCGCAAGGAGGTGATCCAAAGTGGCAAGGCACAGACACCTTGCAGGCTTGGTAGCGTAGAGATACGTAACCAAGCCCCCTCAATAACTAACGTAAGGATCTATTCTGATGGCAGGAAAGCAAAGACCAATCAAAACTAAATCTAATGCAAAAACGACACCTAAGCCTAAAGCGAAAAAAAAGGCGGCTAAGTAAATTATGAGTCCAGTATGGTACATGTTGATATACATCATCGCGGCGCTTAAGCTTGATCGCGTGTCGTTTATATCTATGACTGCTATGGCTGGACTTATCATCCTTGAACACGTTACTCAAGATTACATATTCGCTCCTCTCGATATGCACCCCTCTTTTGATTACCTCGCAAAGCTAATAATACTAATCCCTTGGGCTTACTTCTTACACCACGAAAGGCATAGCGCTGTTCTGATGATTTACTCAGCGTGTTGCTTTGAGGTTCTTGTAGCTGTGAATATACTTCTTAACCCTGGCGTTGAAACGTCACTGTATATCGCCTACCCGTATGTAGTGTTCTCGTTCCATGTTCTAGCTGGATCAACGATACTAGGGGGAGGGCATGGAGGCTTATTTGATAATTCTCCTAATCGCAGCGGTGGTAGTAATACTCGTAAGGTTAGGGGTTAGCATATATGAGGGAGCATCTAGACGCGCTGATAAATAAAGCGGTTAGCTATGGAGCTATAGCTGCTGCGAGTGTTGGCGGCGCTAACGGCGTGATGAATCGCGTACCCGATGAAGTCGACTTAAGTATTGCTGAATGGGGTGGCATAGTTGGCATAGCTGGCGGAATCGTTCTTATAATCGAAAGGCTATACAATATTTACACTAAGTGGCAAGACAGAAGGGGTGAATAACGCAACTGGTCGGAGCAGTAAAAACAGAAAGCTATGATACCTTGGTGTTGTAGCTTTTTTGGTTTAATAAGGAGTAGATATGAACTGGGTATTAGTAATTGCATTAGGTTTGAGTCAAGGCGGAGGAATGGTATCAATCGATGGGTTTAGCTCAAAGGTTGAAGGCGAGAAGGCTGCTGAAGAGGTAAAGGGTGAGTTGGCTAATAGCTGGCGTAAGTTTGACTTTAAATGTATTAAGGTGAAGTGAATTATGAATAAGAGGTATAGGTTTTTAAATGGCTAAAAGGTATTTGTGACGATCAAATGCAGGATAACTACCTTAAGCCTAGAGGTGGATGTGACTCATGCTGCCCCAACTGTAAGTAGTGGGAGCCTCAAGGAAATAGAATTACAACAAGACCGCTAGATGATGGAAGCGATGAGAGGGTGTGCAATAGATGCAACTACAAGTGGCTTGCTATTTTTACCCCTGCTGGGTTTATACCTATTGAAGACACCAAGAAAGAAAAGTAACAACTAACCCTCAGTTAAGAGGGTTTACCCCATACCCCCCGATTAATGTTATAATTACATATCGCGCAGGGCGCTATAATCTCGGGGAGATAACAATGAAACCACTAACGGTAGAAATAAAATTCACAGAACTACCTCAATTCAATTATCTGGTTGATTTAATCGCCAGGTATCAAGATCAGCTACCGCAAGAAATGATAGACGAGTTATCAGAATTCGTTAAGGTCGGTTAGCATGGCATCCCTCAAGAACTCCAAGCATGAGAAGTTTTGCCAAGTGTGGCATGAGACTAATAACAAGTCTGAAGCTTATCGGCAATCACACCCAACGGCCTCGAAGTGGAAGGATGCAACTGTAAACAACAGGGCTTCAGAGTTAAGTAAGCAGGATGAGATTTTAGGTAGGTTTAGTGAGTTGCAAGAATTGGCCTTAAAGTCCCACGGCATAACGATTGAGAGCCTTCTTAAAGAGCTGGACGAGGCTAGAGGAATCGCTTTAAGTGCCGAAACTCCCCAAACCTCATCAGCAGTGTCTGCAACTATGAATAAAGCTAAGTTGGTCGGGTTAGATAAGCACGACGCAAACGTTAAAGTAGATGTTACCGTAAGGAATACACTTGACGACTTCTACAGCTAACCCAACTCTAAACCCAAACCTAAAAGACTTCTGGAAGACAAGGGTTTTACCTGACGGAACGCCTGTGACAATGCGTACGCTACACGGTGGCCGCATGTCCTCCAAATCTCATGATGCCGCAGGAATGGCAATAGCTAGAGCTAACCACCACAAAGAGGTATTTCTATGCACTCGAATGTACCAGAACAAGATTGAAGACTCTGTATACACACTTTTGGTAAATAAGATTGCCTACTTCGGGCTGCAAAACAATTTCAAGATTACAGCCAATTCTATCGAGCATGTTAGTAATGGGTCTGCCTTTAAGTTTTACGGCATAGCGAGAAATATCGAAGAAATTAAGTCATTTGAAGGAGCTACTGTTTGGTGGAATGAAGAAAGCCAGAACCTGAATAAGAAGATGTTTACCACTATTCGACCTACCATTATGCGCAACAAGGGAGCTGAGATGTGGTTTACGCTTAACGGCCAGCTGGTGTCCGATTACTCATGGACTCGGTTAGTTGAAAAGCCACCAAAGGGCGCGCTTGTTAGGCAGATAAACTATGATGAGAATCCATTCCTAACTCAATCCGCTCTAAATGATATCGACGCGGAATTTGAAGAAGATCAAGATTTAGCTGAACACGTATACCTTGGCATCCCTTATGCTGATGACGACCAATCAATCATTAAGCGGTCATGGATTAACGCCTGTGTAGATGCACACATCAAGCTTGATATGGATTTAACAGGCAATTGCTGTGTTGGGTATGATGTCGCAGATAGCGGGGCAGATAGAAACTGCATCACTAGGTTTAATGGATCCATAGCTGAAGAGCTGGATTCGTGGAAAGCTGGGGAGGATGAGCTAACAAAGTCTTCACTAAGGGCTTATGGTCACGTTGAGCAAGGAGGGTTGCTTTCCTATGATTCGATAGGTGTTGGTGCAGGTGTTGGATCGGTACTAAAGAATGCAGGGAAAAAGAATTACTCTAAGTTCAACGCTGGCGACACCCCGTTCAACCCTGATAGAGAATACGCCCCAAACATCAAGAACAAAAAGAAGTTTGAGAACCTAAAAGCTCAGGCTTGGCGAGATGTAGCTGACAGGATGAGAAACACTTTCAACGCCGTAACTAAAGATGCTAAATATAGCCCTGACGAGTTAATAAGCATAAGCTCTAGCATTAAAAGCCTAGAGGAGCTAAAGAGCGAGTTAAGCGCTCCAAGGTCTGACTACTCAAAGCGAGGCCTTGATATAGTCGAGTCAAAAAAGGACGTTAAAAAGCGATTGGAAGACAGGTCACACGATTTAGCAGACAGTTTTGTAATGGGGGCCTGTCCACACCTAGTTAAGCGCTCATCAACCCGACTTAATATCGGGTACTAATTGGTGGTACAATGAACAAAATTCAAAAGGGTTAAATGAAATGTCAAAGAAATCAGGTTTGCGCGAAGTAGACTGCGAATATCCAACACACCTGCAAATGTGGGAGGAGATTGACGCTTGTAACAAGGGCGCAAAGGCTGTGTTAGCGCTTGTAAGCGATGAACCGCCATCGGTGTACTTGCCATATTGTAACGGCCTTCAGTACAATCATTTAGACGAAGAGAGTCAAGCGCTAGCGAATAGCTACACCCACAATAGAAACTTAGCATCTACATTTAAGCGCAAAGCGTATTGGACTAGAGGGCGATTCTTTAACGCACTAGGCAAGACGATTGACAGCCTTCACGGGATGATTCATAACTACCAAGCAGTGTCTGACCTTTCTCCACAGATGACTATTATCGCTGAAAACATTACAGGTTCAGGGCAGCCGATTGAGGTAATGGAAAAGGTTATCACTTACCAGTTAATAAAAGATGGTCGTTATGGAGGCCTGTCTGATATGGCGTCAACTGACCGACAACTAACCGGCGCTGAGCAAGATATGCCAGAGTTCAGGCCTAGAGTGATTGGATACGAGGCAAAGCAGATACTTAGAGTTATAGTGATGGGTGGGTCATTGGTAGACATTCGACTTGATGAGCCTACGACGGTTAAGTGTGAAGATGACGAATTTAGCTATAAATGCGTAAGATACACTCGACGCTTAAATCTTCAGTATGCAGCAGATAAAGATGGAAATAACATCGGGAAGCCTGTTTATCACAATACATTATATGACGAGAATGACGACGTCATTAGTCAGTCGATACCTCGTGCTAACGGCCAATACTTAACAGAAATACCATTCGTGTTCTATGGCTCGGACGCCAACACCCCCGAGTACTCCACCCCGCCTGTGTTTGACATAGCCCACTTAAATCTTGGTCATTTCTCATTAGATTGCGACAACAGAAACGCAATAAATTACCACTGCAACCCAATGACGGTTGTCACTACCGACATGGACCCTTACGAGTTCAACACTAGAAACCCTGCTGGCATTGATTCTAGTGCAGATGGTAAGAACCAACTAAAGCAAGGCGATGATTTAAAGTTGGTGCAAATGGAAGCGACGGGAGCGGCACCTTCAGAGATGTTACGCGACCAAGATAGAATGGTAATGGCTGGCGCTCAACTTATAATGCCGAATAGCTCAACAATGACTCTAGGGCAAAAGCGCATAGAGACTGGATCATCCATGTCAACACTCGGGCGTATATCTCACAACGCATCAGCGGGTATTGAGAAGCAACTAGAGTACTTGGCAATGTTCGCGGGCGCGCCACTTGGTGATACTTACAAAGTAAACTCTAAGTTTATCACTGATGAAATGACGCCAGAGTTGCTTAACGCTCACGTGGCATTAGTTCAATCCGGCGCGCTTCCAGCGTCTACGCTTGGCGGGTCTGCTAGAGCGGCAGGGCTAACTAAGCTAGATGATGACCAGATTAAAGAGAAGCTAATGGAAGAAAGCGAATCGCTAACGGGTACACCTGAAGAAGTTGCATTGTTACAGGCTGAGATTGACGCACTGAAAGAACAGCTGGCTAGTCAAGAGTAAAGGATAAGCCCCAAGGAAGGGGCTGTTTTTATTTACCCCAGACGGTTAATTCTAGGAAGCCAATTATAATGCTGCTAGTGGTGCTAAAATCTAACTCACCATCCGCAATGAAATCCATAAGTAAAAACATCGGCACAACAATCACCATAAACGGAATTAACAGGCCTATAAACAATGCCAGCCTGATAGTGTATCTAATAATCAGTAATGGCTTGTTCATCGCTTACCACCTTTCGATAATTCATCAGCAATTACAGTAGCCGAGTTAAGCATAATATTAGCCATTGCTACAGATTTACCCATCATAGAGAATGCATCAGTAGCGCGCTGCGCCGCTATTGATGATGCTTGAAGTTGCGCCCCAGCTGCTATCATTGCGGCATTATAATGCCTAAACGCTAATCTAGCTTTAAACGGTTTGCAGTATCGAGTATCAACCCACTTTCTTTTTTTGTTCCACTTAACTTGCTTCATAAATCACTCCTTTATTAACTATATTGATTGTATGCTAAAATGACTTATTAACTGCCCCGACCAGTCAGGGATAAAATGACAACCGAAATCCTAACCACAATAGCAGCACAACAAACCGCAGACCTTCAGCGAGTAGCTAAGCAATTAGGTGCTGACTTTGCGCCATACGCTAAGCGAATCGAATTAGGTATATTTGATATCCTCAAGCCGTATGAAGATAAATCCATCACAAAGCAGCGCCAGGATAAAATACTTTCAGATATAGGTAAGTTAACTAACCTTGAGTACGCGGAATATAACAAGTACCTCGACACTCAAATGAAACTGGTTAGCGCTGAAGAGGTCTCGACAGGAGTGATGGCGCTAGATACCGCTATAATTTCTGATGTTGATATTAACGAGCCTAAAAAGTCAGACGTTACTACTGCTGTAATCGGTACGCCTATTCAGCAAGGTGATAAATCTTGGACTACTTACCGTGGTTCACAAGATGCCTTCAAGTCTTCATATGTAAGCGAGATTAATTCAGCGGCACTAGCCTCTATGCAGGGCGCGGCGAATGGTAAAGAAGTAGCAGATGCACTTTATAGTCAAATACATTACACAGGCAGAAAGGCGTCTAAGAGTGTTCTCGACAGGTCGCGCAGAAGTGCCAACTCACTAAGCGCAACGCTAACAAATCACACGGCGAACGTTACTCGCGTTCAATTTGGCGAGGCTAATTCGAAGTTGGTTAAGGGTTATGTGTTCATCGCTGTGTTGGATTCTCAGACCTCGCAAACTTGCCGTAGCGCAGACCAAACCACAATGAAAGCCAGTAACCCCAAGTTTTCGGCATGGTCTCCACCGCGTCATAGAAATTGCAGAAGTGCCCTAAGCTATGATGTTGACGAGAGATATAGATTAGACGATGACAGCACAAAGCGCGCATCCTCT
>Ga0213861_10000485_pt1 | contig 34841 bp, 28 predicted proteins | sample PICome_4_FD_160110 | JGI IMG/M metagenome (GOLD analysis project Ga0213861, IMG submission 160110) | Coastal seawater microbial communities near Pivers Island, North Carolina, United States - PICO131 | ecosystem: Environmental > Aquatic > Marine > Coastal | place: USA: North Carolina... | reverse complement strand
CAACTTCAACAACGATCTATGTTCGAGTTGAAGAGGATGGGTTGCCTGATTGTTATGAAACTACAGAATTTGAACTTATTGTTAATCCTAATCCAGAGGTCACAGACCAGAGTACTGCTGTTTGTAGTGCATCAACTGTAGGTCTTACTTTGGCTGATGATGTAGACGGACCATCTGTGGTGAGTTATGATCTTACGTCAATTGCACCAGAGGCAGGATTAGCAGCAGATGCTTCAAATGCGGTATTAGCCGCGAATTTAGCTTCAGATGCCATTGCATCGGATGTGTGGACCAACACCACAGCTACACCATTGGATGTGGTTTATAGTTTTACGCCAGTATCATCGGACAATTGTACAGGCGCAGCCTTTACAGTCACTGTTACCGTAAATTCAAATCCAGAGGTCACAGACCAGAGTGCTACTGTTTGTAGCGCATCTACTGTAGGTCTTACTTTGGCTGATGATGTAGACGGACCATCTGTGGCGAGTTATGATCTTACGTCAATCACACCAGAGGCAGGATTAGCAGCAGATGCTTCAAACGCGGTATTAGCCGCGAATTTAGCTTCAGATGCCATTGCATCGGATGTGTGGACCAACACCACAGCTACACCATTGGATGTGGTTTATAGTTTTATACCCTACGACGCTATTGGTTGTATAGGCGCAGCCTTTACAGTCACTTTTACCATAAATCCTGAGCCAGAGGTCACAGACCAGAGTACTGCTGTTTGTAGCGCATCTACTGTAGGTCTTACTTTGGCTGATGATGTAGACGGACCATCTGTGGCGAGTTATGATCTTACGTCAATTGCACCAGAGGCAGGATTAGCAGCAGATGCTTCAAACGCGGTATTAGGCACAAATTTAGCCTCAGATGCCATAGCATCGGATGTGTGGACCAACACCACAGCTACACCATTGGATGTGGTTTATAGTTTTACGCCAGTATCATCGGACAATTGTACAGGCGCAGCCTTTACAGTCACTGTTACGGTCAATCCTTTACCAGTTCCAGCCCCAGCGTTTATTGACTCTAAATGTGATGATGATACCGATGGTTTACAGACCTTTGATATGAGTGGAGTAGCGGCCCAGGTGATAGGGGCGCAGACGGATATGGTGGTGAGCTACCACCTTACACCAACAGATGCTGAGAACGACACTGCTGCCTTGGGTGATAACATCACCACAACGATACCAAACCTACAAACGATCCACATACGATTGGAGAACACTCTTACCAATTGTTACGCCACCAGTACCATAGATTTGGTGGTTGATCCTTTGCCGGAGGTCGATTTGGAGGACAATTATGTGATTTGTTCTGATGCTACAGGAGGCGGATTAGATTATGTTGTTGTTGATCCAGGGCTTTCACCAGCGACTTACAATTTTATATGGCGAGACGAACTTGGAGATGTACTCAGTACTGATTCAACCTACACGGTTGATCAGGGTGGTATTTATAGCTTAGAGGTCAGTTTTGCTTCAACAGCCGCAGGCTGCTCAGCACCTTTAGAGATTTTCACGGTTAGTGAGAGTGGAGCCCCAGCAGTGACAGTAGATGTGGTGACTGAGGCTTTTGCAGACACACATGTGGTTGTCGCTACAGCTGTCGGGACAGGGATTTACGAGTTTAGTTTGGATCAGGGTCCATGGTTAGACAGTGGAACATTTATAGGGGTAGATCCTGGCGAGCATATGGTTTATGTACGGGATGTGAATGGTTGTGGCGTAACAGCAACGATGATTTATATTGTAGATTATCCAAAATATTTCACGCCCAATGGCGATGGCTACCACGACACGTGGAATATTAGCAGTTTATGGCATCAAGCTAACGCAAAAATTTATATATTTGACAGGTACGGAAAATTGCTTAAGCAAATCACCCCTGCAGGTGAAGGATGGGACGGCACATACAATGGCCAGCAGATGCCATCCTCAGACTATTGGTTTTCATTAGAATACCATACTGAAGGCCAAAATGACCTCAAGCAATTTAAAGCACATTTTACTTTGAAAAGATAAAATTAAAATGAAATTAACCAATAAAATTACATTCCTGCTTGTCTTGTGTTTTTCAATTCATGAACTTCAAGCACAAGAAGGATTACCAATATATTCAGATTACTTGACTGATAATTACTATTTGATTCACCCATCTATGGCTGGGGTAGCTAATTGTAATAAAGTCCGATTGACCGCCAGACAACAATGGTTTGGACAGGAAAACGCGCCAAGTTTACAAACATTAAGTATTAATGGGCGAATTGGCGATTCTCAATCTGGAGTCGGTGCTATTGTTTTTAATGATCAAAACGGATATCATTCTCAAACAGGAGCCTATTTTACTTATGCACATCATTTGATGTTTTCTAGAAATACAATCGACTTAAATATGCTATCGTTTGGCCTCAGTGCAGGAATGATTCAGTATAAGTTAGATGAGACTGCTTTTGTTGAGTTTGACCCTATTATTGGGGGTATAGAACAAAGCGCTACAGACTTTAATGTGGACTTTGGATTTTCATATCATTTTATTAATTTCTATGCACACGCGACGATTAAAAATCTTCTTAAAAATGAAGGCGTTAACATCAACGAGCAAGGCGTCAGCTATGATAATTTGACAACATACCTTTTTTCTGCAGGAAATGTATTTTCAAAATTTGGAAGTGATTGGAGTTTTGAACCATCTATTTTGTTTTCGTACAAAGACGCTACTGAAGAATCATTTATTGATGCAAATTTTAAAGCTTACAGAGATTTTGATTTTGGCTCTATCTACGCGGGGGTATCATACAGAAGAAGTTTTGATGGAGCAGAATATATCAACGGAAACACGGTCAGCAGTCAAAAGCTACAATACTTTACACCGCTTGTTGGTATTGAATACAACAACTTTATGTTTGCCTACACCTATTCTTATCAAGCCAATTCGATTGTACTTGACAATGGAGGGTACCATCAGCTCACACTAGGGTTCAATTTTGGATGCCGTAAAGAAAAGTATGACTGTAACTGTCCAAGTGTGAATTAGATTTTAATCTAATTTTTTAATAGTTCTTTTTTCCAAATTCATCAAATTAGCCATTACATCAGTCGATCCGTTTGTGAAGAATGAATAATTCACACTCTGTTGACTAGAATTAAAAAGATTATATTTTTCAAGTATTGCTTTGGTTTGTTTTGCAACTGCAGGGCCAGATTCTATTATTGTAATTCCTTCAGGCAGTAATTTTTTGAGAACAGGAATTAAAAAATGATAATGCGTACACCCCAATACCAAATTATCTATTTTGGCCTCTAGCATTGGCCTTAAATAGGCTTTGACTAACTTTTCCATTTCATCAGAAAATAGCGCACCAGCTTCAATAAGCTCTACAATACCATTGCCTTCTTGCTCAACGACGTTTAAGTTTGAAGTGTATCGCTTAGACGTTTCGTGAAAAAGTGTACTGCTCAAGGTACCTTTTGTAGCTAAGATTCCTATAGCATTTGTCTTAGTTTTAAACGCAGCTGGTTTTATGGCAGGTTCAATTCCTATAAATGGGACTTTATACTGTGCTCTCAAGTGTGAAATTGCATTAGTAGTTGCTGTATTACAAGCAACAACAATAGCCTTTGCGCCTTTGTTTAGGAGTAATTCTGTGTTAATTTTTGAGCGGTATAGAATTGCCTGTTCTCCTTTTGTACCATAGGGGGCATATTTTGCATCGGAGATGTAAACTGTAGATTCATCAGGCAGTAGTGTTGTTATTTCTTTCCAAATAGAAAGCCCTCCAGCGCCAGAATCAAAAATACCTATAGGGTTTGTACTCATATATGTACAAAAATAAAAAAGCTGCTCACATGGGAGCAGCTTTTTAGAAGTATTTTTTAGACTTATTAGAACCCTAATTCAGTTTTTACGTCTGTTAACAAGTCTTTTCCGTTGGCCATAATAACTCCCTGACCTTGTGAAGAATCTAGTACATAGTCAAACCCCTGTGCATTACCAACTTTAAGAATAGCATTTTTTGCTTTTTCAGTTATAGGCCTTAAAAGGTCTAATTCCTTTTTTTGCAAGTCTTGTTGGGCTTGTGCTTGGTACTGACGAATACTTTGTTCCATACTTTGGACTTCTTGTAAACGCTTACCGTTCTCTTCATCGGTTTTTGTGGAAGATTCAGCGTCGTACTGCGTAATTTTATTTTGAAGCTCAGTAGCCATTGCTTGAATGTCAGTTTCGTAGGTCTTAGCTAATTTTTCAAGTTCAGATTTTGCACTTTTCATGTCAGGCATAGACTCTACCAATTCTTGTGTATTGATATGTGCAACTTTAGATTGTGCTTGAAGAGTAAGACTAGCTGATAGGATGAGGGTTGCTGCTAATAGTAGACTTTTTAAATGTTTCATTGTTTTTAGTTATAATTTAAATTTACTTTTTATTATTTTTAATACTGTCGCGTTTGCGTTTTTGCGCTTCTAATTTTGCTTTGCGCTCGGCTAAAATACGCTTTTTCTTTTCTTCTAAAGCTTTTTTTCTTGCTTCTCTATCGCTTAGGGCTTTATTTGCTTTTTCATTGCTTTTAGTGTCTTTCTTTTCGTCACTAGTAGTTTCATCTTTGGTTGTTGCGTCTTCTTCCCCCGCCTTTTTACGCTCTATTTTGTCGCGTGCTTTATCTCTTTTTTCTTTAGCTATACGCTTTTTTTCTTCAATTTCTTTTTCGCGTGCTTCACGCTTTGCCTCTAGTTCTGCTTTTCGTTTGGCCAAAGCTTCAGCCTGCTTGGCATTGCGTTCTTCAAGCAACTGTTGGCGCTTATCAACAGTTGAATCAACTTCGTTACTATTTTCTTTGTCCTGACTTGATTCACCTTCTTGTTTTGAATTTCTATTTTGCTTTTTATTGCGTGCTTTATCTCTTTTTTCTTTAGCTATACGTTTTTTTTCTTCAATTTCTTTTTTGCGCGCCTCGCGCTTTGCTTCTAGTTCTGCTTTTCGTTTAGCTAAGGTTTCAGCACGTTTAGCATTTCGTTCGTCAATTAACCTTTGCCGCTCATCTTTATCAGAATCAACCTCTACAATATTGTCTTCTTCTTCAGCAGCTTTACGTTCTTTTTTGCTATTTATCTGTTCGCGTTTTGCAGTCCTGTTGATAGTGCGCAGTACTTGCTCACTAATATCATAACGATCTGCAGAGTATAGCATGACGACATCAGCAGATTTATCAAAAATAAAATCATATTTTTTGCTTGTGGCAATTTCTTGTATAGCTGCAAATATTTGGTCTTGAATGGGTTGAGTCAATTGTTTTTTCTGAATCATCAAATCTCCATTTGGCCCAAATCGCTTTTGTTGGTAATCGATGATTTCATTTTCTATAATTTGGAGTTCTTCTTCACGCTCAACAATGAGCTCATTGGTAAGTAAGACGCGCTCGTTATTGAGTTGTGCTTTTTGAGTTTCTAGTTCTGCAAGTCGTTGTTCAACTTCTATTTTCCATTGCTGAACCTTAGCTTCTAATTGATTTTGGGCACTTTGATACTCATTAACATTTTCTAAGATGTACTCTGTGTCGATATAACCAATTCGTACACCGCGCTGTGCATGAGCAGCACCAATGGTCATTGCAAGAAATAATACAACTACTAAAGTTCTCATTTGGGTTGAAGCGAATATGTTTATTTTTAGATACTTCATATTGTATAAATTTCATTAATCTGACTTAAGTTATCAAATTAACGAAATTAATTTCAATTTATTTTAATTCATTAACATTCAGCGGCTTTGTGATGCCAATTGTTAAAATTGCTGACCCAAGATGAAATGTGTTTCCCATCCATTTTTTACAGTACTGCCAGGAATTGGATCAAATCCGTGGCCAAAATCAATTCCTAGGAGTCCAAACGCCGGCATAAACAGACGAATTCCAAGCCCAGCTGAACGTTTTATGTTAAAAGGATTGAAATCCTTAAAGTCGTTGTATGAGGCTCCACCTTCTAAAAACGCCAATGCAAATATTTTTGTTTGCCCTTTTAATGTAATTGGGTGTCTAAGTTCGAGTGAGAATTTGTTGTAGATACTCCCACCGTCTTGACTCGATAAGGATTGATTGGCATAACCGCGTAGTGCAATAGCTTCACGGCCATCTAGTCTGTAGGTAGTCATTCCATCTCCACCCAAAAAGAACCGCTCAAAAGGAATTACACCACGATCGTTGTTATATGCCCCTAAAAACCCAAATTCAAAGCGTGGCCTCAAAATCAACTTTCCTTTAATTCTTGTGTACCAATCGCCCGAAAACTTAATTTTATAAAATTCTAACCATTTGAATCGCTCTTGGTCAATCTCACTAATACGTTCATTCGCTGCATTTCTTTCAGCAATTTCATCATCATCATTAGTATTGCTCAATTCACGAATTCGATCAGCTTTTTCGTCCCGCTCATTTTTTAGTGCAGCGTAATCAACGCCATTAACTGCAGAGTAAGGAAATGTTACTTTTGCTGATAAACTAAAATTCGATCCTCCTTCTGGGTAAATCGGGTCATTATAGGTGTTGTTTCTGCTCAAGCCTATTGTATATGCCAAATTATTTGCGCTACCATCACCAAAAGTAAATAGCCCCGTATTGTAGTTATTCAAATCGTAATATTGATAACCTAAATTCTGTGAAAGCACAAAATAGTCATCTGGGACAGTTAATTTTTTTGCAATTCCAAAGTTAATACCAGTTATATTGAAACTTCTATCTTTATCAGCTGATCGCGTGGCTCTGTTGTAAAGGAATTGTTTTGTTTGTGAAATCGAAGTTGAAAATTGAACAGGCTTTTCTCCACCAAGCCAAGGTTCTGAAAATGAAAAGCTGTAGGTTTGAAAAAATTGACTGGCTTGTAATCTCAACGATAGACTTTGTCCGTCGCCCATTGGGACTGGTGTGTAGGCTTTTTTGTTAAACAAATCTTTTATAGCGAAATTGTTGAAGGATAGCCCAAGTGTACCAATAAATCCACCACCACCATAACCCCCTTGAAGTTCAATCTGACTAGATCCTTTTTCGACAACACTAAATTCCATATCAAGTGTGCCGTCGTTAGGATTTACATTTTTAAAGTCTGGAGAAATTTCTTGCGCATCAAAAAATCCTAACTGCCCAAGTTCACGAACAGTTCTTACGACATTACTTTTACTATAAAGCTGCCCAGGGCGTGTACGCAATTCGCGATACACCACATGATCGTTGGTTTTGTTGTTGCCCTTGACAGAAATATTTTTGAAATAAGCAGGCTTACCTTCAGTTACTCTAATTTCCATGTCAATGACGTTCCCATCAGCACTAACTTCAACAGGTGTTATTGTAGAAAATAAATATCCGTTGTTTTGGTATAAGTTAGTTAGATCAAATGCATCTGGATCTGAGTTATCAGCAATACGTTTTTCAAGCTCTACACCATTGTAGGTATCCCCTCTTTTAATTTTTAAGACTTGATTTAACTGTTCATCAGAATAGATGGTGTTTCCCAAAAAGTTTATAGTACCGTAAGTGTATTTTTCTCCCTCTTCAATAGTAATATTGAGGTCGACTGTTTTGTCATCATTCACAACCAATGAGTCGGAAACTATTCTTGCGTCCCGAAATCCTTTTTCCTTTAGCTTGTTTACGACACTCACTAAATCTTCCTCATAATCAGCTTCAATATATTTTGAACGTTTGTGGACTCTAATTAAATTCTTTTGCTTTGTATTTTTCATGGCTTTACGCAGGCGTTTACTGCTCATTTTTTCATTGCCATAAAATGCTATTTTTTTAATCTTAACCTTTTGACCTTTATCTATTCGAATACGCATATCAACTCGAGTTTTCTCAACAGAATCAATGACTTTGCTAGTACTTATCAATGCTTTTGCGTTTAAATATCCTTCTTTTTTGTATTTATTTTCTAAATAGTATTTTGTTGTAGTTATTAGGTTTTCAGTAACTTTAATTCCTGGGGTCAGTTTGTTTTCGTCTATGATTCCACTGATTTTTCCTTTCTTAACCCCCGTAATTTTCACTTCCTTTAGCTCAGGGAGGTCGTCGAGTTGAATTTCTAGATAAATTTGATCCCCTTCAATTTTTGAGATAAAAACATCAATGTTAGAAAATAAATTTGAGTCCCATAATTTCTTTATTCCATCACTAATTTTTGTACCTCCCGGAATAGTTACCTTTTCCCCTTTGATAAGGCCAGAATAGGTGATGATGGTTTCAGCACCATAAACGGTTTCCCCTTTAACACTGATGTCTGCTATTGTGTAGTCTTTTCTTTTGGAAATATCTAATGCTTGTCCATGTGCTGTGTAGCACATCAAAATCATGAGACAAGAAATTATATTAAGAAACCTGTAGGTGTGTTTAGTTAAGTTGTTCACTTGTTTTTCCAAATCTTCGTTCTCTTTTTTGGTAACTGGCAATAGCCTTATATAAATCTTCATCACTGAAATCAGGCCAAAACACTTCAGTAAAATACAATTCAGCATAAGCAATTTGCCATAATAGAAAGTTGCTCAGTCGTTGTTCACCGCTTGTTCTTATCAGTAAATCTACGTCTGGCAAATTTCGCGTGTAAAGATGCTGATTTATTACCGATTCATCAATTTTTTCAGAAGAAATTATATTATTTTTAATTTTTTCTCCAATTTTTCGCACCATTTGGGTTAATTCATCTCTTGAGCCATAGCTCAAAGCAAGATTTAAAGTCATTTTAGTGTTCGATTTGGTGGCATCGGTCACATGAATCAGCTCGTTGTATACTTTTGTTGGTAGTGTTTTAATATCTCCAATCGCGTTCAACCGGATATTATTTTTCTGTAGGGTTTTAATTTCTTTTTTTAAAGATGAAATTAACAAACGCATAAGAGTTTTTACTTCCAGTTTTGGGCGCTTCCAGTTTTCTGTTGAAAAAGCATAAAGCGTAAGGTGTTCGATGCCCAATTGCGCACAACTTTCCACTGTGGTTCGCACTGATTTTGTGCCATTTTCATGGCCAAAGGCACGAATTTTTCCTTTAGATTTTGCCCATCGCCCGTTGCCGTCCATAATAATGGCAATATGTTTGGGGAGAGGGTGATTGAGTATGTCGTCTTTTGAGCTCATTTAATAGTCACAAAAACAAGGGTTTTGTCCAAAAGTGTAAGTTAAGGTAATTCCACTAAACACGTACCAGTCATTGTTGTTAAAGTTTCCAAATTGTAATTCTTTTAACTCATCAGCATCAGGAATGCTACCGTCCAATTCGTCCGAGAAAGTGTATCTTGCTGCAACTTCTATACCAAAAATTAAATCCTCGGTAAGGTTAACTTTCATTCCCAAAGCAATGGGAATTCCAAAAGCATTGCTTTTTGTTTTTTCAGGGATTAGTTTATTATTGCTGTAGTAAAAGTTTGGATGGTTAAGCATGCTTACACCAGTGTAAATGTAAGGGCTAAAGTTAAAGCTATTGCGGTGCAAATCGAAGTCTAGAAAAGTAAATTCAATACCTGCAGAAACTTCCAGAGCCTCTTCTTTAAAAAAATACCCTCTTTCTTGTCTTTTTGGATCAGAGGACTTGCGGTCATTACCTAATAAAGTGGTATAAATAACACTAACTCTGTAAGAGTGTCTTGCACTTCTGTTCCAGCGAAATATTCCTCCAATTGCTAATTTTTTTGGGGCTATGAATTTGGTAGAACCCACATCACCAATAAAATTTGACCCTCCGCCAAAAACACCAATTTCATAAATTTGAGCACCCCCCAATTGTATGATTGTGGCAAAAAGTAGAATGCAATAAATTTTTTTCATGTAATTTAAAATGAGTGCAAATATAACAAAATTGAAATCGCTTCAAAACAGATTCATTTTGAATAAGTTAAACGGAAAAATATCGAGATTATTACTTTAGTTTCTGGGATCGGCACCCCAGAGCAGTTTTTTGCGCAAAGTTTGAATAAAGGTGCCTGCTTTAAGTTCAATCATTTTAATATCAAAAGCTGCTTTTTTGATGGTAATTCCAATCGAGTTGTCTAGTGAGTTAATTCGAGAGTCTAAAGAAACTAAATACTCATGTTCACGACCGCTAACGTTTAATCTAATTTTGTGTTTTGCTGAAATAACTAAAGGGCGTGCATTGAGGTTATGAGGTGCAATGGGGGTAATTACCAAGCTATCGGATTCTGGCATAATGACTGGTCCTCCGCAACTCATGGAATAGCCTGTTGACCCTGTAGGCGTGGAAATAATAAGACCGTCGGCCCAATAAGAGTTTAAATACTCATCGTCTAGCCAAGTTTCAATACTAATCATCGAGGTTGTATTTTTCCTACTTACCGTAACTTCATTTAATGCAAAGTCTAGTTCAAAATTTGATTCTTTTTGATTGGTAGTTACCGATAAAAGACTGCGTTTCGATATGCGGTATTTCCCTTCAAATATTTGGTCTAAAGCGCCAACAATATCATCCCTTTTTATTGTTGCTAAAAATCCAAGTCGACCTGTATTAATACCTACAATAGGAATATCTAAATCTTTGACATGTGTTATTGCTCTTAAAATTGTTCCGTCACCGCCCACGCTAATCATAAGATCAAAAGAGTCATCCAAAGCAGTAAAGGTTCCAAGGTTATAGGCTTTAATTTTTATGCTGGAGTGTTCGAGAATGGAATTATAGAAATGAGCATCTACAAAAACTTCAGCAGATTTATTTCCCAAATAATCGAATAGGGCAACAATAGCCGAGCGAGATCGTTCATTGAATTCTGGACCGTAGACTGCTATTTTCATGGGTCAAAATTACAAATTTAAATACCGATTCAAGTATGCAGAACGATCTTTAAGTGTTTTTAAAAAACGATCGTCTTCGTGACCAGAAATAATTGTATAGCCGTATCTTCTAAAGGTTTCAAATATGGCACTCAGGCCAGAGTTTTCAATTTTGATGATAACTTGTACCATATCATTCCTTATTTTAGAAACAAATACGCCAAGCATTTTTACATTATTTGATTCAACAATTTGACATATTTCGCTTAACGAGTAGTCTTTGTATGCCTTTTCGACAATGATAGTACCACCTGGTTCAGAAAAAAAAGGAGTGTTTCTAAATAATGAAATAATATCAATAAGTAAATAATACCCCAAATAATTGTGGTTTGAATCTAGAACTGGCATCAGGTTAGAATCGTTGAGTGCAAATGTGTCTAGGACGTCCAACCAAATTGCAGACTGATCTACAAAAAAATGCTCAACAGCATAAAGGACATCCTCCACTTTTTCGTTTCCATCAAAGCAATACACATCAGTTTCAGAAAGACATCCGATATAAATTCCATCTTTTTGAATCGGCACATGCGAATAAGTCAGTTGATTAAACACTTCTTGAAGCTCCTTGATTTTGGCGCTTACATCAAAAGGTCTAAGATCGTTGATGATGTATTGATCTAGTGGCATATCTTATTTATAAGTCTCTGCAAATTAATCAAAAATAATATACTAAAAGCTACGGACTTTGTATTTTTGCAGATAAATCAATCTGGTTATGACAAAATTAAGCGTGAACATCAACAAAATAGCAACATTGAGAAATGCAAGAGGTGGCGACACGCCCAACCTGATACAATTTGCAAAAGACGCTCAGGAGTTTGGCGCACAAGGGATTACAATTCATCCACGACCAGACGAACGCCACGTTCGCTATCAGGACGCACATGATCTCAGAGCCGAAGTTTATACAGAGTATAATATAGAAGGAAACCCGATTCCAAAATTTATAGAGTTAGTTTCAGTCATTAAACCAGATCAAGTGACCCTTGTGCCTGACGCTGAAGATGCCATCACGAGCAATGCTGGATGGGATTGTGTAAAACACCATTCATTTTTACGTGAAACTATTGATGAATTTCAAAAGCAAGGCATTAGAACATCAATATTTTTGGACCCTAGCCTTCATCAAGTAGAGGCCGCCAAGGCTACGGGCACAGACCGTATTGAATTGTATACAGAGAGTTTTGCACACAACTATGCCATTGGTAATTCAGCTGCAATTAAACCCTACACCGACTGCGCAGTTCTTGCTCATGAATTAGGGATGGGTATAAATGCAGGGCATGATTTATCTTTAAATAACATTAAATTTTTCAAGCAAAATATTCCAAACTTATTGGAGGTTTCGATTGGTCATGCCTTAATTTCTGAAAGCCTATACTTAGGTGTAGAAAATGTCATCAATATGTATTTGAATCGATTGGAGTCATGAATCTGCATGCAAAAGTAATTGGGGTAGGGCAGCCATTTATCATACTACACGGATTTCTTGGGATGGGCGACAATTGGAAGACCATGGCTCTTCGCTTTTCAAAATTGGGGTATCAAATTCACCTTATTGACCAAAGAAACCACGGCAGAAGTTTTCACGACGACAAATTTGATTATGAACTTCTTACGCAAGATTTGCTGAGGTATTGCACACAAAATACTATTGAAAAATGCATACTTTTGGGGCATTCAATGGGAGGAAAAACAGCAATGCTTTTTACGGCTCTTTATCCAAGTTTAGTTCATCTGCTCATTGTGGCCGATATTGCCCCTCGGTTTTATCCGGTGCATCACGATGCTATTTTGGAAGGGCTTGACTCGCTTGATTTTTCGCAAATAAAATCAAGAAAACAAGCCGATGAAAAACTGTCCGAGTATATTTCTGAACTCGGGATCAGACAGTTTTTATTAAAAAACTTATATTGGATTCATCCTGGACAATTGGCTTTACGTATTAATTTGAAAGCATTAAAAAAGAATGTTGCTGAGGTAGGTGAAGCTCTTCCAGCTCAAATGAGCGTGGAGCGATCGACACTATTTCTTAAAGGTGATCGCTCCGAATACATCGGCCCAGATGATGAAAAACAAATTTCTGTGCAATTTTCAAATGTTAGAATTGAAACCATCCCAAAAGCAGGCCATTGGCTTCATGCCGAAAATCCTGAAGCATTTTTTGCAGCTGTTTCAAACTTTTTGTCCTGATTTTCAAATTATTAAAATATTTGTACTCCATTAAAATTGTTGTACTTTTGCCACCCAATTTTTAATTCATAACAATGAATATTACAAGAGAAAATAAAGATGCTTTAAATGCGGTTGTAAAAATCGACATCGAAAAGTCAGATTATGCTGAAAAAGTAGAAAAAATTCTTACCGATTACAAAAAGTCTGCAAATATCCCAGGATTTAGAAAAGGTCAAGTTCCAATGGGCTTGGTCAAAAAACAATACGGTAAAGCCGTTTTGGCTGAGGAAGTCAACAAACTACTTCAAGAATCTTTAGGCAAATATCTTAATGACGAAAAGTTAGACGTTTTAGGCAACCCGTTGCCAAAAGCGCAAGATGATATTGATTGGGATACTGACGCATTCTCTTTTGAATTTGAAATTGGATTGAGTCCAGAGTTTGACATAAAGCTAAAAGGACGTAAAGCGATCACACAATATACAATTGTTGCGGACGACAAAATGGTTCAGGATCAAATCACCAATATACAAAAGCAATATGGTCAACTGATTTCTAAGTCAGAAGCTAGTGAAGGCGACGAACTAACTGGGGTGTTTTTCAATGATGAAGCGGGTATTGAATCGACCACGACCATTTCATTGGAAAAGTTGAAGGGGAAATCCAATTTAAAGAAATTTATTGGCGCAAAATCCGGAGATATCATCACTGTAAAATCAAAAGGACTTTTCAAGGAAGCACATGACTTGACAACCTACCTAAAAATTGATCAAAACACTGCTAATGATTTGAATGTTCAGCTCACATTCACAGTCAATGAAATTAACGAAAGAGGCTTAGCCGATTTAGATCAAGAGCTTTTCGATAAATTATTTGGTAAAGATGTTGTTAAAACGGTTACTGAACTAAAGGAAAAAATTAAGGCAGATGCAGAAAAGCAATTTGTTCAGCAATCAGATCAGAAATTATTAAATGATGTCACTGAATATTTAGTAGAAAATACCAAGTTTGATTTACCAGCTGAATTTTTACAAAAGTGGCTTCAAACAGTAGGTGAAGAGCCTATGAATGAAGCTCAGGCTAAAGAAGAGTATGAAAAGTCTGAGAAAAGTATGCGTTATCAGTTGATAGAGAGCAAACTGATTGTAGACAATAATCTACAGGTGAATTTTGAGGAATTGAAAGCTTATGCTGGTGCAATGATTAAAGGTCAGATGGCACAATTCGGACAATTGAATCCTTCTGAACAAGAAGTAGAAGATATAGTGGCGCGTGTGTTGTCAAATCAAGATGAAGTAAAACGAATGTCAGAGCAATTGACAAGCCAGAAATTGTTAAGTTTTTACAAAGACAACGCAAAACTTAAAGCTAAAGAAATGAGCTATGAGGCTTTTGTTAAAGAAGTTTACGGAAAGTAATTTTAAGCTGTAAAATAAATTTCAAACACTTCTCCGGAAGTGTTTTTTTGTATTTAAAAAATAAACTATCCTTCGAAAATAATAGTATATTTACATTCTCAAAAACAAACATATATATGGATTACGGAAAGGAATTTAAAAAATTTGCGACCAAAGATCAAGGCATCAGCAGCACCTACTACGACAAGATTGTTAGCAGTATGATGCCAACAGGGCTTACCCCAAATATTATTGAAGAACGTCAAATGAACATCGCAATTTTTGATGTTTTTTCACGTCTTATGATGGATCGAATTATTTTTCTTGGTACTGGAATCAATGACCAAGTGGCCAATATTATTCAGGCTCAATTATTGTTTTTGGAAAGTACAGATGCTGCTAAAGATATTCAGATTTACATCAATTCACCAGGAGGAAGTGTTTATGCTGGTTTAGGCATTTATGATACCATGCAGCTGATCAAGCCAGATGTTGCTACCATTTGTACAGGAATGGCAGCTTCTATGGGTGCTGTGCTGTTGTGTGCTGGTGCAAAAGGAAAGCGCAGTGGGCTGACGCATTCTCGTGTCATGATTCATCAACCTTTGGGTGGCGCTCAAGGGCAAGCAAGTGATATTGAAATTACTGCACGGGAAATTTTAACATTAAAAGAAGAACTCTACAATATTATTTCCAAGCATTCTGGACAAGACTATGATAAGGTATATGCAGACAGTGATCGAGATTACTGGATGAAAGCTGATAAAGCCCTTGAGTACGGAATGATTGATGAAATATTGTCAAGAAAGGCATAGTGCCACCATACAAAACCTCAATCTCTTATGGCTAAAGAAGAATTAGAATGTTCATTTTGCGGTAAACAAAAAGCAGACACAAATCTACTTATTGCAGGGCTTGATGCGCATATTTGTGATCGTTGTATAGAACAAGCCCATGGAATTGTTGCCGAAGAATCAAAGCATCAAGACAAAGAACTCTCTTCTGAACTGATGCTCAAGAAGCCGAAAGAAATAAAAGCTTTTTTGGATGCTTATGTTATTGGCCAAGATCAAACAAAAAAAGTGATGGCTGTGGCTGTTTATAACCATTACAAACGCTTATTGCAAACCACTACTGATGAGGATATTGAAATACAGAAAAGTAATATCGTCATGGTTGGCCAAACAGGAACAGGCAAAACACTAATGGCTAAAACCATTGCTAAAATGCTCAACGTCCCTTTGGCTATTGTAGATGCAACAGTCATGACAGAGGCGGGTTATGTCGGGGAAGACGTAGAAAGTATGTTGACACGTCTTTTACAAGCGGCTGATTATGATCAAGAAAAATCCGAACGCGGAATTGTTTTTATTGATGAGATTGATAAAATTGCACGAAAAAGTGATAACCCTTCGATTACAAGAGATGTATCGGGTGAAGGAGTACAGCAAGCATTGCTTAAATTGTTGGAAGGGACTGTAGTTAATGTTCCCCCAAAAGGAGGAAGAAAACACCCTGATCAAAAATTTGTTGAAGTTAATACAGAAAATATCTTATTCATCGCCGGTGGAGCCTTTGATGGTATTGAGCGTCATATCTCGAAACGCCTCAATATGGCAGCTATTGGCTACAAATCTGTTCAAGAAGGCGAACAAATAGACACCCAAAATCTCTTGCAATACATTACTCCGAAGGACCTGAAAGATTTTGGCCTTATCCCTGAAATTATTGGACGACTTCCCGTTCTTACACACATGAACCCATTGGATGAAGCAACCTTGAGAGCGATTCTTACAGAACCTAAAAATGCACTAACCAAGCAATATATTAAACTCTTTGAAATGGATAACATCAAGCTAAGCTTCAAAGACGAAGCCTTGGATTTTATCGTACAAAAAGCAGTAGAGTACAAGCTAGGAGCCCGTGGATTGCGTTCTTTATGTGAGGAAGTTCTTACCGATGCTATGTTTTCGCTTCCTGGGGGCGAAGAAACGTCTCTGGTTGTGGATAAAGCTTATGTTAAAAAGCACCTGAGTAGAACCCGCTTAAATCAACTTAAGGCGGTCTCGTAGTTTTCTGTTTACAATTCTTTTAAAAGTAATATGCTGTTGCCTTACCTAGGTCTACTCTCTAGGCTAGTGCCATTAACTCCTCTAATAATATTCTTGAATTTGAGAGCCGAGGAATTTTATGCTGTCCGCCTAATTTGTTTTTACTTTTCAGCCAATCGTGAAATTGTCCATCGCGCGCAAGTATAATTTTCGGAGGATTTAGAGTCATGTTGTTGTAGCGTTTGGCTTCATAATCGGAGTTCAATGCTTTTAGTGCATTATCAAGAAGTTCTGAAAAATAGTTCAGATCCCTTGGTGGTGTTTTGAATTCAATGAGCCATTCATGCGCCCCTTTATTTTTACCCTGCATGAAAATTGGAGCAACGGTATATTCGCTAATTTCACAACCCACTTTTTTAGATACTTTTTTTAAGGCGCGCTCGCTGTTCTCTATGATTAATTCCTCCCCAAACACATTAATAAAATGCTTCGTTCGCCCTGTTACCTTAATGCGGTAGGGGTCAATACAAGTAAAACGAACCGTATCGCCAATTTGATAGCGCCAAAGCCCAGCATTGGTCGTGATGATCACAGCATAATTTTTACCTTTTTCGACCGCATACAATGGAATTACTTTTTCGTTTTTGGTACCATATACATCCATAGGGATGAACTCATAAAAAATACCATAATCCAACATCAATAATAAATCGTTTGAGTCGTTTTGATCTTGAATGGCAAAAAATCCTTCTGAAGCATTGTAGGTTTCATAGTATTTGAATGAAGAGGACGGGATTATTTTTTTGTACTGATCGGCATAGGGCATGAAACTAACTCCTCCGTGAAAGTAAACTTCCAAATTGGGCCATATCTCCAATAAATTAGAGTGCGCTGTAGTCTCAAGAACATTATTTAACAACACCAGCATCCAAGAAGGAACACCAGCTAAGCTCGTTACATTTTCTTTGATAGTTTCATCCACAATCGCTTGCATTTTTGTTTCCCAGTTGCTCATTAGCGAGACTTTGTTGCTTGGCGTACTGCTGAATTCTGCCCAAAACGGCATGTTATCAATTAAAATAGCTGAAAGATCCCCAAAAATAGTCCCATTTTCTTCGTAAAGTTCTTTGCTCCCCCCAAGGCGTAAATTTTTACCATTAAAAAGCTCAGAATCAGGGTTGTTATTCAAATACATACACAACAAATCTTTCCCTGCTGCATAATGACAGTCCTCCAAAGAGGCGTTACTGACGGGGATAAATTTACTTTTGGAATTTGTAGTCCCGCTTGATTTTGCAAACCACTTAATAGGCTTAGCCCAAAAAATATTTTGCTCTCCTCGGCGCGAGCGCTCGATCAATTCATGTGAAGTTTCATAAGTAGAAACAGGAACTCGCTCAGCAAACTCTTTGTATGACCCAATGGATTCAAAATTGTATTTCTTTCCAATTTCAGTGTTTTTTGACAATTCCAGCAGTTGAGTAAGTAACTCATTCTGAACTTCGTAGGGGTATTTAAGAAACAAATCAATTTGATGAAAACGCTTCTTTAAAAACCAGGACGCAACGGAATTGATTAATGGAATTGGCATAAAAAATAACTATATTTACAATGTTAAAAGTAACAAAATTTATTTATGCTTTATCAAGGTGTGCTTACAAAAATGCAAACGGAGCTAGCGGCGCCCATAAATTATTATTTGTCACTTGGAGGCGCGCTTATTCAAGCACATCAATTGATTCATAAAAAGCTAAAATTAAAATTTATTGGATTTGAATGTTTAAGTTGCGGAAGCAGTGAAGTTACCTTTCGTCAAGGCTTTTGTAAGTCTTGTTTTTTTGAACTACCACAAACTGCCGATTGGATTATGCATCCTGAGAAAAGTAAAGCGCATTTGGATATTGAAGAACGTGATTTAGAATTTGAAAAAAAAGTTCAGTTACAACCCCATATTGTGTATTTGGCCAATTCGAGTAATGTTAAGGTAGGTGTAACGAGAAAAACACAAGTCCCAACGCGTTGGATCGATCAAGGGGCACAAACTGCTCTTGAAATTTTAGAAGTACCTAATCGGTACTTAGCAGGTGTGGCTGAGGTAGCTTTAAAAAAACATATTAGCGACAAAACCAATTGGCGAGAAATGTTAAAAGGCAACGCAACACAAGAAAATTTATCTGTTTGGCGGCATCAACTCTCGTCCTTTCTTCCAGAAGAAGTGAAGCCGTATTTTCTAATTAATAATGAGCCGCTTAACTTGCAATTCCCAGTTCAAAAACACCCTGAAAAACCAAAAAGCTTGAACCTTACTAAAACTCCAGAATATGAAGGAATTTTAGTCGGCATTAAAGGGCAATACCTCATTTTTGATGACGAAACAGTTTTTAATGTACGCAGCAATGAAGGTCTTGTCATTGGTCTTGATGTACAAGCTTAATCCAATTCAATTTCTTCGTTGATATCAAGTTTAAAGCGTTTTCTAAACATATATACGCCAAGGTATAAAAATGGTGTATCAAGTGCGGCGATGATGATTTTGAATAGAAATCCCGCAAGCAGTAATCCACCAAATAAATTCCAGCTGATTTCTCCAAATGTACACAGTAGTAAAAGTACCGTAGCAGTATCAATAAATTGTGATAAAAACGTAGAGCAATTGTTACGTAACCATAGATGTTTACCCGCAGTCAGGCGTTTCCAATAATGATAAATCTGTATGTCGATAAATTGAGCAAAAAGATAGGCCATCATGCTTGCCAAAACAGCAATGGCAGTACTCCCAAACACAGTTGAGAACAAATCGTCTGAAACAGGCGACCAATCAGTTGCTGGTACCGCATTGGCTACATAAATAATTCCCATGGCAAAAAATGAAGCAAAAATTCCTCCTACGACCACTTCATTGGCTTTTTCCTTGCCGTAAATTTCACTGATCAAATCAGTTATCAAAAAGGTAATAGGGTACGGTAAGATACCTACAGAAATTTCAAATAAATTGACTCCGAATAGAGAAATATCAAAAGGGTAATAATAAAAGAATTTTTTAAATATGAGGTTAGAAACGACCAAAGACGTGATGAACAGTATCCCTAAAATCAAATAAAGGCGTTGCGCTAAGACTTTGTCTTTCAGTGTCATTCGTTGTCAATAATTTCTTTAGTAAAGATATAATATTAATTTTTCTTTTACTTAAATTGCTGCTTCTTATGACAGAACAAAAAAGTATTTTTATAGGAATTGGCAGTAATGTTGGGAATCGTTTTTCTCATCTTCAATTGGCGGTTGAGGCCATTCATTATGAGGTAGGCAGCGTGTTGCGTTTATCCAGTTGTTATGAAACCCCTGCAATGGGGTTTAAAGGCGATGCTTTTTTAAATGCTTGCCTTGAAGTTAGGACTTGTTTATCTGCTGAAATAGTACTCTCAAAACTTCTTCAAATAGAAGAACGTCACGGGCGTAAGCGCTTTGATGATGGCCAATACCGCGCTCGAACCATAGATTTGGACATACTGTTTTTTGATGATCAAATTATTGAAAACAATATTTTAACAGTTCCACACCCGCGATTAGATCAACGTCTTTTTGTGCTCAAACCTTTGGTTGAAATTGCAGCAGACTTGTTCCACCCTCAACAAAACAAAACAGTGTCAAAACTTTTGGAGGTTTGTACAGACAACAGTCCGATCACAAAATATGACACTCCGCTCAAAAATCCACTACAGGACTTTGATTTTACAGCCTACAATTTTATTGCAATCGAGGGCAATATTGGCGCAGGCAAGACAAGTTTAACTCATATGATGGCCCAGGATTTTAATGCAAAATCTATTTTTGAGCGTTTTGCAGATAATCCCTTTTTGCCCAAATTTTATGAAGATGCCGAACGGTACGCATTTACTTTAGAAATGTCTTTTTTAGCTGACCGCTACCAACAGATTTCGGATGATTTAGCCCAATTGGATTTGTTTAAAGACTTTATCATTGCGGATTATGATGTTTTTAAATCACTAATATTTTCGAAAATTACTTTATCTGCTGATGAGTTTTTACTGTATCGAAAATTATTTTACCAAGTTTATAAAGACATAAAACGCCCCGATTTGTATGTTTATTTACATCAGAATACAGACAAACTACAGCAGAATATTAAAAAACGAGGGCGCGACTATGAGCGTAATTTAGCATCTGCTTATTTAGATAAAATTCATCTTGGCTACTTAGAATTTATGAAAAACAACCCACAGTCAGAAGTGAAAATAATAGATATTTCGGAGCGCGATTTTATTGAAAATCGTCACGACTATCTGTGGCTGCTTAAACAAATTCAAGATTGATCTATTTTTGAAAATAAATCCCATAACACAACCCCACAACTTACGGCAATATTTAAGGAATGTTTGGTTCCAAATTGAGGGATTTCTAGCACTCCATCCGACTGATTTACAACTTCTTGAGAAACGCCTTTAACCTCATGCCCAAAAACAACTGCGTAGCTTGTCTTTTTTTGAGGAACAAAATTCTGCAATAGAACTGCATTTTCGGCCTGTTCTACAGCGAGGACGGTTACCTTTTTTTCTTGAAGGTTTTGTACAACAGATAAAGTGTTTTCGGCGTAGGACCAAGACACAGAATCTGTACTGCCTAAAGCTGTTTTTTGAATGTCTTTATGAGGAGGTGTGGCCGTTATTCCACAGAGGTAAATATGCGCAATACGAAAAGCATCCGAACTTCTAAAAACACTGCCAATATTATTTAAGCTTCTTACGTTATCTAAAATCACTATCAGAGGAGTTTTTTCTGTTGTTTTAAAGTCTTCAATACTCAGCCGATTCAATTCGCTATTTTTTAATTTTCGCATGAGTGTATTTGTCTGTTGTTAGGTTTTAAAACACGCTAAAATTAGTTACATTAGCATCTTTATATACCCACAAAAGTACACTTTTTAAAAGGAAGAATCGTTGGCCAAAAAACTAAAAAAAGAAACACCGCTCATGAAACAGTACAATGCCATTAAGGCAAAGTACCCCGATGCACTCTTGTTATTTCGTGTGGGCGATTTTTATGAGACTTTTGGCAGCGACGCTGTAAAGGCCGCAAAAATATTAGATATTATCTTGACCAAACGCGGTGCTGGAAGTCAGAGTGAAACAGAGCTTGCAGGATTTCCACATCATTCTTTAAACACCTATTTACCAAAATTAGTAAAAGCAGGAGCCCGTGTAGCGATTTGTGACCAGCTAGAAGATCCTAAAAAAACAAAAAAGATTGTCAAGCGCGGAGTCACAGAACTCATAACTCCTGGTGTTTCGCTGAATGATGAGGTTTTAAGCTCTAAAACCAATAATTTTTTAGCAGCTGTTTATTTTGGAAAATCGATTGGGATATCTCTTTTGGATGTTTCTACAGGGGAGTTTTTGACAGCACAAGGAACGGAAGCTTATGTGGCTAAATTGCTTCAAAATTTCACCCCAAGTGAAGTCTTGATTGAGAAACAAAAGCGCACAAAGTTCAGCCAAACTTTTGGGGATGATTTTAATGTGTTTTATTTAGAAGACTGGGTGTATCAAGAGGATTATGCTTATGAGTCTTTATGTACTCATTTTCAAACCAAAACCTTAAAAGGATTTGGCGTTGAGGGCTTGCCTTATGGCTTGGTTTCTGCAGGCGCTATACTTCATTATTTGGGTGAGACTCAGCACCATAAATTGCAACATATTACTTCTATTGAGCGCGTTTTAGAAGACGAATTTATTTGGATGGACAAATTTACGATTCGCAATTTAGAGTTGTATCATTCCAGCAACGACAATGCCGTTACTCTAATACAAATTATAGATAAAACTTTATCTCCAATGGGTGGAAGGCTACTTAAGCGCTGGCTTGCACTTCCATTAAAATCTGTTGAAAAAATTAAAGCAAGGCATGAGGTGGTACAGTATTTTCATAACAATGAAACTGCTCTTTTAGCCTTACAGACAAACATAAAAGGTATTGGCGATTTGGAGCGGTTGATTTCTAAAGTTGCCACAGCAAAAGCGAACCCTAGAGAAATTATACAGCTAAAAAATTCTTTAGAACAAATCGCACCAATAAAGACAGTTGTTCTCGACAGCAGTCATTCGACTTTAATTGTTTTAGGGGAGCAAATTCAAGATTGTACAGTTCTTAGGTCAAAAATAGAAAGTACCTTGAATGAAGATGCTCCAGTCAATATTTTAAAAGGAAATACAATTGCCTCATCAGCTTCTGAAGAGCTAGCCGCTTTGCGTGCTATAGCTTTTTCGGGGAAGGACTACCTTGATCAAATGTTGGCCCGTGAAAGTGAAGCTACAGGCATTCCATCGCTAAAGATTGCTTCAAATAATGTTTTTGGCTACTATATAGAGGTGCGTAACACCCATAAAGACAAGGTGCCTGAGCATTGGGTAAGAAAACAAACCTTGGTTAATGCTGAACGCTATATTACTGAGGAACTAAAGGAATACGAACAAAAAATATTAGGAGCTGAAGATCAAATTTTAGCAATTGAGCAGCGCCTTTTTTCAGAATTAATTGTGTGGATGCACGACTATATTAAAGACGTACAACAAAATGCTCAATTGATTGCCCAATTGGACTGCTTAAGTGCTTTTGCATATTTGGCCAAACAACACCATTACAATTGTCCTGAGCTTGACAACTCATTTGATTTGGATATCAAAAAAGGGCGGCATCCTGTAATCGAACAACAATTGCCTGTGGGTGAAACTTATGTGGCAAATGATGTGTTTTTAGACCGGGAAACGCAGCAAATCATCATGATTACAGGGCCAAACATGTCTGGGAAATCTGCCATTTTACGTCAAACGGCCCTCATCGTTTTATTGGCACAAATAGGGAGTTTTGTCCCTGCAGCAAATGCAAGGATTGGAGTGGTCGATAAACTTTTTACTCGTGTAGGTGCTAGTGATAATATTTCTATGGGTGAATCTACTTTTATGGTCGAAATGAATGAAACTGCTTCTATTTTGAATAATATTTCAGAGCGAAGTTTAGTGTTGTTAGATGAAATTGGACGCGGAACAAGTACGTACGATGGGATATCTATTGCTTGGGCGATTAGTGAGTACTTACATGAACATCCATCACGTGCCAAGACGCTTTTTGCAACCCACTACCATGAGCTGAATGATATGACAGAATCGTTTTCGCGCATTAAGAATTATAATGTTGCCGTAAAAGAACTGAAAGATAACGTATTGTTTTTACGAACTTTAGTTTCAGGCGGTAGTCAACACAGTTTTGGAATTCATGTTGCAAAAATGGCAGGAATGCCTCAAGCAGTTTTACAACGCTCAAAAAAAATATTGAAACAACTCGAAAAATCACATTCTGGTGATGAACTTACAGCTAAAGTCAAAGATTTGAATTCTGATATGCAATTGAGTTTTTTCAATTTGGACGATCCATTGTTGGAAGAATTAAAAACCGATATTTTGGCTACAGATATCGATCGCCTCACGCCTGTTGAGGCTTTGATGAAGCTTAATGAAATTAAGCGAATGCTCACAAATAAGAAGTGATGACAAAAACCAAAAAAAACTTTGGTATTATCAGAAATGTGTTAAATTTGCAACCCCTTTGTATATCAAAGGGACGTTCTTATAAATTGCGAAAGTAGCTCAGGGGTAGAGCATCACCTTGCCAAGGTGGGGGTCGCGGGTTCAAATCCCGTCTTTCGCTCAGAATTTTTAAGTCTTAATGCTGAAGTGGTGGAATTGGTAGACACGTTGGACTTAAAATCCAATGGCCATTAGGCCGTACGGGTTCAAGTCCCGTCTTCAGTACCAAGAAAAGTGCTATTTCCTTCTTATAGGGGGTTTAGCACTTTCTTTTTTTGTACGAATTTTGTACGAATTAGTGTTTTTTAGGGTTTTTTTACACTGCTATTTTTTCAGCTTGTTTCTATGTGTTTAGTATTGTTACCCTGCTAAATCTTTGAATTTAAAATTCTCATCTAACTTCTTTTTGCTGACCTTTTCATTTCCATTGCTATCTACAATAGTGATTTGTATCTCTTGTGGTGGCTCGGGTTCTTCATAAGGCTTTTCTATTGATAGCTTTGGCAATGAATGTTTTAACGCTATATCCAACAGCTTCAGTCTTTGATTATTGGTTAAGCTATTCTTTTATAAATTATATTTAACAGTTAAAAAACCATAACGCGGTTGTACATAATACTCTGATGTGGTAGAAAAAGCTTCGTTATAACTGTTTTGATTTATTGATTCGTTATTAAGAACGTTTTTAACACCTAATCTGAATTCCCATTTACTGTCTTTTTCACTGTAATAGAGATTCGCATTTAGAAAAGAATAAGAGTTTAGCGTCTGACGATCATCAGAATAATTATTGAAGCTATAATCTGATATAAAAGAGAAATCTTTTAAGATTAGCATTTCTAACTTCACAAATGGCATGTCTGTATAAAAGGTATTTTTAGTAACTGAATTTTTAAAATTACTCACAGAACGTCGGTAACCAACTTCAAAATTTGGACCTTTTTTAAAATTTGTCAAAACACTCACTTTATAGCGCTGTGTTAATGATTCTGATTCGGTTATTTCATTGTCTACCACATTAAAATTATTAAGCCAAGATACATTAGCACTTAAGTTGACTCTATATTTTCTAATGGTTTTATCCCAACGAAATGTTCCGTTAAGACTTTTATCTGTTAAGGATGAGTTAATCGGGGTAGAAACCGAGTTTATGCCTTGATAGATAAGATTATTTTTAATTGGGTCACTCATTTTCGTATATCTTAATGATGCCAATACATTAGTATAATTAAACAAACTAAAACTACTATAGTTTAAACTAAAAATATCGTATATACCGTTTTTAATCTCATTATTCCCTTGAAATAGTGAATTGTAATTATTAAACACATACCCTTTTGCAATACTATTAATATCTGGATATTCTACGGTTTTAGAATAGTTAAATCTTAAGCTTTCAGATTTTTTAAATTGCAGATTAGCATAAAAATTTGGTAATAGTTTTGTTTGAGTATCTTCATATTTTTCTCCGAGTTGTTCATTATTATATGTATAGCTATGGAGATTTACACCTGGCGCAAACGTGAATTTTCCAATAACAAATTTATATTTTGCGCCTATATAGATATCTAAAAAGTTGGAAGTAACATCATTATTATACTCGTCTTGAGAAAATTCATTTACATTTCCATCGTCCAAGGTTTGAAAAATTGAAGAATCGAAATTCTGTTTACTGTTAGTACCACCAATAACAAAGTTTAAATTACTTGTGTTATTTAGTACATTGTAATAATTCACTTTAGCATCAAACTTATTGGTGTTAATTGTTTTATCTTGATTTAATCCGTAATCTTGTTGTGTGGTATTATATGGGAATATAGTTGAAAATGGCAACTCTATTACACTTGGATTCATGCTTAAATCTAAAAATGTGGCATTGTAAAAAGGGTTTTCTCTAGACCATAAATGTTGTATTTCGCCTGAAAAAATATTTTTATCGTTTAAGGTATAATAAAGGTTTGTGTTCTGATTTATAGAAAAAGGATTATCTTTTCTAAATTCATTAATAGAATTATTTGCAATTGGTGTCGTTGATAGAACACTACTACTTTCTTTTTGTTTAGATAGTTTTAAAAACACATCATAATCTAACTGAAAATTGTTGTGAGGCTTATAAGATGCGCTTATTTTTCCTAGACCTAAATTATTATCTTGAACAGAACTTGTATTAGTTTTTTCTGATAGATTATCTAAAATATAATCTCTTGTTGTTACCTCTTTAATGTCAGTTTTTGATCCAGAATAAATAAAGAAACCACTTAAGTCAAGGCTTTTACTTGTGGAATAACTAAAATTTGCAGCTCCAAATTCAGTTTCAATTTCATTTGCCATATTGTTCTGAAGTATTGAAAAGCCTAAATTATCTGAAGTAATATTCAGCGTAGTCCCAGTACCTTCAATGTTTTTAAAACCTCCCGTAAACTTAAAATAGTCCCTACGTGTAAAGGGGATTTCGCCAATATTATTGATATCTGTTATAATATTAACACTCTTTTCTGGGCTATAATAAAACAGCTTTGGGTGAACCAAATATCTATCATTTGGTCCACCACCAGCTGTAACTTCACCAAACCAAAAATTCTTCTTTCCCTCTTTGAGTTTAATGTTAATAGCCATATTATCTTCATTATTCGTTACTCCTTTCAGTTGTGCTATTTCATTATAGTTTTTTAGTACCTCTACTTTTTCTAAAGCACTAGAGGGGATGTTTTCTACAGCCAGTTTAGAATCGCCATCAAAAAAGTCTTTTCCTTCTACCATTACTTTTCTCACACGTTTGCCTTCAACCTCTATTTCTCCATCATCATTAATTTCTACTCCGGGTAATTTTTTTAGTACATCGCCTAATTTTTTTTCTGTTCCATTCTTGAAGGAATCGACATTATAAATTAGAGTATCACCTTTAACTTTAATAGGCATTTTGTATGTTAAAACAACTTCATCTAATTGATCATTGTCTTCATATAATATGTAGTTTTTTTGAAAATCTATAGACGCTTCGGATACTTCTAAAGTTTCAGATATGGTTATGTATCCTAAAAAACTAATCTTTAAAATATAATTAGCATTTTTTTCAAGTGAAAGCTGATATCTGCCCTTATTATTAGCAACCGAATAGGAAGCTAATTTCTTTGTTAAACTGTTTATTGCCACCACATTAGCAGATTCTAAAGGCAAACCAATACTATCCTTTATATATCCTGAAACTTTCACTTCTTGTGAAAACACATTTGTGAAAAATAAAAAGTAAAATATATATAAGATTTTTTTCATTTGCTTTTTTTAGTTTCTTCTTCTAAAGCCACCTCTTCCTCTACGGAAATTTTCTCGTACTTCATTGGCCTTTTTCTTTAGAAGTTCATCATACTTTTTCTGGTTTATTTTTTTACCATTTATAGGTGCATTAATAATTTCTTCTTCATTATTCAATTCTATTTTTGAGCAAAGAATTGTGGTATTTCCTGCATTCACTTCTAAGATTAGCCCTGGTAAACCATAATACATTGCAGGTCCATGAGAAACAGGAATATCAAGGCTAAACCAAGCGGTTACTGTTATCATTTCATTCCCCATTTCTCTTTCTTTTATAGAGCCATATGTTTTTTGCTCTCCTGGGCGAAAGTTTGTTGGTAACCCTCTATTTTCTAAGAAAGCAATAGCCTTAAAACAGGTGTGTTTTCCAATCGTTTTTATGTCATCGGTTATTTTCCAATCTATCGTTTTAAGTGAATCCTGAATCAGGAATAGTTTTCCATAAATATCTACTTGATTTTTGTAAGTATTGTCTATATTATTTTTGTAAAGTTTGCCATTACTTCCTTGATTAAGTATCATTTTCATCATTCCCATTCGTTGAGCCATTATTCCATTGCCTTGGTCTTGTTCTAACTTTTCTTCTTCAACATATATAGAAGTATTCTTATTAAAAGAGAGCACAAAATTATTAGTAGACATATTATTGATACGCTCTTGAATCATTGCCTTTTGACCCTCTGGAATTTGACGATTCCCTAAGTTTATTTTTACCGTATTTTTTACAACGTAATAGGCTTTGCCATTCGTGTTTTGTGCATGGATAGCTATTGAAAATAGCAATACGAATAATGTTATTGTTTTTTTTAGATACTTCATTTTTAATAATTTTGATTAAGAAAATATTAATTTAATTCAATAGGAATCCAAATGTTAATGTCAGATAACAACTTAATTTATTTTTTTAATACAGACATATCTACCCAGAACTGAATAGGTTCCAAAATTGCTTTTAGTTTGTTAAGCTTTTCAATTTTACCACTAACGCCATATCTATTTTTAAATCTTGCAGGTAATTTGTCTAATTTAGAACTGTCAGGTAATCTGAGATCTATATCTGAATTATTAGTTGTTATACCTATTGCCCAGGTATCCTTTTTACTTTTTGTACTTTTCTTAAGAAGCCTTTTTGGAATCGCAATCTCAAATGTAAATGAATGACCAGGAACCAATTTTGAATCAAAAAGAATACCCAAACTTTGAAAATCTAAAGCATTACGATTGAAATCAATTTTCAGCCCAACTTCATAACCATCAAAGTTTATTAGACTAATATTTTCGGATTGACTCTTAAAATTCTCTAATAACTCGGACTGATCTGGTAATATATTTTTATTTATGTTTGGCATTGAACCCATATCTCCTCTTCCTCTAAAACCATCTCTTGCACTACCTTTGAGACTTTCGAATTTTTGCTTTATTGCGTCTGAGTTTACAATTCCTTCGGGAAAAGAAATACCTTGGTCTTTGCTATGCTTACCATCTGTACTTACCCAATAGGTCATACCTAAAAGCATAATTTTTTTCATAATCTGTTCATCAAATGAACTTACCATTAAATACAAATTATCTTGATCCTGTTGTATTGCATAATTTATATTGTTGTTGGACCGAATTGTATTGACCGGCCATTCTGTCTGATCTCCATCAATTACAGGAACAGTTACAGCCTTTTCAACATTATATAATTTTTTACTACATGAACTTGATAAAAATGCTATACCTATTATTAGAATTATTTTCTTCATTTTATTGATTAAATTATTTACAGTATATACATTGTTGTAAGCAGTTATCTTTTAATTAACTTGAAGGTTGTCTGATTGGGATTGTTTAGGATGGTCAAATAGTATATCCCAGTGTTTATTTCAGGTGTTTTTATAGTTCCTGAACATTTTCCTTCCATAATATTTCGCCCTAAAAAGTCATTAATGATGAAGTATTCATTACCAACCAGATTTTCAAGGAAAATTTCATCTGAGAACGGATTCGGGTAAATTTTATACCCTTTTTCGAAAATGTTCTCTTCAATAATTGTCAAAGGAGAGCAGGAGTTAACATCAATTTCGCTGTATAAATTTGGGTCGTGGTTTGGGTCTTCGACCGTGTTAGCCATCATTGAAATTTTAACAATTTCATCACTTGTAGAAAAACAAAGTTGGTGAAAGTTGTCGTTGTCATTTATATCTGCTATAGAAATAGGTACATGCGGTATTAGATCTCCAGAACTGTTAGAATAGCCAACATAGTACTGAAATAAGTCAGATTCGGTATCATCACTTATATACGGTGTAACTCCACCATTCCAAGCAACTTGAATCGTTTGTGTTCCTGAATTACATTCATTCAGATTGCCATCAATTTTTTGGGCAAAGAATAAACTTGGTCCATCAGCAAGCGGAATTACATTCGTGGTAGTGATTCCGTTTAGGTTTATGATTTCTGAACAAGCGGACTCTCCGGTTAAAGTGTCAGTTGTAAATAAATCCCCTACAACTCTTACTTCAACAGGTGGGTTGGTAACAGCGGTACCAAATTCACCAAACAGAAGCACAGTTCGATTTTCTCCGTTTTCATTAGCTGGGGCCAAAGAAACACAAATAGGGGTAAGTATATTTCCAAGGCTATCTACAACTTCAAAATCAGATTCTGATAAGGTGGACGCATCTATAGGAAATATAAAATTCACAGGCATACCATCTAGTAGGCTTCCTGGTTGATTACACAATAGACCTGGTAGTGCATTATCAAGTCCAAAAAAAGCCGACACAAGAGTATCTTGTGCTTTGGCATTTAAAACAAAAGTTAAAACTGTTATTAATGAAACTAAGATTTTTCTTCTCATAATTCACTTTTTAATATCAAATTTATGAGGAACCTAAAACAGAGAAAAAAAAGATATACCTACAAAAAAAAAGTATCGACAAACAAGAAATATTCATCGATACTTTTTTTTAAGTTTAAAAGAGATTTACAATCCAAGTCTTTTAAAAACAACTTTTTTGAAGGTTTCTCCAATAGGAATACGAATATCATTAATAAAAACATTAGTTTTTTGCATTGCCCTAATACAATCAATATTAATAATATAAGAACGGTGTGTTCTAATAAAATTTGAAGGTAGTTTTTCTAAAATTGCTTTAAAACTTGATAGTGTTAACAAAGTTTTTTCTTGTTTAAGGTGAATTTTTATATAATCTTTTAGTCCTTCAATATATTTTATATCTTGTATATTAACCTTAATATTTTCATATTCTGATTTTACGAAAATAAAGTCGTTTTTATTATTTTCAGAAGAAGTGTTTGATTTTGCTGCAATAGAGTGTTCTAACTCATACTTTTCTTTGGCTCGAGAAACTGCTTTCAAAAAGCGTTGAAACGGAATAGGTTTTACCAAATAATCGGTTGCGTTTAATTCAAAGCCATCTAAAGCGTGTTGTGGATAAGCAGTTGTAAAGATAAATTGTGTAATATTCTCAACTGTTCTCACCAAATCTAATCCTGTTAAATTAGGCATTTCTATATCTAAAAAAATTAAATCTACTTGATGCTTATTTAATATTGTTATTGCATCTAATGGATTGTTACATTTGGCAGCAATTTCCATTCCTCCTATTTGATTGATATAGCTTTCTATAACATCAACTGCCAATGGCTCATCATCTATAATTACGCACCTCATTTAATCTATTTTTAATTTTAAATCAACCATAAATTTATTATCATTTTCTATTGTCGTTAACCAATGTTTATCGGGATACAATAACTTTAAACGGTTTTTGGTATTTTGCATTCCTATTCCAGAGCTCTCTTCGTCTTTAGATCTATTTCCTATTATGTTAACACACTTAAATTGCAATTCGTTGTCTTTTACACTAATATCTATCTCGATCTCAGTATTACCATTAAAGTCTGTCCCATACTTAAAAGCGTTTTCGATATAGGATATAAATAGTAATGGGCTAATTTTTTGAGTGGAAATCACACCTTTTATATTAATTTTTACATTTTTATTTTTTGCGATTCTAATATGCTGTAGTTTAATATAATTCTCAATGTACTGCAATTCGTCTTTGAGTAAAACTTTTTTGTCATTCGCTTTATATAACATATACCTCATTAACTCAGAAAGCATAATTACAGCTTCTGGAGTATCATTAGATTTTTTAGTGGATAATGAATAAATACTATTCAAAGAGTTAAATAAAAAATGAGGGTTTAATTGATTTTTAAGGGATTCTAATTCTGTTTTATTTTTTTTTAACTCAATTTCCTTATTAATCCTATCGTTTTCTATCCATTGTTCGTATAATCTAATTATTGTTCCAATAATAATTATTACAGAATTGAAAAATATATTTATTATAAATTTTGAAGGCCGTTTATCTAACAGATTTCGACTATCATAAAATTCAAAACCGAATACATTAAAAATGATTAAATAGGATATTAATAAAAGAATAACAACACAAAACAGATAGGGCAATATCTTTTTCTTGAGTAAAAAATAAGGCACTAATAAGCTATAATTAGTATAGAAAATTACAGCTGTAAATGTAATTCTCAAACAAACTTTAAGCGTAATGTCTTTAATTTCTGCGTATATAAAAAACAAGATAATTGAATAAAGTATCCCCCATATAAAAATGTGAATAAAAAACTGTCTTTTATTTTTTATTATTTCTCCCAAATTTGATAATGATTATCTTTTAAACCTAAATAAAAATTTAATTACATTCTCAAAATACAATTAATAATGCTTCTTTCTACTAAAAACTAAAAACTAAATCCTAAACCTAAATTAATTGTATAGCCCGTAAGACCTGAAACGGAACCAATATTGTTTTCAAAATTTGTAATTGAATATTGAAAATTGCTGGTTAAAAATACAGTACGTCCCAATCTATAATTTGCACCCAAAGAAAAATTTAAATATTTACTTTTTTCTGTTTTTTCTTCAGGACTTATTGAATTGTTTCCAGTTGATATATTTATATTTCCAGAACCACCACCAGCTTTTGCCCTTAAAGAACCTATTACTAAATCTGTATATAAACTCCAACGATCTTTAGTGAAAGGGAGGTATTTTACACCTAACCCTATTTTAACAACCCCAGCTCCATTTCCTGTAACACTTATGTTAGAACCATTTTTGTTTATATCTTTTTCCTTTTTAAGGGATAATCCAACGTTTAAAAATCCCCCAATTTTTTGAGAAAACATATATCCGACGTCGATATTCCATGCAGTTTTAATGTCAGAAAAATCTACGAGAGTTTCTTCATCAAAGGCTGTTCTTTGTTTTTTAGAAATGTTTTGATGTCCTAATTTTAATGTAACAAAAAAGGTGTTTTGCCATTGAGATAAAGATTTTAAAAGTTTATAATCTTCTCTTAACCTTTCAGCCTCACCAATAAATCTTATGGATTCATAAGGAGTTGAAGTTTCTAATTTTTGATTACTATTATTTTTCAGTGAAATAAAACTTCTGTCACAATTTAATAAATTACTTTTTTGTGAAACTATAACTTGTGCCAAAAACTTGTTTAATTCGTCAAGAGACTCGCAACTAAATGGACTTGTATTCTGTTCGAAGTCTAAACTTATAGTATTTCTATTGAAAAAATCTTTTTTGTAATTTACTTCGATGAATTTTTTTAAAAAATCTAAATATTGTTTTTCATTCTTTAATTTTGGTAGTTTCAAATAATAATAAAGTAGATAATCTTTTTGTGCTAATTTATTTTTGGGAATTTTGATTGATTCAGAAGCTGATAAGAGATTTTCTTGATTATTAACTATTATGATCTTAGCATTAAGATTCGGTAGTATAGAGAAGCCATACTTAAAATTTACAGAAAGATAATAGGGCACTTCTTCAGAGCTAAAATCAAATACTCTTTTTTCTTGTCCATATGTAATTCCTGTTACATTTATAAATACAATCAATGGTATAATGAATTTCAAGAATGTATTATAAAGCATGTTACTTTTTAATTTTTATTGAATTTTTATTTTTGGAGTTTTATTTGAATTTTAACCCAATAGAAAAATAAGGCTCAGAAGCAGCGTTGAAATTATATACTTCGTTATTATTCATGTCTAATAAAAGGTATTCATTGTAAATATTATAACCGCCCTTTAAGATTACAGACGTCCTTTTATTTAATGCATAATTGTATTCTAGCCCTAACGATATTGCTCTATATGATGCCTTATATGCTTTCATATTAGAGTTAATAAAAATCGGATCGCCTAAATTTGTGTAAAAGCCATTTACCCAAATTAAAGACTTTAAAGAATGCTTTTCACTGAAATTGTACTTTGCATGAGTATTTGGAAAACCTAATCCATATGAAAACTTATCATTAACCTTTTTTAGATAACTTATCATAGGCAAAATCCTTGGTTTGCCAATTACTGTTATATAATTAAGTCCAAATACTAATCTCGATGGATTTTCTAATGTTCCACCTATTTTTATTGCATTTATTCCGCCTGTAAAAATAAAATCATCTGATTGAATTGAACTTCTTAAATTTGAAGAAAGTGAAGTTCCAACTTGTCCTATTAATGCCCATTTGTTAACTAATTGATATACATATCTTAAATTATAGTTTATGTTATATAAGTTTTCCAAATCTTGAGTTTCTATTTCAAAATTATCATGATAATTCATTTGGAAGTAATCCACTCCAACAGAATTAACCAAAACACCTTTTTTTAGTTTTAGTGGGGATGAGAATTTTGCAGATATTTTATAAAAGTCAACACCGTCTTCTGATACTGGCGCTATTGCGTAATCTACAAATACCGCCCCTTCATCAAGTTGAGCAAATGCGTTGAAAGTCAATACAGATAAAAGGACTATAAATATTATTTTTTTGGACATAATTTCCAAAATTAGACGCTACCAAATCATTATTAAAATAATATATACGAACAACTGTAATTTCAATACGAAACAGGAATAATTATAGAAAAACAAAACATTTTCAACTAACTAAAAAGCCATACGTATTAATAGTTAAAAAAATGAAATTGATTCTTACGTCCTTCTAATTTATTTTGATTTTATTTACAGTATTAAAAATAATTAGATAGGCAACAAAAGTTGAACCCACAACTATCAAAGCTGTGTGTTTCATTGTTCATCAATAACTTGATTTAATTTCTTTAAAAATTCCAAACTCTGTTTCGAAAATAACTCAATTGGGTGTACAAAACCCGCAACAGTCGTTGCGGGTTTTTTTGTTATGTAAGATTCTTTAAATTTTTTATTTATTAAAATCTTTAGTAATATTAACCTTAAATACTACCAATTTGAAACTCTTATTCCTTATAACATCTTTTTTTCTATTTCAAGAACTAGTTTTTTGTCAAAATATTGACTCATTAATTAGTGTTCTTGAGCATAAAATGGAAAAGCAAAAAGTATTTGACAAGGCAAAAGAGAATCAAATAAAAAGATTGTTAG
>Ga0213861_10000484_pt1 | contig 34871 bp, 35 predicted proteins | sample PICome_4_FD_160110 | JGI IMG/M metagenome (GOLD analysis project Ga0213861, IMG submission 160110) | Coastal seawater microbial communities near Pivers Island, North Carolina, United States - PICO131 | ecosystem: Environmental > Aquatic > Marine > Coastal | place: USA: North Carolina... | reverse complement strand
TAAAAGCAGTAACCTTTGCTATATTACGTCACCGAATTGTGCGAAATTACCGTGCTGAAGCTGAAGGTTATACCATGGAGAAAATTATTACGACGTTGATGCAAGATGCCTAGAGAAGTCAAAACTACCTAAGAACATTTAGCCCCATCTGTCAAACTCGCTTAAACAGTAAATTTGATCGTAGTAAGGCCTTATTTTTTATCTTTCTAATGTTTACGCCAATTACCATACCGACGAATTTCGGGACTATAGAGATCAATAGAAAAGCTATTCGACAGTATGAATGCGCTACGGTTGTTGATGATAATCTGGATGAATTAATTTAAAACAGAATGCCGACTAAATTTGACAGCTTGGAGTATTGCAAAACATGCAAAAGTCGCTGGTTTGACAAGAGAGTTGGCATAATTTGTTCCCTCACTACTGAGCAGCGCTTATTTACTACAAGTGAGAATAGTCCTGATTATGACGAAGTGCTTGGTCTCATCTCTGATAAAAACTACAAGAAACAAAAGCGAGAAACCCTCCTGTTTTTGATTGTTGGCGCAGTTTCAACAGTTCTGAGCTTGGCGCTAACTTTATTTTCCTTGTCGTATTTTGGCACTATCAATATCTGGATCCTAGGATGGCTAATAATTGGGGTTAGTTTATTGGTACATGGTGTCCGAATGAAAAAGAAACTTTCACCAAACCCCATTAAACCGAATCTTGAAATATTGGATAATTAAGTGCTGATAACTTTTTAAAACTGTACCTGTATCACCTCACTATTCCACTCTCCATTCAATGGATTTTACCTATCTTTGCGTTTTATAAAACCAATTGACACATGAACGCCTTAACAGCAATTTCACCCATTGACGGAAGATACAGAGGAAAAGTAGAAAACTTAGCTGATTATTTTTCAGAATATGCATTAATCAAATACCGCGTACTAGTGGAAATTGAATACTTTATTGCATTAACGGAAAATAATATTCCGGCGCTTGCTGATTTCCCTGCTGACCAAGAAGAAAACTTGCGTAAAATCTATACGGACTTTACGGAAGAAGATGCGTCTAAAATCAAAGACATTGAAAAAGTTACGAATCATGATGTAAAAGCGGTTGAATATTTCCTTAAAGAAAAATTGACTGAATTGAATTTAAGTCAATTTGAAGAATTCATTCATTTTGGATTAACATCACAAGATATTAATAATACGGCCGTTCCGCTTTCATTAAGAGATGCTATTCACCAAGAATACATTCCAATGTTAGATGAACTTATTCACACATTGAATGATTTAAGCCAGGAGTGGAAAGAAATTCCAATGTTGGCTAGAACACATGGTCAACCGGCATCTCCTACTCGTTTAGGAAAAGAAATTTTCGTTTTTGTAGAGCGTCTTGACATTCAAAAAAGACAATTATTGGCTGTACCATTTTCTGCTAAATTTGGTGGAGCAACAGGAAATATGAATGCACATTTTGTAGCATTCCCTGAAACGGATTGGGTGGCGTTTGCAAACGATTTTGTGAACAATACTTTACGTATTGAACGAAGCCAAACTACCACACAAATTGAACATTACGATAACGCCGCGGCACTATTCGACGCCATGAAACGAATCAATTCCATTATTCTAGATTTAGACCGCGATATGTGGACCTATATCTCAATGGATTATTTCAAACAAAAAATTAAAGAAGGTGAAATTGGTTCATCAGCAATGCCACATAAAGTCAATCCAATTGACTTTGAAAATTCAGAAGGTAATATTGGAATTGCAAATGCGATTTTTGAACACTTGGCTGCAAAATTACCAGTTTCGAGATTGCAACGTGACTTAACTGATTCAACTGTGCTACGCAATGTTGGCGTACCAATTGGCCACACAATAATCGCTTTGAACTCCACCTTAAAGGGAATTAATAAATTGCTTTTAAACCGTTCAAAATTAAACTCAGACTTAGAAGACAATTGGGCGGTAGTTGCTGAAGCAATTCAGACTGTTTTAAGACGCGAAGGTTATCCAAAACCTTATGAAGCGTTGAAAGGTTTAACGCGAACAAATGCAGCAATTACAGCTGAAAGTATTGCAGAATTTATTAATACGCTTGAGGTTTCAGATGCCATTAAAGCTGAATTGAAAGAAATTAATCCGCAGAACTTTACGGGAATTAATATGGTGCATTAGGTGGGGATTGAGTTTTGAGTGTGAGTCTTGAGGTGGTGCGTGTGGGTTTATGTTTGAATGTTTGAATCTTAGTTAAAACTAGAACATTGACACTGTGAAGAACACAAGAACTCTCTTTGATTACTAGACAACTCGATAGATTAATTTCTGATTTATTCAAAAAAGAAATTATCCAATCACCAAAAATTCAAAGTGAATTAGAATCAAGAGTCGCCTAATTTTTGTAGGGCATCTTTTAGCTTTTGTTTTTCCGCGTCTGTGAGAGATTCAGACGTGTCCTCTTCACAGATTAATACTAAAATCTGATTGATGAAATCTGAATCTGGGGCGTAATTTTTGCAACACTGGCAATACAGTTTGTGCAACTTAACTTGAAGCTTTTCCGAGATTTTTAAGTCTGTCAAAAAACCTTTCTCTATATAATATGTTATCTTTTCACAATTCACTATACAAACCACTTTTTTTCAAGGCAATCTCGCAATTGTAATTTTGCTCTATGTACAATTACCCAAAGGTTGGACGGAGTAATGTCATGATTATTACAAACTTCTTCACTTTCTTTTTCATCCACCATTTTATCAACGACAATTCCTTGCCATTTTGGTGGAAGAGCGCCGATACATTCTGTGATTAATTCGCGTAATTCTGAGTTCTCCATTTTCTCCTCAACCTCAGATAAACGTCCTTTTGGCGAATAGGTTTCCAAAAACTTCCCTTTCATCATTCCTTCGGTTGTAAAGAAAGACATGGGTTTAGTTTTGCGTGATTCTTGCTTGCGCCAATGATCAATAATTTTTCGCTTAAGTATTGAAAATATCCATGTTTTCACAGTACTTTTCCCTTGAAACTTATCAATTCCCTTTAAAGCAGAAACGAAAGTGTCTTGAACAAGGTCTTTGGCTAAATCTGAATCACTTACACGCACCACTGCAAAATTATACAGCATATCTGCGTATTCGTCTACCCATTGGGAGGTATCTATATTCATCAATTTTTCCATTAGTTATAAAGCTATAACATATTTACGAATGAAATCGCGATTTGAATTAAATTTCAAATGAATTTTAAAGAACTATTGTAAGGCAAAGATGTAATTCTATTCTTAGAATCCTATCCCTAATTTAATACCAATGTGCAATCTTGGCGTTAAACCAGTCTCAACTATATTTTGGTATTCAAATTCTTCTGTCACATCATTATAAAATTGTTCGTAGCGTTGACCTTTCTCTTGTCCTATACCAAAACCACCGTAAAAATCCCAGAATATATTATCCTGAACGAGGTAATGATATCCAAATGATAAGCGTCCAATTGAAATCGACCTTGACTCGTTTTCAACAACGGGTAAGCCAGTAGCATCTTCATACGTAAACGTATTCACATACCTTTTAAACCTAAACTCTGGTGCAACATAAAATTCTTCAGGAACAATTCCTGGGTAATAACGCACTCCTAAGCTAAATGCTTGCCCAATTTTTGGCTGTCTAGGGCCTTCATTAAACAAATCATCTAAACCATTTATCGCAATGTTTAAATAATCATCAATTGTTAAACCTAAACCAACTTCAGCCGATATTTTATCTGTTAAAACACGCTCATAATAAACCGAAAACGTACCCGAAAAAGGTTCTAACATACCAAACTTCAAAAGGCTTGTTACATCAGATGGTTGGCGTTCTGTTTTTGGGGAGTTGAAAACAACTACCTTAGGTTCGTCTTGACTATAAAGGTTCAATCCGTATAAAGAAATGAGTGTAATAATTAATAAATTCTTCATTTTGTAAGTTAATTTAAATTCAAAATTACGGTTAAATTTTATTATTAACGATATTAAACCGCATCTTTAGGCAAAATTTAATGTAAAAATAAAACTATGAAAAAGCAAATCACGTCATTATGCCTACTTATAATGGTTTTGGCTACCACAAATTCATCATTCTCCCAAGATGTTAAAATTGAGAATGGGAGTCAATTTAAAGTAACGAGCTTAGAGCAAATTAGAACTATAATTGACGTTCAAGATGATCAATCATCATTTTTAACAAGTGCTGGTTTATTAGGAAAGAAATTTAGAGTATTAAACTTAGATGGCAACTTAGATATTAAGAGCAAATTTGATATTGAAACGCCTAAAATTGATAATAAGAAAGTGAAGTATATTGGTTCTGAAAAATTCGGCCCATCTACTTTCTTCTTTTCGCGTTATTTCGATCGTAAAGCAGATTCGTATACGTTGTTTGCTTCTCAATTAGATCCGAACACAGGCAAATTTGTAAAGAATTTTGAAGCATGTAAAGTAACTGACGATAAATTTGGAGCATTCAGAAATCCTTTCTCTACTTTCACGAGTATTGATTCAACTAAAATGTTGATCTTAACAACTTATCCTACGAAAAGAAATGAGAACGTAAGATATGGTTTAAAAGTAGTTAACCCTGACATGTCTACAGTTTGGGCAAAAGATATTGAGTTCGGAGAAGCAGATAAAGATTTTAGATTAACAGATGTTGAAATCGATAGATCTGGTAATATTCACATGATTGCCACTTTAAGAATGTCGCGTGAAGAGAAAAAAGAGAAAGATTCAAAATCAAGATACTACACGAATGTTTATTCTTATTTCCACGAAACAGGTGAATTAAAGCAATACGAAATTGGATTCACTGAATACATTATTCGTTCAATTGATTTGGATGTAAATGATCAAGACGAATTGATTGGAATGGGATTCTATAGCGATAAAAAAATCCAATTAATTGATAATTACAAAGGATTTTTCTTCATCAAAATTGATCCAAGAACAAAAGAAGTTGTTGCTTCAAACGTTTCTCCTTTTAGCGAAGAATTAATTGAAGAATTAGCAGGAAAGCGTAAAGCGAAAAAAGGAAAATTCCCTCCATATGTGGTTCGTAAATCAATTCCTTTAGACAATGGTGGATATGCTGTAGTTGCAGAGCACTATGTTTATACGCAGAATACAACAACTTCTTCAAGCGGACAACAACAAACAACTGAAACTTGGTTATTTGGTAATGTTGTAGTGATGTACATGAGTCCTGACGGCAAAATGGAAACGGCTTCTGTCATTAAGAAAAAGCAATATTGTACTGCTAAAAATGGTGGTGCGAGCCTTCTTCAACAATTGGGCTTTGGATTATATCCTGGTGTAAATGAACTACCATATTATGGAATCTCTATTATTGAAAATGACAATAATATTTACATCATGTATAATGAAAACCCGAAAAATGAGCAACGTGTTAAAGACGGTAAAAACCCTAAATCTGTAAGACAAAGAAATTCAGTTACAATGTTAAATACATTCAAACCTGATGGAAGTGCTTACGGTGAAGTTTTATTCAAATCTAAAGACGCTAGCGAAGGAGTTAAAATGCCTTTAATGCCAATGTCTTATGTTCAGTATTCTGACAATTCCGCTATCATTTTTGGTAGAAAAGGAAAGAAAATGAGAGCTACACGAATTACTATTGGGTAGCGAACAGTGCGCAATGAGTTGAACTAACTATTGAATTCAAAAATAAAAAAAGAGCGCCCTATAAACTAGGAGCGCTCTTTTTATGTTAATTGAGATTTGTTAATCTTATAAATTCACAGCATCTGAAAGGCAGTACTCCCCTTTTTCTATCAATTTTGTTGCAATAACTTGACGTGCATTTTTCGTGTTGTAAGGCGCCACTTTCGTGAATCGTTTTAAGCCCATCAACATCATTCTCATTTCATCTCCCTCTACAAATGCCATTAAAGCGTCTTTACCAGACTTATTAATACGGTCAGCCGCATCAAACAAATAGGTGTTTACAATCGCGATATATTCAGCGCAAGCGTCTGCCCCTCTTGCTTTCACCATTTTTTCCACACGCAGCAGCAACGATTCAGCAACATATACATTATTTGCAATGTCAGCGATATTCATTAAAACCTCTTGCTCTTTTGAAAGCTGCATCATCAATTTTTGCGCTGCTGTACCTGCCACCATCATTAAGGTTTTCTTAAAGTTGGCAATGTATTTTTTCTCTTCTGCAAAAAGTTCATCAGAAGGATCCTCAAAATCAGGTATGCTCATTAATTCGTTGGCAACTGCCATAGCAGGTCCCATTAAATCCAATTCACCTTTCATGGCTTTCTTCAAAATCATATCCACTGTTAATAAGCGATTGATTTCGTTGGTTCCTTCAAAGATTCGGTTAATTCGAGAATCGCGATAAGCTCTTTCAACAGTTGATTCAGCTGAAAAGCCCATTCCGCCAAATATTTGCACGGCTTCATCAACACAATAATCCAACACTTCAGAACCTACTACTTTCAACATAGCACATTCTGCTGCAAATTCTTCAATTCCTTTTAAAGTTGCTTTTTGCTTATCCATTCCTGCAGTAACATTTGCTGCAATAGCCTGATCAATATTAGCTGCCAAACGGTAAACTGCCGATTCTAAAGCAAAAGTTCCAATAGCTTGCTCTGCAATCTTATGTCTGATCGCTCCGTATTTGGAAATGGATCTGCCAAATTGTTCTCTTTCATTCGCATATCTAATCGAGTGATTGATTACTTCTTTCGCTCCACCCAATACACCAGCTGCTAACTTGATTCGCCCAATGTTAAGGATGTTCAAAGCAATCTTGAATCCTTGATTACGATCGCCCAATAAATTTTCCGCTGGAATAGTTACATTATTGAAGAACACTTGGCGTGTAGATGATCCTTTAATTCCCATCTTTTTTTCTTCCGCATTTAAAGTGATTCCTTCCGCATCTGCATCAACAATAAATCCCGTTAAATTATCGTCATCATCAATTTTAGCAAAAACAGTAAACACATTTGCAAACCCGGCATTTGTAATCCACATTTTTTGACCATTAATCACATAACTTTTACCGTCATCTGTTAATTTGGCCGTTGTTTTTCCAGAATTCGCGTCAGAACCTGAACTCGGTTCAGTTAAACAATAAGCAGCTTTCCATACGCCAGTTGCTAAATTTGGAATGTATTTTTGTTTTTGCGCCTCAGTTCCATAATACAAAATTGGCAAAGTCCCAATTCCAGTATGTGCTCCATAAGCTACTGAGAACGAATGTCCTCTTCCCAAATATTCAGTCGCTAAAATAGATGTAGGGAAATCAGCTCCCATACCACTTAAGTCGATTGGGACAGACATGCCTAACATTCCTAACTCTCCTGCTTTTTCAACTAACGAAGGCATTAAACCTTCTTCCATTGCATCAATTCTATCGAGATTTGGGTCTATTTCTTGTCGAATAAACTCCAAACAAGTTGAGGCAATCATTCTTTGTTCTTCACTATAATCTTCAGGAGTGAAAATTGAATCACAATTTGTTTCTCTAATTATGAATTCTCCTCCTTTGATGGGCTGTTTTTCTTCCATTTCTTATTTTATTACAACGCTTTATACATTAATTTATGCGGTCCTATTTTGGGCACTTGGTAGACCCGACCTTTTATTTTAAAGTCTTGTTTTTCGTAAAACCCAGTTGCTATTAACCGGGCATCACACCACAAGAGCTTTACATTCTTTTTCTTTAATTCTTCAATAGCTTTCACGACTAATTGGGCGCCAACACCATATCCCCTCATCTCGGGATCGGTCGCCATTGCTCTTAGTCGGTATTGATTTTTTTCAGTAAAACGAGGGTTAATATCCACAATTAAAGTGGCAGTTCCCACTACTTTACCATCTGCTATAGCCGCCATGTGAAAAGTTGAGTCAGCAGAATCCGGTGCAATTTGACAAGCATCAGGACCCTCTAAATGAGGCCACAGCACTTTATAACGCAAATCACGAATTTGGCTAGCATCTACTTTCTTTATGTCGACAATATTTCTCAAGCTTACATCATTTCAATTACACCTGCCGCTCCTTGTCCTGTTCCAATGCACATAGTAACAACACCATATTTACCGTTACGGCGTTTTAATTCACTCATTACTTGAACAGATAATTTTGCGCCTGTGCAACCTAGTGGATGCCCTAAAGCAATTGCTCCACCGTTTACATTTACAATATCAGGATTCACTCCCGTTTCTTTAATAACCGCTAACGACTGTGACGCAAATGCCTCGTTCAATTCAAATAAATCGATATCATTCATTTGCAAACCAGCCATTTTCACAGCACCAGGAATGGCCTCAACAGGTCCAATCCCCATAATTCGTGGTGGTACACCAACAACTTTGTAAGATACGAGGCGTGCAATAGGTTCTAAATTCAATTTTTTAACCATTTCCTCAGACATCATTAGGCAAAATGCAGCGCCATCCGACATTTGAGAAGCATTACCTGCAGTCACCGATCCGTTTGCCGCAAATACTGGTCTTAATCTTGCTAACGCTTCAACCGTTGTTCGCAAACGAGGGCCTTCATCAACACGAATTGTGTTTACGCGTTCGGCTCTTTTACCGTTGGCATCAAGATAAACTTCATTCACATTAATTGGAACGATCTCGTCCGTAAACTTTCCATCCTGAATAGCTTTCAAAGCCTTCATATGCGAATTGAATGCAAATTCATCCTGCGCCTCTCTAGAGATATCAAATTGTTTTGCAACTTCCTCTGCTGTATTTCCCATTCCCCAATACCAATCGGCATGGTCTTTAGAAATTTTGGCATTAGGAACAACGCGCCAACCTCCCATTGCTATGGCAGACATTGATTCCGTTCCACCTGCAATAATTACATCTGCAATACCTGCTTCAATTTTAGCCTTTGCGATAGCCATGGTTTCAATTCCAGAAGAACAATATCGATTCACAGTCATCCCCGGCACTTTGTTGGTATCTAACCCCATTAAAGAGATAAATCTTCCCACGTTTAACCCCTGCTCGGCTTCCGGCATTGCGTTCCCTACAATAACATCATCAATTAACTCATGATCCAATTGAGGAACTTCTGATAGAATGTGTTTAATCACATCAGCGGCTAAGTCATCTGGGCGAGAAAATCTGAATCCACCTTTATTTGCTTTTCCTACTGCTGTTCTATATGCTTTTACTATATATGCTGTTGTCATTTTTACTAGATGTTAGATTTTAGATGTTGGATCTTAGATTTTTAATTTCAATCTGAATCCGTTCATCATTCTTTGTATTTCGTTTAGTTCATTTATTAATTCATTTGCCTTTACTTGTGGGATGAAGCTAAATTCCGCTCCCAAAATAATTTGAGTCTCTAATTCAAAGGCTGATCCTATTGCTATTTGCAAAAAGCGATTAAAATCCTTGTTCGAATCGCGACTTGCTCCTTCTGGAATACTAGAGGGAATAGAGATTGAAGCACGATTCATTTGACTTACTAATCCATACAACTCAGAAAATGGAAAATCTTTGGTAATCAAAATTGTTTTCTTTGAAAACTCAATAGATTTTTTCCAAATATCTAACTCTCTAAAATTATGCATTGTCTAACTTCTAAAATCTAACCTCTAACATCTTGGAATTAATTTCTTAATACCTTACCCTTCGTTACAATCGACTGTATCCTTTCTAATGTCTTCTTCTTCGCACAGAGATCCAAAAACGCCTTGCGCTCTAAATCCAGCAAGTATTGTTCATCCACTTTCGTTAAATCAGATAAATCGCCACCCGCTAATACAAAGCCTAATTTTTCGGAAATGTATTTATCGTGTTCCGAGATATAATTTCCATGCGCCATTGTGTCTGCACCAACATATACAATTCCTAAACCTTCTTGGCCGAGGACTGTAATGTCTTTTGCTTTTACTGGTTGCGTATATCCACCGTTGTGTAATGACAAACATGCTTCTTTCGCTCTCGTTAATTGATAATCGCGATCAACGACTACTTCATCAATTCCTACACGTAAATAGCCTAAATCAAATGCTTCATAAGCTGAGGTAGATACTTGTGCTTGACCAATTGTCAAGAAGCTATCTCTGAATCTATTGATGCGGACATCTCCAGGCTTCATGTTATCAGAAAAACGTTTGGCAAACTCTTTAGTTCCTCCACCGCCTGGGATTAAACCAACGCCGAATTCAACTAGTCCCATGTATAATTCAGCATGAGCGATTACCTTATCTGCGTGCATGGACATTTCACAACCTCCGCCTAACGCCATATTGTGCGGTGCAACAATTACCGGACATGATGAATAGCGAATACGCATCACGGTATCTTGAAATTGCTTGATTGCAAAATTTAACTCGTCATATTCTTGCTCCACAGCCATCATAAAAATCAATCCAACATTTGCACCAGCAGAGAAGTTTTGACCGTTATTAGAAATGACTAATCCTTTATATTCTGTTTCAGCTAAATCGATTCCTTTATTTATTCCTTGCAGCACTCCGCCACCAATTGTATTCATTTTGGTATGGAATTCTAGGTTCAAAATTCCATCTCCTATGTCGATTAAATGACAATCGTTATTCTCCCAAACAGTATTGCCTGATCTAAGGTTCTCAATAAACAATAAGTTTTCTGTTCCAGGAATGACTTTATAATCACCTGCAGCAATGTCATAATACATTTTGACACCGTTCTCTACTTTGTAAAACGATTTGATTCCAGCGTCTAACATTTGTTGAATCCAAGGTGAAACGGTTTTGCCGTGTGCCTTAATCACTTCCATGAATTTCTCAACACCAACGATATCCCAAGTTTCGAACGGTCCTAATTCCCAACCGAAACCAGCTCTTAATGCGTCATCAATTTTGTATAATTCGTCAGAAATTTCTGGTATTCTATTCGAAACGTAAGCGAATAAGTCAGAAAAGGCCTTGCGATAAAACTCACCTGCTCTGCCTTTATCTCCGAACAACATTTTAGTTCGCGTGGCTAAATCGTCAACTGTTTTGGTTTGCGCGAATATTGGGTAGTTCACTTTCGATTTTCCTTCATATTCTAATGTTTTAAGATTAAGTGATAAAATTGCTTTTTCACCATCAACAACCTCTTTTTTATAAAACCCTTGCTTAGACTTTGATCCTAACCAACCTTTTTCAACCATTTGCCCGATATAATCTGGCAATTGGAATTGGGCATTCTCTTCATCATTAGGGCAGTTTTCACGAACACCATTGGCAACATGAACCAATGTATCCAAACCAACTACATCACATGTTCTGAAAGTTGCCGATTTTGGTCTACCCAAAACTGGTCCCGTTAATTTATCAACCTCTTCCACCGTCAATCCCATTTCATCTACTAAATGAAACAATGACATAATAGAATATACCCCAACTCTATTCGCAATAAACGCCGGCGTATCTTTGCATAATACTGTTTTCTTTCCTAAAAAACGAGCGCCGTAATGCATGAAAAAATCCACAATAGCTGGATCTGTTTTTGGTGTTGGAATAATCTCTAGCAATTTTAAATAACGCGGTGGGTTAAAGAAGTGAGTCCCACAAAAATATTTTTGGAAATCTTCACTTCGCCCTTCTAGCATCATGTGAATTGGAATACCAGATGTATTCGAAGAAACTAATGTGCCTGGTTTTCTGTATTTATCAACCTTATCAAAGATGATTTTCTTAATATCCAGCCGTTCCACGACTACTTCAATCACCCAATCGCAACTGTTTATCTCCTCAAAATCATCATCAAAATTTCCAGTTTCAATGCGATCCGCAAATGACTTTTTATAAATTGGGGAAGGCTTTGACTTAAGTGATGCTTTCAAAAAATCATTCACTAACCGATTTCGAACGGCCTTATCTTCTAATGTAAGTCCTTTCTTTTGCTCAGCAGCATTTAATTCTCTTGGAACCATGTCTAATAAAAGAACATTGCAACCAATATTTGCAAAGTGGCAAGCTATTGCGGACCCCATTACTCCTGATCCTAAAACCGCTACCTTTCTAATTTTTCTATTCATATTTTATTTGTTTTGGATGTAAGCAAGAACTTACTTTACTTTTAAACCATTTTTTTCAAATACTTTATTGTCTTCCAATAAATCTGTCAATAAAACATCAACCTTCTCCATCACTTCAAAAAATGCTTTGACTTTGGTTTTGGGCAGACTTTCGTAAACTTTTTCATTAAAACCGAGTACAACATCTCTTGCCATTTTTCTTTTTAATACACCTTCATTTGTTAAAAACACAAGAGACTTTCGTTTATCAACTGCATCAGCTTGACGTCGAATGAGTCCTTTTTCTTCCATGTTTTTAAGCGTACGAGATAGACTTGTAGGTTCCATCCCCATTTTTGGTCCTAATGCAGTACTAGGGGTGCCTTCTTTCTCAATGTTCAGCAATATAAATCCCCACGAGAAGGACATATCATATTGAGCAGCCACTTGATTATAATAGCGGGAAATCTTGAACCAGTTATTTCTAACATGAAATTCAAATAATTGTTCTTTATTCATTCAATATTATTTATTATCTTTAAAGGGTACCAAATATAATAATATTATTCCTATGCACGCATAGTTTTATCGTTTTTTTTATTTCTTCCCCGTGCTATCCATTTTTCAATTGTCATATGCGAATTTTTCAATTAACAAAATCCAAGCTTACGCTCTTATTTCTAATTATTTCAGTCGCTGTTTCCGGACAAAATTCCGAACTAAAAATGGACGAGATCATGAAGGGAAATGAATTCATTGGACACCAACCTTTTGATTTTAATTGGGGACCAAATAGCGCGCATATCTATTTCAGGTGGAATAAAGACAACGAATTGGTAGCACCTTATTATGTGTATTCAATTCAAGAAGGGTTTTACAATAAAATAAATTTTAACGGTCAAGCCCTTCCAATTGGTGGGTCAGATAAAGGAAATGGAAAAGCCTATTTTAAATCGGGCATATCTCTTTACAGCATAGACAAAGGCGAAAAAATCGAGCTAATTTATTCGGATGCAAGCGACTTTCAAATCCATTCAATCATTGAAGATCAGGTGGTTCTTTTGCGCGAAAGCAACCTGTACGCCCTGCACACTGCAAAAGGAACACTAATGCAATTAACGAATGTGCAACCCGGAAATACGCCTGCACCTGACGCAGAATTAAACTATTTAGAAGAACAACAAGAAACCCTCTTTGAAACGGTTCGAGTAAAAAAAGCAAAATTAAAAGCTGAACGTGATTATCAAAAACTCACAAGTCCTCAATTTATAAAACCATTTTATTTGGAAGGATGGTCACTCAATAACATAGTAATTAATCACGAATTAAACACCGCAGCGATTAGTAAAAGTAGGAATCCTAAAAACACAAAAACGCAATACATGGCCTATGTATCAACTGATGGTTATTCAGCTGCGAAAAAGGCGCGGAGTAAAGTTGGTGCCGAAAACCCAAAACACGAACTATTCATTTGGCACCTCGATCAAGACACCACGATTCAAATTGACTTTTCGAATTTATCAGGTGTAAATAATGCTCCTGAATACTATACTGATTATCTCGAAAGAGAAACAGAAAATTATGAAAAAGAACTGATCTACCATCTCCATGGCTTCAATAACTCAGGTGACAAATGTTTAATTGAAATAAAATCCTACGACAACAAAGACCGCTGGTTATGCTATTATGATGTAGCTTCAGGTGAGTTGAAAGAGACAAACCACCAATATGATGCCGCATGGATTGGTGGACCAGGAATTTCGAGTTGGAACATGGCGAAAGGAAATGTAGGCTGGATGGATGACAATTCTTATTATTTTCAATCGGAAAAAACAGGATATTCGCACCTTTACATGACCAATACTAAATCAAATGAAACAAAAGCATTAACAGAAGGCAAATTTGAAATTCACGAAGCAATCCTTTCAGACGATAAAGCCAAATTTTTTATTAGCGCCAATAAAAACCATCCAGGAAATAGAGAATTCTACCATTTAGACATTAAATCGAAAAAACTAAGTCCAATTTTAAATGAAGATGGCAACCACGAAGTACTTGTTTCGCCAAATGAAAAATGGCTCTTGGTGAATTACTCCTTTAAAAACAAACCTTGGGATTTGTATTTAGCTGAAAACACAAAGGAGACATCTTTAAAACAAATTACGAAATCGCCAAGTGACGCTTTTCAAAACTACAAATGGCGAACACCACCAATTATCACTTATAACGCGGCCGACGGTGAAGAAATACACGCCCGAATTTATGAACCCACGGCTGACAAAAAAAATGGGGCCGCAGTATTTTTTGTGCATGGTGCTGGCTATTTACAAAATGCCCATAATTGGTGGAGTGGTTATTATCGCGAATACATGTTTAACAACCTGCTTTGTGATAAAGGATATACAGTAATGGATATTGATTTTAGAGCGAGTAAGGGCTATGGTCGCGATTTTAGAACAGACATTTATCGACATATGGGAGGGAAAGATTTGAGCGATTATGTAGACGCCCGAGAACTTTTAATCGAAGATTACGACATTGATCCGAATCGAATTGGAATGTACGGCGGCTCTTATGGTGGATTTTTAACAATAATGGCCTTACTTACCGAACCTGGTAAATTTAAGTGCGGCGCTGCTGTGCGATCGGTTACTGATTGGGCGCATTATAATCACGCCTACACCTCAAACATATTAAACACACCGTTAGAAGATCCAAAAGCATTCGAAAAAAGTTCGCCTATTTATTTCGCAGACAAATTAGAAGACAGGCTATTAATGCTGCACGGTATGGTAGACAATAACGTACAATACCAAGATGTTGCTCGATTAGCACAGCGTTTTATTGAACTCGGCAAAACAGATTGGGATTTAGTTGGATACCCGATTGAACCGCACGGTTTTAAAGAAACAACAAGTTGGATTGATGAATACGGGCGAATCTTGAAGATGTTTGATGAGGAGCTACTCGCTAATTAGGTGTTAGGGCGCTTTGTTGATGTGGTTGATTATTTGATGGGCTGATGTAGTTGATGATTCGATTATTTGATTAGTTGATGTGTTTGATGATTTAATTTGTTGATGTGGTTGATGACTTAATTTATAGGTTTTATAACCCTTTTGTGGAGTCGTCATTTAGAAAGCATAAAAAAAGCCGCCAAGTCATAGACAAGGCGGCTTTTTGCTTTTTAATTTTTTATTGCTTAATCACCTTTTTCACTAATACTTGATCATCTTTAATCATTTGTATTAAATAGGTGCCGCTTGGCAAGTGTGCAAGGCTAATTTGATTAATTCCGGCGTTTAAATTAGTCTCATGCATGATTATTTTACCATCTATGGATAATAACATAACTTGATCTAAACTTTCATCAAACGCAATATTTAAAATGTCATTCGTTGGGTTAGGATATAAATGCACGTCTAATTCAAACTCATACTCAACAATGTTTACTCCAGTTATGATAATTGAATTACCAACTCTATCAGACTCTACTGAACATCCATCCTCGTTGGTGTAAATCACCCAATACTCGCCATTCACACCCACTTCAACCCAATTTAGACTATCGTTTGTTTCACCATCTAAAATCCCTGTTTCATGATACCATTGGTTACCAACTTCAATCGAAGAAACAAGATACGCACCTTAAATAGTTAACACCGGTGAAAATGGAATTGGAAGCACAGTTACAACTACTTCATCAGTATTACTGCAGCCAAACCCATCTGTTCCTTCTACAATATAAGTTGTTGCGACGGTAGGTTTTGCCCACGGATCGCCAATTACAAAATTAGATAAGGTTGGATCAAAATCCCAGATATAAAGTACACCGCCCGTTGCGTCAAATTGCGTTGAATCTCCTTGACAAATTGAAACGTCTGCTCCAGCATCAATTGTAGGTAAGTCATGAACAATGACATTCACTTCATCCGTATTCACACACCCATTATCATCTATCCCTGTTAAGGTATAAGTTTTATCAGTACTTGGATTTGCCCAAGGATCAAAAATATCTAAGTCGGATAAAGTTGGGTCAGAATCCCATGTATAAATTGTCGCTCCAGAAGCCTCAAGTTGTGTTGAATCACCAATACAAATATCTCACAGGCTTCATTAATACTCCCATGATCTCTTACAAACTTCAAAACTCTTAACTTAAACTTCCATCTCAAATACTTTTCTATCTCTTTGGGCTTTTTCATATTAAAAGTGTATACTAGGTTTTTATTAAACTAGTTCACTTTTAGTTGACGTAGTCACAAGTGACTACCATTGGTGAAACAGAATCTAAAACATTCCAACAAGATTTCTATTTAGAGAAAATTCCGAAAGGAGAGATTACTATTGAAGGAATTGAGTATGACTTTGACAGTGCCAATTTACGTCCTGAATCTGAATTAATACTGGACAACTTGATTGAGTTCTTAGAATTGAATGACAACCTTGTAATTGAAATTCGTTCACATACGGACCAGCGTGGTGGAGATAATTATAACTTAAAACTTTCACAGCGCAGAGCCCAAAGTGTGGTTGATTATTTGATTGCTCATGACATTCCAATGGAGCGCCTAATTCCTAAAGGATATGGAGAAACCAAGCCGGCAGAAATTACGGATGAGGAAGGTAATACGGAGACCATGACCATTGCTTATATTGCAAGTTTAAAATCGAAAGATGCACGTGAGGAAGCCCATCAACGAAATAGACGTACGGCATTCTTTGTATTAGAGCAAAAATAATCCCCTAATAATTCTGATAAGCCAAGCACTTTTATTTATCTTTGCCTCAAAAAAAACTGATGGAGCAAGTAAGAAAAGACGCCAGCTATAGTGTTGGAATGAGCATTGGACAAAGTTTACAAGGACAAAATTTGGATCAAATTGATTTGGAAGCATTTGTTGAAGGAATCCAAGCTATTTTTAAAGGGGAGACCTTAAAATGGACGCCTGAAGAAGCTAATACTAAAATTGGAACTTATCTCGAAGCAATAAATAAATCGCGATTTGCGTCAAACAAAACAGCTGGAGCTGAATTTTTAGCTGCCAATGGCACTAAAGAAGGCGTAACTACATTAGAATCTGGATTACAATACGAAATAGTTACAGAAGGAAGCGGAGAAAAACCAAGTCCAGAATCTCAAGTAACTGTGCATTACCACGGAACTTTACCTGATGGAACTGTGTTTGATAGTAGCGTAAGCCGCGGTGAACCTGCCACATTTGGTGTAAACCAAGTTATCAAAGGTTGGACCGAAGCTTTGCAATTAATGCCAGCAGGATCTAAATGGAAACTTTATATACCTGAAAACCTAGCTTACGGTGCTAATCCGCATCCAGGTGGTCCAATTAAACCATATATGGCTTTGATTTTTGACGTTGAACTGATTTCAATAAATTAATTTCATGCGTTCACCCCTACTCCTCCTTTTTTTCGCTCTCTTTCTCTTTGCTTGTAGCAGCGATCCTGAGGTAGATATAATTGATGAACCAATTCCGGCTCCAAAACAAGTTTTTCAAAGTTTTGAGTCGAAAATAAGCTATTGCATTGGTTTTGACAATGGCTTTACAATCAACCAAGTCTATAATGGACAGAATACTGCTGGCAAATTCTATTTAAATGATATTGAAGAGGGCTTAGTCGATTATTTAGGAGACGGCGAGTTAAGAATTGGTATTTTCAGCATTGACAGTATTCTCAACCTGTATTTAGGTGAAGAAGGTCAAGTAGACGAAAGACAAGTTTCTAAAACTGACGCCAGTTATGCCATAGGTTTAGTTGAAGCACAAACTTTAGTAAGTTCATTGGTTGGTCGAGGTATCGATCAATCAATGGACATAGAGTTTTTATTAAAAGGCATTCAGGATGGAATGCATAACCGTCAGAACACACTTAGTTTGGCCGAAATTCGAATTGAAGTTTCAAAATATTACAACGAAATGAATTTGGTCATGGGCCAAATTTTCCTTGACAATAACCTTGAAAATGAAAATGTTTTGGTTACCGAAAGTGGCTTACAATATGAAGTTTTTGAGCCTGGTATTGGAGCTTCACCAAATATTACGGACACATGTGTTGTCAATTATACCGGACGTTTCATTGATGGAAGAGTTTTTGAAACCACGGCGCAGTCTGGTGTTCCGGCTGAATTTACTCCACTTGGTGTGATACCAGGATGGAAAGAAGCACTTTTGATGATGAAGGAGGGCGGAAGCTCACGTTTTTTCATTCCATATGAGCTTGCTTATGGCGAAACGGGAAGTGGTCCGGTTGAACCTTTTTCTACATTGGTTTACGATTTTGAACTATTAGAGGTTCGAAAGTTTAACCCTTAATCTATTTTCTTAAAATTCTTTTTTTGATCCAGTGAATATGGTGTTGATCCAAAAACAACACATAGGTTAGGATCATTATCACACCAAATGTGAATATTCCCATTCCAAAAGCTATGGATAAATGGAAAATAACTCCTATCATTAAAAACGGAATTTTAATTCGTTTGAACCAAACCAATATTGGAAATACCCCTTGATACAGCAGCACCGCATAAGTTCCAATCATTGAAAGCAAAGGATGATCCGCAAACAACACATACATGGCGGAACTAGAAAAGGTATCCACCTTAGAAATATGCATTAAAGCTTCTCCATTCACCCAATATGGATCAATTAATTTATACAGCGTTGAGAAGAAATAAAGGACACAAATCTGAATGATTACTACCCAATAAAAAGTATTATTTAACACATTTTGAAGAACTGAGAACTGAGGAGCACCGTTTTTCAATTGCTTTCCACTGGCCTGCTGAATGAAAATAAGGTAAAATAATAAAATACTAATCAATGCTTCTCCTCCAGTAAACATCAAATAGCCTTTAACGAATAAATTTGCCGTAACAAAATACAGTAGCACCGCTGTGAGTCGTGGTAAAAAGTTCAACAAACCACTAATTAATAATGCAATTTGACCATATACAAAGCAATACGCAATCCATGGATGGTTAGAATTGACCGGATGATTTAAAACATTTAATAAAGCCCTACTCCCCTGCTCATACCAAGGGTAATTCGTATTCCAGCCGACGGAACCAACAATTCCGTTATAACTAAACAACTCATGCGCAATTGGCAGTAGCGTTATTGCATTGAAGAGCAAAAAAACGTATAAAATTTTTCTGAAAAACTCAATTTTTTCCCAATATGGAAAAGGCCGCAAAAATATTTCGGGAATTCTTTTCAACATCAGTTCAAATAAAATTTAGGGAGCGTTATCATTCCTTCCTCACCTGAGACAACATCTTCTAAATAAAAACGAATTAAGGCCGATTCAACTTTAGAATCATAAAGATACCAGCCGTTGCCTCTAATGAAATTTTGAATTTTATAATAACTATACCCATCATAAAATTCTGCCATTCTATCTGTTGGAAAATCGTCTCCAATAGTAACATTAAGCATGTTTAAATCAAGACTCAACCAATAATAAAGATTAGACGCTGCTAAAACAATCTCTCCATGATGTGAACCTCTTAAATAGCTATGCCTATTGGCCGCATCCGTTACCGGGTTATCCCATTCAGTTGAATCATTCTCAAAATAAAACTTAATTTCAATAGTTGAATTTACAGTTGGACAAGGCGCAAACATGCCCCAGGTCTGTGCGAAAATAGGTTCAACATAAGGAGTTGCAAAAGCCTTTAATTTTGAATGAGAAATAGTTGCTGGAAATGCATAAATGATAATAAAACTGAAATGCACAACAATGAACAAAAAAGCAAGCCAACCAATCCATATTTTATTAGTTGTTTCCTTCAAAACAGATGTTTATTAACTTTCATTTTGTTAAAAATAAGCATATTAATGCGTTTATTTTCCGCATATTTTAAATACTTTCGAGTATAATCTGGTCTTTAAATGACAGTAAATCTGAATTCAATGAAAAGCATACTATTTTTAATATTATTTGCGGGCACAATAAATGCTGCTTATAGCCAAAAGCACAAGGAATATTATGCGGATGGAACTTTAAAAGAAGCGGGTAAATACAAAGAAGAGAAACCAGTAGGCAAATGGCTATTCTACTATCAAAACGGTGAAGTATTAGCAGAAGGAAAATACAAGAATGGCGAAAAGGTGGGGATTTGGAACTATTACCATGAAACCAAAACGCTAATGGAAACTGGAAATTTTGTGGAAGGCAAAAAAGACGGTGAGTGGATTTCTTACCATGATAATGGAAAAGTAATGTCTCAGGGTGCTTTCCTGTTAGGAGAAGAGACTGGAGTCTGGCGTTATTATTATCGTTTAGGAATATTGAAAAGTGAAGGACAATTTGATGAAGGCGCTCAAGTAGGTGTTTGGAGCTATTATTATGAAAATGGACAAATGAAAGAAACGGGCCTATGGAAAGAAAATAAAAATCACGGCGTTTGGAAATTTTATTACGAAGATGGAATTTTGAAAAAAACCGGAAGTTGGAATTTAGGAATTCAAGAAGGCGTGTGGTCATATTATAATGCATTAGGAAATTTAGAAGAACGTGGAGAATGGAAAAACGGCAAGGCTGAGGGATTGTGGGAATACTATTTTCCTGCTGGAAAGATAAAAGAGGCAGGCAGATGGCAAAGCGGAACACAAACAGGAGAATGGACCTACTATTATGAAAATGGCTTCGTAAAAATGAGGGGAAACTGGACTGATGGTTTTAATGTCGACATATGGAGTTATTATTACGAAAATGGTAACATTCAAAAAACTGGAGAACGGGCTAACGGACATGAGATTGGTTTGTGGACCTATTACCATCAAAATGGGAACAAAAAAGAAGAGGTGAACTTTAGTTCAAATGGTGTTGAAACAGGCGTTTGGAAAAAATATCATGAAAACGGAAATTTGGCGCAAGAAGGCGAGTGGATTGCAGGAAAACAGAACGGCAGGTGGAAGTATTACAACGAAAAAGGAACATTTGTAGAAGAAGGGTATTGGAAAGACGGAAATCAAAATGGCGTATGGCTTTATTACTACGACAGCGGGAAACTAAAAAATCAAGGTAATTGGGAAATGGGCGTTCAGTCGGGAGAATGGATGTATTATTACGCCAATGGTAAATTAATGGAACATGGTTTCTGGAAAGACGGAAAGCAAGACGGAAAATGGATTTTTTATCATGAAAACGGAAAAAAACAACGCGAAGGAAAATTCAGAAACAGCGACCGTTATGGTGAATGGAAAGAGTTTAATCTAAGCGGAATATACACTGAATCGAAATATTATTAGAGTTTAATGGGTAGTGAGAACAAAGAAATTGATTTAGAAAAGGAACGGGTTGAAATCCTGAACGCCTATGCTGGATTATTACGCGCAAGTAAATCCATGCGTGATAAGGAGGATACAAAACTAATCCGTAAGGCGTTTAATGTCGCCGTTGAGGCACATAGCGGCATGCGCCGAAAATCTGGCGAACCTTATATTTTTCATCCAATTGCCGTGGCGCGTATATGCGTCGAGGAAATGGGGCTAGGCACTACTTCCATTGTTTGCGCATTGCTACATGACACAGTTGAGGACACCAACATCACCTTGCAGGATATCGAATATATTTTTGGTTTAAAAGCCCGATCAATTATTAATGGCTTAACCAAAATCCCAGAAGTATTTGACGATAACATTTCTATTCAAGCCGAGAATTTTAGAAAGCTTATCCTTACCATTTCGGATGATTTGCGCGTGGCTTTTATTAAAATAGCCGATCGTTTGCATAACATGCGTACGCTGGATTCTATGCGACCAGATAAGCAATTAAAAATTGCTTCTGAAACTGAATTCCTTTATGCGCCGCTAGCCCACCGCCTTGGTTTTAACGCCATTAAAACGGAATTTGAGGATATCATTTTCAAATATAAAGAGCCTGCTATTTATAGTCAACTCGAAAAGAAATTAGAGAAAACGGCAGCCGTTCGTAATCGTTTCATTCGTCAATTTACGAATCCGATTAAGGAAGCTATGGAGGCGCAGGATTACGAATTCAGTATTAAAGCACGAACGAAAAGTATTCCATCCATCTTTAAAAAAATTCATACCAAGAATGTCACTTTTGATGAGATTTACGACATTTTTGCCATTCGAATAATTATTGATACGCCTCTTGAGAATGTAAAGGCTGAGGCGTGGAAAATTTACAGTATTGTTACCGATTTTTATCAACCCAACCCTGATCGATTAAGAGATTGGATTTCTATTCCAAAGGCAAACGGATATGAGTCTTTACATACCACGGTGATGAGCCCGACAGGGAAATGGGTGGAGGTTCAAATCCGCTCGAAACGAATGGATGAAGTAGCCGAAAAAGGTTACGCAGCACATTGGAAATACAAAGAAAATAGCAGCACCGTTAGTACTTTCGACCGCTGGGTAGGCGAAATTCGTGACCTCTTAGAAAATCCAAATACAGACGCTGAGGAATTTATTAACGAGTTTAAACTAAACTTGTTTAGTGATGAAATTTACATTTTTACACCAAAAGGTGACTTGCGCGTACTTCCCACCAATTCAACCACGTTAGATTTTGCTTTCGATATTCATACAGACATTGGAATGTCCTGCATTGGCGCCAAAGTAAATGGAAAATTAATGCCACTCAGTCACATTCTTAAAAGTGGTGACCAGGTTGAAATTTTGCGCTCTAAAAAACAAAAACCGAAAGAAGGCTGGCTAAAATTTGTGGCAACAGCACGTGCAAAAACCAAAATCAAATCTGCCTTAAAAGAAGAGCAGAAAAGGATTGCCGCAGACGGAAAAGAAATTCTAAAACGAAAGTTCAACCAGTTGAAGGTAAATTTTTTAGGAGAAAACGTACATATCGTTGAAAAACATTTGGGAATAGGTGGTGGCGCAATGGAACTCTATTATCAAATTGCGAAAGGAAAAATCAACCTCTCAAAATTACGTGGAATCAAAATTGAAAACAAGAATTTTGTTGCACCTAAAGTCACACGAAAAGAACCTTCTGGCGCCAATCTTGAAACAATTATTTCTAAGATTAACACCAAAAAAGATACGGTTGTTATTGGAGACGACTTTAAGGAAATCGAATATAAATTAGCCAATTGCTGCAATCCAATACCCGGCGATCGTGTCTTTGGATTTGTGACGGTTTCTGAAGGAATTAAAATTCATAGAACGAATTGTCCTAATGCGACTCAATTAATGTCACAATATGCGTATAGAGTGCTTAAAGCAAACTGGAAAAGTGATCAATTAAGCGAACGTTTGTGCGGATTGGTGATCACTGGAATTGACGATATTGGAATCGTAAATAAAATCACAAATATCATCTCTGCGCAGCATGAAGTAAACATGAAATCGATTGGCTTTGAAAGTAATGACGGGATTTTTGAAGGACGAATCATGCTCTACGTTTACGATACGGAGCATTTGGATCAATTAATATTGAAATTTGAACAAATTGACGGCATTAAGGCAGTTGAACGCTTATAGAATTATACAGTTGAATTCAATTAACGAATGAAGCAAAGTCTTTTAACTTCCAACATTTGCCTTTCGACTTCAATCCATTCTCCATTAGAGAATGAGTAAACTTGTTTTTAAGGAACGACTAATTAGATAAGTTGGGGAAAATTAGTTAACTTTAAACATCCTAATATTCCGACATGGAAAAAGAGCAGTTACAAGAAAAAATTAAAGACATTTTTTGCGATTTCTTAGAGCAAAAAGGCCATAGAAAAACCCCTGAAAGGTTTGCTATTCTGGCCGAAATATACGCGCAAAAAGGTCACTTCGACATTGAATCGCTCTATGTCAAAATGAAAAACAAAAATTATCGTGTAAGTCGCGCAACACTTTACAATACAATTGAATTATTACTGAGTTCTGATTTAGTGCGCAAGCATCAATTCGGAAATAATATTGCCCAATTTGAAAAATCGCACGGTTTTCAACAGCACGATCATATCATTTGCACGGATACAGGAGATGTAATTGAATTTTGCGATCCTCGGATTGAAAAAATTAAAGCTACTGTTGAAGAATTGTTCAACGTTAAAGTACATCATCATTCTCTCTACTTTTACGGTGAAAGAATTGATAATAAGAGTAAAAAGTAAATATGAGTTTAACCTTATCACAAACAGCCCACAAAAACTGCAGTGAAATTCTGGTTGAGGGTTCTGGACTATCCGAAGTTGATTTTGAAGAAATACATGCTGTTGTAGAGGCAGAAATTAATAACACACAACCAAATTTGATCTTAAACCTAGAAAAGGTGAGAATATTGAATAGTTTAGGTATAAATGCACTGATAAAAATTTTTACAAAATGTAGAAATAGCGGGGGCGATATGTACATTGTTAATATCTCTGAGAAAATTAATCAAGTACTTTTGCTTACTAAGTTAAATACAGTTCTTAATATTGCAAACTCAACTGCTGAGGCAGAAGAAAATTTTAATTTGATCTAAAAGAAATTTCAAAAACTGAGAGACTTCCGTTTCAATTTGGATCCTCCAAACGAGACGGTGTTTTTTTTTTATTTCTTAAATAGCTAATAAAGAAAGACAAATGAATAAAGTGGATGTTTTATTGGGATTACAGTGGGGTGACGAGGGCAAAGGAAAAATTGTTGACGTTGTTACACCTGACTACGATATAATCGCAAGATTTCAGGGCGGGCCTAACGCTGGTCACACCTTAATTTTTGATGACAAAAAGTATGTTTTGCATACCATTCCATCTGGAATTTTTAGAGACAAAACCATAAATGTAATTGGTAACGGTGTTGTAATCGACCCCATCATCATTAAAGATGAAATTGATAAACTGGAAGCAATTGGCATTGACGTCACGTCAAAATTGTTAATCTCCAAAAAAGCGCACCTTATTGTTCCAACGCATAAAATTTTAGATAAGTATTCTGAAGAGCAAAAAGGAATCAACAAAATTGGCTCTACATTGAAAGGTATTGGGCCAACTTACATGGATAAAACCGGAAGAAACGGTTTAAGAATGGGAGATTCTTTGTCGCCCAATTTCAAAGAAAAATATTCTGCCTTACAAGAAAAGCATAAAACAATCTTAGGTGATTATGATTATGCTGAATTATTAGCCGAATTAGAAGCAAAATGGTTTGAAGCCATGGAGTTCATGTCTAAATTTACATTGATTGATAGCGAACATTATATTAATAACGCTATGAATGATGGGAAATCCGTATTAGCTGAAGGCGCTCAAGGTACTATGTTAGATGTTGACTTTGGAACCTATCCATTTGTGACATCCTCTAATACAATTACTGCTGGAACGTGCACAGGACTTGGCGTTGCACCGAATAGAATTGGTGAAGTGATTGGAATTTTTAAAGCATATTGCACACGAGTTGGAAGTGGACCATTCCCTTCTGAGTTGGACAATGAAGTCGGTGAAAATATTCGCAAAATTGGACATGAGTATGGCGCAACAACTGGACGAGACAGAAGATGCGGCTGGATTGATTTACCAGCGTTGAAATATGCGATTATGGTAAATGGAGCTACGCAACTTTCTATGATGAAAGCGGATGTATTAGATAGCTTTGAAGAAATACAAGTGTGCACGCATTATGATATTGATGGTGAAAAATTAGACTACTTCCCATACGATATTAACTCTTTAAACGTTAAACCTGTTTATGAAAGTGTAAAAGGGTGGAATAAAGACTTAACTGGAATGCGCGATATGAAAGATGCGCCACAAGAGTTTTTGGACTATATCACCTATTTGGAACGAGAATTGCAAACACCTATAACAATTGTGTCTGTAGGACCAGATAGAGAGCAAACGATTATTAGAAAGTAACTTGTTTACAAAAACAAACATATTAATAACGGCGCTTCTAATAAGCGCCGTTTTTATTCCACATACTAACTGGAGCCAAAACGAAAATGTTCGTTTGGTTTTTGCAGAGGATGTTGTCAATTCAGACGTGCATAAAAACACGACTGTGGCAAAGGGACATGTGGAGTTTAAGCATGGAAACACGCGCTTATTTTGCGATTCTGCGCTCTATTTTCAAGATTCCAATATTGTAAATGCTTATGGGGATGTTCAAATCAACCAAGGCGATACTGTAAATCTATTTTGTGACTCATTAATCTTTAATGGAAACACAAACAAATCAAAGCTTTTAAGCAATGTTCGCTTCAGAGATAGCGAATACTTCATGTTAACGGATTTGTTGGATTATGACGGGAATAAATCAATCGGAGCTTATAAGAATCACGCCAATATTTCGAGCATAAATTCGGACTTAAAATTAACATCCGTAAAAGGATATTATTATTCCACTTCAAAAACTTTTTATTTTAAAGATAGTGTCCATATTCAAGATCCGAAATATGAACTTTTTGCAGACACGCTAGAATTTAGAACCAATAATTCGAGTGCCCATTTTCATGGGCCCACCACTATCCTATTCGACTCATCAACTGTAGAATGTAATCGAGGGATTTATTTTTCAAAAGAAGAACGGGTTCAATTATGGAACGGTGCAACGCTGAATGAACCCGGGCGTAGTTTTTACGCAGATAGCTTACTCTTTAATCAGAAAACGGATTTAGGTGAAGGATTTTGTAATGTGGTGATGTATGACACCACGGAACAAGTAAAGTTTATGTCCGACTATTTATTAAAAAAACCGCAGAATGAAGAACTCATTTTAAAAGACAATGCACGCGTTTTTCAATATTCTGAAAAAGACACGCTTTATTTATCGGGAGATACGATCACCTATCAACAAGACACCCTTACGAATACAAAACTTTCAATTATTGAAAATAACGTAGCCATTATCAACGGCGATAATTTTATTCGTTGCGATTCGGCTTATTTTAGCGAAGCAGATTCTATTCTTAAACTCCACAAAAATCCAATTATTTGGAATGGAGACATGCAGCTTTTTGCTGATTCGGTATTCACCACTTATTATGATGGGGAATTTCACAAAATGTTTATGTACCAAAATGCCATGCTTATTTCAGCACGCGAAAATGATTCCGTTCATTATGACCAAATGAAAGGGAAGTTTATGACTGCCCTACTCGACTCTAGTAAAATCAAACAAATTAGGATTGAACAAAATGCACAAAGTTTGTATTATCCGGAGGAGACTAAAACCGATTCTGCAGGCGTTGAATTTAAAACGCTAAAAGGAATGGATCGAAAGGAATGTAGTGAAATAATATTTCGTTTTTTAGATGGAGAAATTCAAAAAATATCGTTTATCGATAATCCAACGAGCGTCTTTTATCCGATCGATCAAATTCCACCAAAGGAATTATTTTTTAAAGGATTTTTATGGAAAATTGAACAAAAACCAGAGAGTCCTTTTCCAGAATAATTTTATCTTTAGGTTTCGATAAAAACGATAAGCAATCACAATGAAAGGAAAATTAATTGGCATTGGAGCAATCACATCTATTGCAGTGCTGTGCCTAATGGCGATCATTATTGCAATGGGAGGAGAATTTTTCTCAGCCGTTAATTTTCAAATCCTCATTTTTGTTTTCGTAATTACCATTGTAATGGCGGGCAGCTATTTATTGAGTGCTTTTAGCCCGCAAACAAGTCCTAAAATAAAAGCAGCAATTGGCGCAATCGGTGCGGTGTTGGTTGTCTTTTCGGGATTAGTCAGCTTTAATATTATTGAGTTGCTCACTACCTACAATTGGCTAATCGCAATAGGCGTTTCCTATATCTTACTTGTTCAATTACAGTTAATGCAATGGGGGAACTCGCCCAGCTTAATTTCGAAAATTTGTTCATTTATAGTTATTCTCGCTAACCTATTTTTGATTGTGTTCTTTGTTGTATTATGGCGCTATTCGGAAATTTCTATCGTCATTGATAGTGCAGTTCTTGCGACAATCGTTGCCTTTTTAATTGGTATTATTGCCAATAAGAAGGTGGCAGAAACTGTCTAATTGAAGTACTCTTTACAATTAGGATATTAGTTCTTTTTATAGTTGTATTTAAGTCGTTTATAAGGATTGTTTTTGAGAGACTGTTTCATAAGTTCATTCATTTCTGTTGTTTCATAAAGTTCATAACCTAAAGAATAGTAGAAATATAGAAGAAATGACTTATAACATAAAATGAAATTGTCAATATTTATGGCTTCAAATATATCTTTAGATTTTTTTGTTTCTCCTATTTCCGCATAGTAATGCGTTTTCATTAACTGGTAAGTATTTATGTAATGTGGTTCGCTATAGATTTTCTGCTCAAATGCTTTTTCAACTTGCGTTATTAGCCAATATTTTACTTCTGTGTTCATGGTCACAATAGATATTACCATTGGTTCGTAATAAGACTGAAAGAGATCATTACTTGATACAAGTGATTTAATATTAAAAAATTGTAATTCGCTTTTTTTATCACCAAGAAGGAAATTGGAATAATACCTCCCCCTAAGAACCGGATGAAGATTTATGAGCGCGCTATTTTTAATATGAATACTGGTTATTTTAGAATTGTTTAGATAAGCCTTCAAGTTTAGTAGACATCTAATGAATAATTTATTTTTGTAATCTCGTTTTTTGATTAATAAGTGTGAAAACTCCGAATAATACCCGTTGAGTGAAGAATAGTCTACAAATATTTCAAAAATAGTTGTTCGATAGAACATTGTTTTGGACAGTGCAGTTATTTCGTGTTTATTTAGTTGAATACTCCGCAATAATATACCTATCGAATTACCTACAATTAATTTTTGGTTATAGGTAATTATATTTTTTTTTAGTAAATCAGAATTGAACAAGATATTCAATTCATTAATTTTTCTAGCCGATAAATACTCTCGTATCAAATTTATTAGCGGTAGTACCATGTCTTCGGAGCTTTGCGCCTTATTCTCTAAAAACAAAAGAAGATTCTTTGTGTCATTCTTATCAATTAGTTCATATAAATTTAAACGACTCTCCCAACTTACTTCATGTGGCAACTCATTAACGTAATTATAGTAGGACTTATAACCAATAAATCGACTCAAAATATCTAAGGTATCCCTACGCGTTTTCACCTTCTGAGCCAAGCCATAAATTCGTCTTAAGGTGTTGTAGTTTACATTTTCATTCGTTTGTTCAAGAATTATTTCCGATAATTTTTCGCAATCTCCTCGGTTTAATATTTTAACACCATATTTTTTTTGTACGGCATCAATTAATTTTTCCTCCATAAACTTATTTGTACCATTAATGTACCAAACTTATTTCAGAGAAACGATAACTTTGATAAAAAATAAAAGCAAATATGAAAAAATTAAACTTTATTATGATCGCAATTATGTTTGCGACGTTAGCAGTATCCTGCGGGAGCGAAGAAACAAACGAATCTCCTGAGACTTTAGATGACATTCTAACGGAATACGAAAATACCATAGATGAATTAGAAGATGAGATGGATGAACTCGAAGATGACATGGGAGGGGATATCGAGGTTGAAAGTGAAGAAGTTGAAGAAATGGACGAAGGAGGAAGTGATGCAGAATGGGATGAAATCTTAGACGGTTATGAAGATTACGTTGATAGTTATATTGCTATTCTAAAAAAACAAGCAGATGATCCCTCTGATATGTCTATAATGACAGAATCAATGGAATTAATGGGACAAGGTACTGAATGGACTACTAAAATGGCAGAATCATCTTCAGAATTTGGCACTGAACAATTGACAAGAATGACAGAAATTCAGACAAAATTAGCAAACTCTGTTTCAGGTCTTTAGAACTTAATTTAAATTAACAATTAAAAATAGGGAGCTCATCACTCTCTATTTTTTTTGCAGATATTTTTGAAATTAATCTCTAATTAACAATCACATCTAAACGAATCTTCGATCTCCACTAATTATACAAATTCTACTCGTTTGTTGTTCCATGATTATAAACACCCTAAGTCAGCTTCGGACAACTCTCACTTTAAAACTCAGAACAAACCAACACAAATAGCGTTAACAACCGCAATCATTAACAAAGCACCATTAATAAGTACCTGAAGCGCACTGTGCACTGCGTCTCCGAATAGCGTAATTTTATCTTTGGATAATTGTATGCCAATGAAATTTGAACGCTCATATACATTAAAAGAAATTGCAGACCTGCTAAACTCACCTTTTAAAGGAGACGCTAACTTGGAGGTGACTGGAATAAACGAAATTCACAAAATTGAATATGGAGAAATAGTATTCGTGGATCATCCCAAATACTATAAAAAGGCTTTTGAAAGCGCTGCGGATGTCATTTTGATCGATCAAGAAGCGGATGTTCCTGCTGGTAAAGGAATCATTATTTGTGAAGCACCGTTCGACGCGTTTAATCAAATTACAACACATTTTTCTCCAGATATCCCCTGGGTTTCTCCAAGTGGCAGCAATTTTAAAGTTGGAGAAAACACGGCTATTTATCCAAATGTTTCAATCGGACATGATGTAAGTATTGGAAGCAATTGCATCATTCATTCAGGAGCTGTGATTGGTGACCACACGATTATTGGAGATCATGTAGTAGTTGGACCAAATTCAGTTATTGGACACTACGCATTTTATTATAAGAAGAAATCAGGCGGATACAACCGCATGCATACTTGCGGTAAAACCATTCTTGAGGATCATGTTGAGATTGGAGCCTTGAGTACAATAGATAGAGGCGTTACTGGTGATACCATTATTGGCAAAGGAACTAAAATTGACAACCAAGTGCATGTTGGGCATGATACAGTTGTTGGCGAAAACTGCCTATTTGCAGCTAATGTTGGAATTGCGGGTTGTGTTATTATTAAAGACCATGTCACCTTATGGGGGCAAGTGGGTGTTGTGAGTGATATTACCATCAATAGCAATGTTACCGTTCTGGGTCAATCTGGCGTTGGCATGGATTTGAAAGAAGGAAAAACATATTTTGGATCACCTTGTGGTGAAGCGCGATCAAAATTTAAAGAATTGGCGGCATTTAAGAGATTAGCGTCGATCATAGAAAACTTATGATCACAAAACTAGGAAATAGAGTCGAAAAATTAGAGCATAAATTATTGACAAATGAATTTAAGCTCAATTCATTGTTAGAGATTACAAAATCCATCAATTTTAATGCGCCTGTTTCTGAACTTTTGGAAATTTACAGTTTCATTCTGCGCGAACAATTGGGCATTCGAAAGTTTGTGCTGTACAATCACCAAACTGACTGGAACGTCATTACAAAACTAGGGATTAAAGGTAAAATCAAAGACATCAATATTGAACGTGATATTCTGAAATTTAAGGAAATTACAGTTATTGAATCATCTTATAAAAAGTCCCTCAATAATTTTGACGTCATTATTCCCGTTTTTCATAAAGAGAAACCTCTAGCCTATCTTTTTCTGGCCGGAATTAATGACAAAAGCTCAGAAAACAAAGAGCGATTTAGCAACCTCAACTTTATACAAACCTTAACCAATATAATTGTTGTTGCCATTGAAAATAAACGATTGGCAAATGAAAGTTTGAAGCAACAGCGCATCAAACAAGAATTAGAAGTGGCATCAGAAATGCAGCGCCTCCTCTTCCCTTCCGATTTGCCTTCTAATGGAACCATAGACATTTCTGCAAAGTATTTATCGCATCACAAAGTAAGTGGCGATTACTACGACTATATTCGGCTGAACGAGGATGAGTTTATAGTTTGTATAGCAGATGTATCTGGTAAAGGAATTTCGGCGGCAATGCTTATGGCAAATTTTCAAGCCACGGTTCGTACACTTTATAATTTCCAGCGATTAGAATTAGAGGAATTGGTGACTGTGCTCAATGAAAAAGTATATACCAGCGCCAATGGAGAAAAATTCATCACCTTTTTCATAGCCGAATACAATTCTAAAACGCGTAAACTAAAATATGTCAACGCCGGGCATAATTGGCCGCTTTTGATTAGAGGGCGTGAATCGCAATTTCTTAATAAAGGCTGTATCGGATTAGGGATGTTAGACGAAATTCCATTCTTAGAAAGCGCAGAGGTTGAAATTGCAACCAATACTACGCTCATTCTGTATACAGATGGAGTCGTTGAATTAGAAAACACAACGGAAGAACAATTCGAAACGGATCGCTTGACTAAAATTGTTCAAAGCTTCTATCCTTTGTCCATGGAGGATTTAAACGAAATAGTATTCAGTAAACTAGATGATTGGAGAGGCCCTTGCAATTATGTAGATGACACGGCGATTTTGAGTTGTCGAATTTTCTAGGCGACCAAGTCACTTATAATTTCGAGAAGACAAAGTCTTCACTCAAGTTATTTTTCATTAATTTTATTCCATAAATCAAAACGATCCTCAATGTCTAAAGTATTGATCGCATTAAATAAACACTTCCACCCCTCTTCCCACTTGGCCTCTAACTCAACTCTGGTTTTCAAAATGGTTTCAAATTCCTGATCACGTTTGCGCCAATCTTTCTCACCGTCTTCAGTTAAAAAATTGGTCCAACGTGAAAGCATATTTCCAGCAATATGATTGACAACTATGGCTACGCTATTACTCTGAGCATTCGGCTGCCAAAACAATTGCTCGTCGCTTAATTGCGTAAATGTTTTATCGCCTAAGGACTTTTAATACTCAAACTGTTTTTTTATGGATGCTAAATAACTATTCATTCTAAATTTTCACCTATGAAATTAAATAACGCTGTTGCCTTTTCAAATCGTTTTTCGAGACGCCGGTTACCTTCAAGGTAATCAACCTGAATGTCGTTTCCAATTTGACGTAGAGCAAATATGTTGCGCATTGTAATAATACCATCCTCTTCTCCATGGTAGTTCCCTGCGCGTAATTTAGAACCATCAGTATAAGTATACAAGCCTCTATTAATCAACTCTTTTCGTATTTCATCTAATTCCATAGGCTTCTGTCTAACATACGCCGTGTCTTGACGCTTGTTTAAAACTCATTATCCTCAAGTGCATATTCGACCTTATTCGCTTCCCAATAAGCTTCTGCGTGTTCTAAAAAACCTTCAGGAGCAGTTTCAAATTCATTACCTAGTTCATAATCTCCTCCATAACCGATTGCCACAGCTTCACCCCTTAGAATATACTTATCACCATTTTCAAAGAGCAATACTTTTTGAGTACTAGGGCTAACATCACTCGTGCATGCTAATCGATATCCAAAAACAATTTCTCCGTAATTATCATTGTCAATATCACTCAACATAACCGCATCAATATGATTCATAATTAAATCGAACATACAATCTTTGATAAAATCCGTTAGGTCGCGAAGTAAAAGAACCTCACCATCATCACCTTTCGCATAATGGTAAACATGTAAATATTGATCGTATAGTTCATCTCCATCCGATTCAGGATATTTAAATTCCGGTTCATCAATTGTACGAATAAGATAGTTGGCTCCGTTTTTATCATCCCAGTTCCAACAATCGGTTAAGTTGCCGCTATAATCTAAATCCGGAATGTCAACGCCATCAACTGTCCTTAAACCAAAATCCATTGGAATAGAGGTGTCCGCGATTTCAGATTCATCTGGCTGGTCAACCACATCTTCAGAGGTATCAGTTGAAGGTTCTAAGCTATTTTCGCCCTGCTCTTGACAAGAAATCGCAAGGAGTAAAAAAGAGTAAAGGAAATATTTCATTGGTCCGTTTTTCCTTTAAAAATAATGAAATATAAATCTATTTCATAAAAAAAGGGATTCCAATGGAATCCCTTTAATATTCTAATTTGAAATTGCTTACAAACTCACTTTCATTTGAAGATAATTCAAAAACTCTTTTCTAGTTTCTGGATCCTTAAATTTACCACCGAATTCACTGGTTACAGTACTACTTTGAATATCTCTAATTCCTCTAGAGTTCACGCAAAGATGTTTCGCATCAATAACACAGGCAACATCATCTGTTCCTAAATACTTTTGCAAATGCTTCACCACTTGAATCGTTAATCTTTCCTGCACTTGCGGACGTCGTGCATAGTAATCTACAATGCGATTCATTTTTGATAAACCAATCACTTTCCCTTCTGAAAAATAAGCTACATGTGCTTTTCCTACTATAGGTAAGAAATGATGCTCACAGGTTGAGTAGACCGTAATGTCTTTTTCAACCAACATTTCTGTGTAGTTATATTTGTTTTCAAATGTGGAAGCCACTGGCGCCTTGTCAGGGTCTAGCCCTCCAAAAATTTCTTTCACATACATTTTCGCCACTCGTTTGGGCGTACCTTTTAGGCTATCATCAGTCAAATCTAAGCCGAGTGTTTGCATAATTTTTTCAAAATGCAATTCAATTTCAGCTATTTTTTCTTCGTAGGACAGTTCAAAGGCGTCACTCCGCATTGGAGTCTCTATAGAGGTCATGATATGATTGTCCCCCACCTCGTCAATTATGTCTAAACCGTTTTTCATTATTTATTTTATTGGTAGTGATTTGTTTGTTTACTCTTCATCACTAGATGCAAATTTACGTATTATTTTGTTCCCGTTAAGTTAGACGCAAAGATTGTGCCTCGCTTACATCACATGTTCTATAACAATCATTCTATTCCTTTGTTCAAACATAGAATTAATTTTATTTAGGATTATATTTATCCAAAGCCATCCAACCTTAAAAAATACTGAGCTTATGATTGCAATTGCAAAAGTTTTTGGAACCTCACTTGATCAAGACAATTTTAATTTAACAGCATCTGTCTTAAATGAAAATGGGTTTATAAAATCGGGACATCCCCGTTAAATGGCCCGACTGAAATTTGTAATTCTTATGGAGAAAACATGATTGCTGGTCGTAAAAATTGAACGAATTGG
>Ga0213861_10000483_pt1 | contig 34911 bp, 29 predicted proteins | sample PICome_4_FD_160110 | JGI IMG/M metagenome (GOLD analysis project Ga0213861, IMG submission 160110) | Coastal seawater microbial communities near Pivers Island, North Carolina, United States - PICO131 | ecosystem: Environmental > Aquatic > Marine > Coastal | place: USA: North Carolina... | reverse complement strand
CAGCATCGCTTGCAGAGAAGACAACATTTCCGTGACCTGTCATGTGAACATATGGATATAGAAATAAATCAGGGCTTCCAACTTCTACATACGGGGTCTCTTTTGCTATTGTCGTTCCAAGGTTGATATTACAGAAATCAACAAGATTAGGCAGTGCTGTAGGGTTGGCGTAGTAATCTCCCCCTCCAGAATATTTTAAAACGGCCAATTGGTAACTGGTTTGACCAAACACAGTCTGTGTTGTAAAATATAAAACAATGATTAGAATAAATTTCATCCAATAAGAAGTTTAGCATTCATACAAGCGAATAGAGCAGCTGTTTCCGTTCGCAATCTGTTTTCTCCTAAAGTAATTGTTTTGTAGTCATTTCCCAATGCGATCTCTATTTCATCTTCTGAGAAATCTCCCTCAGGACCGATCAAAATAGGGCAGTCCGCAGCTCGGAAGATATCCGAGAGTTTTGAGCGCTCCATGTCGTAACAATGAGCGATTAAACCTCCTGGATTGGATTCGATAAAATTCTTTACGTTGACAAGCGCGTTAATTTTAGGTAAGTAGAGTCGATGCGATTGCTTCATTGCAGAAATGGCTTTTCTTCTAAGGCGTTCTGATTTAATTTTTATCCGTTCTGAATTTTTGCATTGAATTAAAGATATTTCTGTTATCCCTATCTCAGTTGCCTTTTCAATAAACCATTCCAAACGATCCATTTGCTTTGTAGGGCCGATAGCGATATGAATTTCATACGCTGGTTTTTTCGCTTTTTTCTCCTCAAGAATAAATAATTCACAATGCTTTGGATGACTCTTAACAATTTTGCATTCAAACAAGCTTCCTAATCCATTTAGAACACCAATAACTGCCCCCTCTTTCATACGAAGTACGCGCGAGATGTGTTTGGATTCTTCTTCACTCAATTGATGAGAAGAATTTTGGGATGAGATATTTGGATCATAAAATAAGCGCATTAGTGCATCAATTTGAAGGTCATTTCTTTCATTAGTTGTCCGTGTGTAAAGGACGAATTATTAATTCCTTTTGATTTTAGATCGTATTCGTGCAATATGGCGATATTTGCTGCAATCTTTTTGGGATTATAAATTTGGGCTGAATTTAGCATTTGACCTGCAACAAATGGGTGAACACGCAGCGCAGAAGCAATTGCTTCTTTTGACTTGTTCTGAAGAAAATGAATTTTCATCAATCGAGAAAAGTGATTGTACAAGTTTGAAACAACCATTATTATTGATGTTGCCTTCGGGTTGTGATCGAAGTAATCGACAATTTTATTGGCTTTTGACACATCTCTTGCGCCGATTGCATTGATTAATTCAAAAATATTGTAGTCTTTTGAAATACCAATATTTTCTTCAATGTGAATTTCATTTATGGTTGTGCCCTTCTCAACAAGAATCTGGAGTTTATCAAGTTCGTTGCAAATTTTGCTCAAATCGTTTCCTAAAAATTCAGCAATCAGCATCGCTGCTTTCGGAGTAATGCCGTAACCACTCGACTTAACAAATGATTCAATCCAGTTTGATAATTTGTATTCCGGAACTTTGTCTGATTTAAAAACAATACCATTTTTTTCTACTGCTTTTATTGCTTTCTTTCTGGAATCGTAGTTTTTGTACTTGTAGTTGACAACGAATATTGTCTGATCAGAGGGAGATTCGAAATAAGGTTTTAAGTCTTCAATTCCACGAAAATTTTGTGCTTCCTTAAGAATCACTAACCTTCGCTGTGCCATCATAGGATAGCCTTTAGCTTCTGCCATGATGCTCCGCGCATCTGAGTCTTTTCCATAGAGAATACTTTGATTAAAATCACGCTCGTGATCTTCAAGTGCATGTTCAATTATTGCGTTGGTAATCACGTCAATAAAATGTGTTTCCTCACCATGTAGGAAATATATTTTTTCGAATTTCTTTGACTCGATATTTTTTATGATGAGTTTGTAGTCCATTTATTTATGATTCGTCCATATTTGCGACAATTCAACCAAAGTCGCAACTGCTTTTTCCATATCTTGAACACTCACATATTCATGACGTGAATGGATTGCCATTTCGCCGGTGAAAATGTTCGGGCATGGTAGCCCCATGAAGGAGAGTCGCGACCCGTCAGTTCCGCCGCGTATTATCGCAGGGAGGGCCATAACTCCTGCTTTCTCCATTGCGGAAATTGCATATTCAGTAACAAACGGAACATTCTTTATGATTTCTTTCATATTTCTGTATTGCTCGGTTACTTCGAATTGATAATTCAATGCAGGATAATTCGACAATGTTTCCTTCAGTATATTTTCTAATCGTTCTTCATAGTCTGCGAGTTTAGCTGTATCATGGTCTCTAATAATAAACGATACACTTGACTCTTCCATACCACCTGTAAATGTATGAGGATGTACGAATCCCTCACGTCCGCTCGTTGTTTCGGGCGACCAACTATCCTTTGGCAATGCTGCAATAAATTCTGAAACTACTTTCATTGCATTTACCATTTTATTTTTGGCATATCCTGGATGGGCGGAAATACCTTGAACAGTTATTTTGACTCCATCAGCTGAGAAACTTTCGTCCTCCAAAGAACCTAGAATACCACCGTCCAGTGTGTAACCGTAATCGGCATTTAATTTTTCCATGTCCAAATGATCCACACCCCGCCCAACTTCTTCGTCAGGAGTAAAGAGTATCCGGATTGTTGGGTGCTTAATTTCTGGATTTGAAGTTAAATGATGCACCAAATCCATGATAATCGCAACGCCTGCTTTGTCGTCAGCTCCAAGCAGTGTCAATCCACTTGCAGTGATTAAATCATCTCCAATTTTTTCTTTCAAGTACGGATGTTTTTCCGTTGTAATAATTTGATTTGTGTCGTCTGGAAGCGTAATTGGCGAACCGTCATAATTTCGATGGACAATAGGCTTGACATTTTTTCCTGTCACATCTGGAGCAGTATCCATGTGTGAGCAAAAACAAATTACAGGTAAATCTCTATTTTCCGTATTGTTTGGAAGTGTTCCATACACATATCCCCATTCGTCCATTTCCGCATCGTTAACACCCATTTCGAGAAGTTCACGAACCAATTCGCGTCCCAAGTCTTTCTGAATTTCAGTTGAGGGAAAGCTTGTGGAATTTGGGTCAGCAGTCGTATCGATTTTTGCGTATTTAATAAAACGGGATTCAACCGTGGAGATGTAATTGTTCATGTATTTTGTTTAAACTCAAAAGTAATAATTATGGGGCAAAAAAAAAGCCTCAACATCATTTGTCGAGGCTTCTTGTATAAAGTGTATCGTTCTTAAAAAATTTCAGCTCCTGTGAAGTGGAAATTTCCTTCGATTGCAGCATTTTCATCAGAATCAGAACCATGAACAGCATTCCTTCCTTTGGATTCGGCATACTTTGAACGAATTGTTCCTTCTTCTGCTTCTGAAGGGTCTGTAGCGCCAATAAGTGTTCTAAAGTCTACAACTGCATTGTCTTTCTCAAGGATTGCAGCGATGATAGGACCAGAAGTCATGTATTCTACCAATTCCCCATAGAATGGACGTTCTGCGTGTACTGCATAAAATTCTTTAGCTTGACTTTCCGTCAATTGAGTGTACTTCATTGCTTTAATTGAAAATCCAGCATCAGTAATCATTTGAAGGATGTTTCCGATATTCCCGTTCTCGATTGAGTCAGGCTTAAGCATTGTAAACGTTCTATTTGTAGCCATTGTGTTTATATTTCAAAAATTTTGCGCAAAGTTACACAATTAATGGAAAGGGAGGCAAAAACTTTAATGGCAATTTGTTAGATTTGTCTAACAAATTAAAAAGAAAGCCAAAAAAATGGTTGTATCAATAGCTTTGCAAGCAGATATTGGATGGTATGATAGTTTAGTTGCTTACCTCGGATCAATTGATCCTGTTTTGGCGGCTTTTTATGCGACCTCATTTACCTGGCTTTTGACTGCAGCCGGAGCATCACTTGTATTCTTTTTTAAGACCTTACATCGGGGGGTGCTTGACGCGATGCTTGGTTTTACAGGTGGCGTTATGGTAGCCGCTAGCTTTTGGTCTCTTTTAAGCCCTGCAATTGAGATGTCTGAGAAACTCTACCCATCGATGTCCTGGATGCCGGCTGCAGTAGGTTTTTTAGTTGGTGCTTTGTTTTTATTTGGATTGGATAAGGTGATGCCTCATTTGCACATTAACTTTAGAGAGGACGAAAAAGAGGGAGTCAAAACAGATTGGCACAAAACAACCTTATTGGTTCTCGCGATTACGCTCCATAATATTCCTGAAGGACTCGCAGTAGGTGTATTGTTCGGAGCCGCTGGAATGGGTATTGGTGGGGCAACAATAGCAGGGGCCGTAGCTTTGGCGATTGGAATAGGGATTCAGAATTTCCCTGAAGGATTTGCTGTGGCTATGCCACTCAGACGTCAAGGAGTTAGTCGGAGAAAAAGTTTTTGGTACGGTCAAATGTCTGCAATTGTAGAGCCGATTTTTGGTGTCCTTGGTGCTATGGCGGTTATTTATATGGAACCAATATTGCCGTTTGCATTGGCTTTTGCTGCTGGTGCAATGATTTATGTTGTTGTTGAGGAGGTTATCCCAGAAACGCAGCGAGATAAATTTACAGATGTTGCAGTTTTGGGATTCATAGGAGGATTTCTTGTTATGATGATTCTTGATGTTGGATTAGGATGATTAAATAACTATATATTTTTTCGAGTTGAGTACAATCATTTGGTGTGAATTTGATGAACGAGGTGTGAGTTTTATGAAATTTTATTCCCCTTTTGTTCTCCAGAATTTCTCGTACATTTAAGATTCTTAAGAAGGTTTGTTCTATGAAATTTATTGTTTTTCTTACTTTTTGGGTGCTCTCTTCTGGTTTTTTGAAAGCTCAAACTCAAGGTGCCTCTTATACAGATGTTGGAAGGGGAGTAGCTACAACATTTGTCACAGACTATCATGCGCTTGGCATCAACACTTCGGCTCTTGGGATACCCAATCGATATGGGAAAAAGTTCACCACAGGAATGACCGAATTTAATCTTGGATTGTACTCGGATTCCTTATCAGTGGATCGATTAAAAAGTTTATATGGGGCAATTCGTGACCAAGTTACTGGTAAAGAGATTCCGCAATCGACATGGCAAGAACAGAAAAACAATGCCCAAGATTATGCGCTTTCAGGACTTTCAATTGATGCGAGTTACAATTGGTTTGGTTGGTCGTATCAAGGCAAATGTTTCGGAGGTATTGCTTTGAGTATTAGTGAGCATTATAATTGGTATTCTCGGTTGAACCAGTCCACCAGTGATATTATTTTTCAAGGGAAATTGTCATCCTATTTTGATTCGTTAACGATTGTGTTTGGGACGGATACATCAATGATTCAAAATACAGGGACACTAACTCAAGATACATTGGATAATGTCATTGAGGGTACAGTGTCGGTTCCACTGAACTTAAGTGGATTAACAAATGGATCAAATATCAGGTTTACATGGAACCGCCATTACAATATTGGCTATGGTCGAAAAGTATTTGGTAACGATTCTGTGTTTGCTGTTTATGCAGGGATTGGAGGTCGATTTATACAGTCAATGGCTATGGTAGATTTAATTTCTGATGACAATGGAATTCGGATGAACTCTTCTATTTCTCCGGGATTCAATTTAAATTATGGTTCAATAGCCAATTTAAATCCATCCTCGTTTTATCAAACAGGTGGAATTCCAATCCCTGTTGGAACTGGATATGGTGTTGATGTTTCTGCGAGTGTTAAAATGTTCGGAATGTTCACTATTGCAGCATCAGTCAACAACCTAGGAGCTGTAAAGTACAAAAGGAATGTTTATAGTGTAAGGGATACCTTGGTTTCAAATATGTCGTTGTCCGGACTGGATGATGTAAATATCACTAATTCTTTAAGTCCAATGTTTGAGGAGGGGGGATTTCTTTCCCTTGAGGGTAAGGAGAGTTATACGGTCAAAAATGCGGCTAACTTTAGGTTAGGAGCAAGTCTCGATTTGGGAAAGTTTGCAAGTTTGGGTTTTGATCTTGTGGCTCCATTTGATTCGGGTATACCAGGAAGTATAGTAAATCCAATTTACTCTGTTGGTATGGACCTGAATGTTGTTAAGTGGCTCACATTGAGTGCTGGCTATTTTGGTGGAGGGATTTACAAAGACAATATTCCAGTTGGGATTAATTTTGTTTTTGGGGATGGTACTTATGAATTTGGCATTTCATCAAGAGATGCGATTACATTCTTCTTGAATGATTCCAATAGTATTTCAACGGCTTTCGGATTTGCTCGAGTTCGATTTTAGAACATTTTGATGATTGCTTTCAGCTCAGACAAAATCATCGCTGTTGCTCCCCACACAACACGTTCTTCGATGGAAAAGTAAGGAACATTTTTTTGTATACGGTCATTGTCAAAGCGCATATCCATAGATTTTAGGGTGTTATCTTTGAGTAGGTCATGGATGTCAAATGTGAATATTTCTCTAACCTCTCTTTGATCGGGAATTAATTGTGGCATCTTTTCCACAAAAAAAACATAGGGTTGAACAAGAAATTTACTGATGGGAATGAATACTTCTGTTAGTATTCCTACCGTTGTCATCAGCTCTGTTTTTAATGAAATTTCTTCCATACATTCGCGTCTTGCCGTGAATTCTAGGTTGGAATCAGTCGTGTCCCTTTTTCCGCCTGGGAAACTAATTTGATTGCCATGAACGCCATCGTAATGTGGTCTTTGGATCAGAACGCATCGAATGCTTTCTCCTGCGTTGAACAAGACTATTCCAACTGCTGATTGCCTGTATTCTTCTGTATTCATTCGTGCGTCGGATGAAAAAGGACGATTTATCGGCATTAATGCAGCGTGAGACTGCTCTCCGGGTAGACCGCGCGCTACAGCGGTGTTGAATTGATAAATAAAGGAGTTTTGATCCATTGTATTGTAGTTTATCAAACTGCAGTCTTTCTTCGCGCAATCGTGACAGAAGGACGAAGATACTATTTTGATCTCAGTGATGCTCTTTAGTGTATTAGATTCATACCCATCGATTCCATAAAAGATGTATTGGTAGAGTACACAAAGTCATTTGAAAACGTTTATCTTTGGAATAAATATAACTTTAATAACGGTGATTCAGGCAATTCAATGGGATGTAACTCCCCAAATTATAGAAGGGTGGAGTACCCCAAATCTTTACGGTTTAATGTTCGTTTCGGGATTAATTATCGGATACTTTGTGATTCGTAAGATGTTCAGAAAAGAAGGAGTTGCTGATGATGTTTTAGACAAACTTGTGTTCTACATGGTTATTGCAACAATCGTTGGTGCACGATTGGGACATGTTCTTTTTTATGGCCCCTATTGGGACAGTATGATTACAATCAATGGAGTAGAGCAAATTCACACGCGAGGTTATTTCTCTCATCCATTTGATATTTTGAAAGTATGGGAAGGAGGACTTGCGAGTCATGGTGGAGCAATAGCAATTTTAATTGCACTGTTCATATTTTCCAAACGTATTGTTCATAAACCAATGCTTTGGATTCTTGATCGAATCGTCGCTCCAATTGCAATAGCAGGTTGTTTTATTCGACTTGGAAATCTAGTGAATAGTGAAATTGTTGGAAATATTACCAATGTACCATGGGGTTTTAAGTTCATTCATAACGATTGTATGTCGGCAACAATTTCAAATTGTAGATGGGAAGACATTCCTATTCGTCATCCCTCACAATTGTATGAATCAATATCCTATGTTCTCATATTTTTGATCTTGATGTACATGTATTGGAAACGAAATTCTTGGAACCGACCCGGTGTGTTGTTTGGCACCTTTTTAATTTTACTCTGGGGAGCTCGCTTCATGGTTGAATTCACGAAAATAGCTCAAGTAAATGACCGATCTGACTGGACATTAAATACGGGTCAATTGTTGAGTATTCCGTTTATTATTTTTGGTGTTTTTCTGCTGTTTAGGTCCCTAAAAAAGGAGCCTATTGAGCTCTCCGAATAGTACAATTACGAAAAAAAATTTCTCAGAAATTGGTTATTCTTGAATCAATTCGAAGGATGTTGCAAAAAAAGTAGCGTATTTGACTGTGCCTCGAACACGTGCTTTTCTTGTGGTATTGCAAAGTCCGTCTTCAGCATGCGCATTGCCATGTTCATCGATTGTTGAACCCTCTACATAATACTCTTTCCCCTCAATTCGAATTGCCAATTCGCAATCATCTCCAGTCATATCGAAATTACATATGCCACATGATGCCTCATAGACACCATCAATAAATCTCTTGTCCATTTTTAGTGATGCACACGAACATAGAAGTAATATTAAAATTAATGGTAAAACGAGCTGCTTCATGACGATTGGTTGTTGTTTTGTAACGAATTCCATGTTGTATACATGGTTTCTTGTTTTGGTCGATCGGTTTCTATCTCTCTGAGCGGTTCACACTCAAATAAGGATTCAAAACACTCACGTGGTAGTGCTTGATATAATTTAGTTCCTTTGCTTTTCCATTGAATCATTTGATCACTAACCTCTTTAATTTTTTTTGCAGGGTTACCGACGATTAAACTGCGCGCTTTAAAATTAGATTCAGCAGGCACAAAACTCAAGGCTCCCACAATACATTCATCACCAATGATACAATCATCCATCACAACACTGTTCATACCTATTAGACAATTTTCGCCTAAAGTTCCTCCATGTATGATGGCTCCGTGTCCGATATGGGCACCCTTTTGAAGTCTGACAGTTGTTCCTGGGAACATGTGAATTGTGCAGTTTTCTTGAACATTACACCCATCTTCAATAATGATTTGACCCCAATCCCCACGAATCGCTGCTCCTGGACCGATGTAAACGTTTTCTCCGATGATAACATTACCCGTCACACTTGCTTTTGGATGAATGAAACTACTTTTTTTGACAACTGGAGTAAATCCGTTGAACGAATACACTGACATAATCTATGAATTTATAGAATAAATGTACTAAAGATTATGGTGATTTGTTTCTCTGTTAGGTTTTATCAGTAGGAGTGAATTTCTCTCCTGTCTCCGTTCCTTATATATTTAACGAGATTTATGATTCTTCAGTTTTTTTTGTGAGGAATAAACAACAATTCACACTATATTTACTTGAGTGTTTGTTTTTACCGGTTTTTAGATGTTGTTCCGAGTCTGAACTTCACCAAGAAAGACATGTTCTATTTATGTCATATTGCGATTATTGTAAACAACCAGAGGCCAAGTTGGTGCATCAGCAATACCATAATCAAACGTATGGTTTTCGCACTGTTGATGACAATGAGTTGTTTGGGCGTTTAATTTTGGAGATCAATCAGGCGGGGCTGTCTTGGGAAACAATTCTCAACAAGGAACAAAATTTTAGGGATGCATATTCGAATTTTGATATCGATAAGGTATCAAATTATGGTGACAAGGAACGCCAGAGATTGCTTTTGGATGCTGGGATTGTTCGTAACAAATTAAAAATAAACGCAGCGATTTATAATGCACAACAAATCGTAATTTTGAAGAATGAATTTGGTAGTTTTATTCGTTGGTTGGACATGAATCATCCATTGTCCATAGAGGAATGGGTGAGATTATTCAAAAAGACGTTTAAATTTGTAGGTGGGAAAATCGTAAGTGAATTTCTTATGAGTACAGGGTATATTCCGGGAGCGCATAATGAAAACTGCCCGATTTTTGTGGAAGTATTGAAAACAAAACCTAAATGGAAAGAGGTATGAAAATAATTTTAGCAACAGTGGCAATTCTGATAACTGGACTGGCGTCAGCTCAAATCGGAATATCAGCAGGAGGAAGTATATTAAAAGCTTTTGGAAAACCACGACCTTACGCTGGTTTCCATTTATCAGTTGAAGTTCCGAGGGATGATGCTACTTCGGTTTACGGTAGAATAACCCAGCATTTGAAACAAGTCAACGAACAACCGACTCTAGTTCCGCTCATTGCAAAGGAACTCACAACTATCCCATATTCACTGAGCATAGATGGCTACGGATCAATGAATTACACTATCCTTGAGGGAGGTACAAGGTACTATTTAGGGAATGGTTATGATTTTGGTTGGTCGGCCTACGGAGGAACAAATTTCATGGTAGTTTTTAACACTGTGAAAATGAATCTCGATGGATATGATCAAGTACTGTACGAGCCTGTTGGATATGATCAACGAAAAGGCTCGATTATTAGTTTTGGCGGTGGTCTCGGAGGAGGTGTCAAGTACACCATACCCTCGACCGGTACTTTTTATTTTGATACTGGAGTCACGTATATTCTAACGGGATTTTCTAGCAATCAATTGGCCAGTGATCAAGCAAACCTATCATTTAGTCAACTCTTCTTTAATTTTAATTTAGGGTTTAGGAAAGACCTTTTTTGGTAACCCTAGAGCCAAATTAATCCAGATTTTTGTTCACTTCCAATTTCCCAAAAAGGTAAGTATGAATAACTTTATTTTAGCAGCTACGGCTCAAACTCCGAGAATTGATTTCAATTCAATCACGGGTATTATGAGCATTGAAGGACGCTGCATACCAGATGAACCAGATGATTTCTGGCTTCCCATACTGAACTGGTTTGAGTCTTATTTGCTGCGTCCATTGCAATCTACTGTGATAAAAATTGATTTAGAATATTTCAACATTGCTTCATCAAAAAGAATATTATTCCTTTTGTATAAGTTGAATGAATTATTAGAGTCGGGGTGTAATGTTATCGTTGAGTGGCGTTATAAGATAGATGATGAAGAGATGTTCGAAGTAGGTCAAGATTTTGCTTATATGGTAAAGTTTCCTTTTGAATTTATCTCCTACAGAGATGGAGGTTTCTCGTTGGCAATATAAAATTTTAGACATTTTTCATTTGTAGGATCCCTTGAATTGCGATATGTAGGTTTTTTTCGTTTGAACCATTCCGAATTCTATTATTTTTGTCACCGATAATTATGAGATTAGTAAAAGAAATTCCCCATCCACGTTACAAGATTCAAATTCATCAATACAATGGTAAGTATATTGTAAAGATTGAATTGGGTCAATTTGAGCAGTCGTATAAGATTAGTGAAACTGATGTAAGTGGCTCTCAAGAAGTTGAGAATATGATTACAAATGATTTACTTCACAACGCTATAACGCGCTTTGTTGAAATGCGTCAGGATTGGGAAAATGGATTTAAGAAAAAAAACGAAAAATGAAATATTTAGTATCAAGTATTGTAATGGTTACTGTGTTGGCGGCTTGTGGATCGAAAGATGAAAAGAAAGCAGACTCGCAGCCTTTGACAAATATTGAAGTAAAAAGCGTTGGAGAGCTAACAATTGGTTACTATGACCTAGAAAAAATCCCAACTGAATTCGTGTTTTATAAAGAAACACAAATGAAGCTTGAATCTGAAGGAGCCGCCCTTGAAAAAGAATTGATGCGTTGGCAGGAGGAAGGGACAAGAGCTCAAAATCAATTGCAACAGGGAGCACAAGCACAAACGCTAACGGATAACCAGATGATTGCTCTTCAGAATAAGATAAGAAATTGTGAGACGAAAATTATGCAAATACAAAGGGACAAATTAGAACCTTTTCAGCAAAAGAGTTATGAATTAAATCAAGTTCTCGCTAATAAAATAGATGCTTATGGAAGAGTCTTTAGTCAGGAAAATGGATTGAAATTGTTTCTTTCCTATCAAATAGGTGGAGGTGTTACATTTATTGATTCAACATTTAATATGACAAATCAGTTCATCGCCTTTATGAATGCGAGAGAAAAAGAACTTAACAACGACTAAGAATGCTTGTTGCACAACAGAAAAAGAGAGAGAATATCGCCGAGTACATCTTGTACATGTATCAAATAGAAGACATAATTCGTGCATTTGAATTTGATCTTGACGCAATTCTTGAAAACTTTGTGAAGCCACAACTTCCTGATGCTTCATTCATGAGTCAACACCGTGAGTGGTATACTGATTTAATGCGGCAAATGAAAGCGCAGAACATTGTGAAATCAGGACATCTCAATGATACTCAAGAAATACTTGTTGAATTGTCTTATTTGCACAATACGCTTTTAAATATGACCAAAGACGAGAAATATTTAGCTGTATTTGAGGCTGCTACGCCCTTTATTGATGAATTAAAATCCAAGTCAGATTTAAAGGATAAAAACCACATTGAAATTGCATTTCATGGGATGTATATGAAGCTTCTACTCAAGCTTCAAAAAAAGGAAATTAGTCCTGAAACAGAAGAAGCTTTTGATGCAATGCGCGTAATGTTGGCTTATTTAAGTCGCGGTTACCACAAGATGAAGTCTGGAGACCTCGATTTTCTTCAGAACTAGAATATTTTACCTGGGTTGAGAATTCCATTCGGATCAAAGCTTACTTTAATAGCTCGCATGAGCTCGAGAGAAGTTGCATCAAATGGAATGTCCATATATTGTTTTTGAACCAAACCAATTCCATGTTCACCAGACAATGTTCCGCCAAGTTTGACAACTTCTTGAAATAGTTCACGAATCGCCTTTGGAAGTTCGTTCTTCCATTGGTCCTCACTTAAATTTCCTTTTAAAATATTGATATGTAGGTTGCCATCTCCTGCATGACCATAGCAAATAGATTTGAATTCGTATTTGTTTCCAATGCGCTTTACATGTTCCAGAAGCTTCGGAAGTTCATAGCGTGGTACGACTGTGTCTTCTTCTTTATAAACTGAACTTGCCTTAACTGCTTCACCAACAGACCGTCGAAGCTTCCACAACTGGTCTTTTTGGGCCTGAGATTCAGCGAATAAAATTTCATCTGTATCAAAGGACTCAAGTACATTCATAATTTGAGTACATTCTTCCATAAGTTGCTCTGCGTTGAATCCATCAACCTCGATAAGAAGGTGAGCAGCATGATTATCTTTGATCGGAAAAGGGCTTTCTCCTAGAAATTTTTGGGTCAATAGAATTGCATCCCTCTCCATGAATTCAAGACCACTGGGTGTAATTCCATGTTGAAACAATGCTGCGACAGATTTACATGCATCCGTTGCATCAAAATACGGGACGAGTAATAGAAAGTCATGTGTGGGGTGGGGGATTAGTTTTAGAATTATTTTTGTGATGATTCCCAGGGTCCCCTCAGACCCAACAATGAGTTGTGTTAGGTTATATCCTGTCGCATTTTTTAAAACATTCGCACCTGTCCAGATAATTTTACCTGTCGGCAATACAACCTCAAGATTGAGTACATATTCACTTGTAACGCCATATTTAACAGCTTTTGGTCCGCCTGAGTTTTCGGCCACATTACCGCCAATAAAGCAACTTCCTTTGCTGGCTGGATCTGGAGGATAAAACAACCCTTTTTCTTTGACGGCATCTTGAAGTACTTGAGTAATTACTCCAGGTTCAGTTGTGACTTGATGGTTGTTTTCATCAATTGAAAGTATTTTATTGAATTTCTCCATTGACAAAACAACCCCATTCAAACAAGGGATTGCCCCTCCACTAAGGCCTGTTCTTGCACCACTTGGCGTAACTGGTAATTCATGTGTATTGCAATAGCTTAGAATTTGAGAAATTTCTAGAACACAATTCGGTTTTAAAACGACTCCTGGAAGAATAGAAATGTCTTCAGTCTCGTCATGACTGTACTTGAGTAAATCTGATTTTGTCAACGAACAACGATCACCAAGTAATTTGTTAAAGAATGATATGTGTTCTGGTTGCATTTCGCTTATTCTATTCGTTGCTTATGTTTTTTCGGCAGTGGAAAATAAGATTTTAGTTTGATTTGATTTCAAATTCTGTTCTTCTATTTTCTTGTCGTCCGAATTTTGTTGCGTTTGAAGCGATTGGTTTGGAGGATCCATAGCCTTTGGCTGTTAGTCGTCCTGTATCAATTCCTTTACCTTTTAAATAATTTACTACCGCTTGCGCTCTATCTTGTGAGAGTTTTTCATTGATTGTGGCTGAACCCGTATTATCAGTATGTCCTGAAATCTCAATTTGGAGTGTCGGTACATCCGTTAAGAGTTTTACCAATCGATTGAGTTCAGTATTCGATGCTTCTCGAAGTACAGACTTTCCGCTATCAAAAAAAATGTTTCTCAAAGTTATTGAGCTTCCTATTGTAATGTTTTTTAATTCAATAATTTTATTGACAAGGTTATCTGCTGTGCCATTTGGAATGTCAAAATTTTCTGAGTGGAATAGGTATCCTTCTGTTTTAACCGCAATTCCATAGTTTTTACCAGACGATAATGTAATTATAAACTTTCCAGTTGCACTGTTGGTCGTGAGCGTTTTTATTAGCTGTCCAGTTGTATTGTCAGTAATCTCAATTTCAGCTTCGATTGCTTCTTTTGTGAGCGCATCGATTGTTTTTCCTTTGAACACAGTGAAAGATTTTTTTTTCACTTCTACTTCTTCTTCAATAGCATTGTCTTTAATTGGTGTTACAACAGATGCCAGTAAGTAGTTTTCAGACTCCATGATTGGTGTTTTGGGAGCGCCAAAGAATGTCGCTTTATAAATATCAAATCCTCCTTTACCACCTGCTCTATTTGAAGCAATATATGCGAACTTTCCGTTTGCCGTAGGAGAGAAAAAAAAGTCATCATATGGTGTATTGATGGGATATCCCATGTTTACAGGTTTCGACCAATTTCCTTTACTTCCTTTCGAGACAAAGATATCGTAGCCACCATAAGAGCCCTCTCCTTGGGAAGCAATGTACATGGTTTCTCCATTTATCGCAACGTATATTGGGCCATCATTGAACCGACTGTTCACTGACGAAATCATTTGTGCTGCACCAAAATTTTGTTTGGATTTACTCTGCATACTGCTGAACATGATATCATATCCATTCGAACGGTTGGCATTGTCTCTGGCAAAATAAATACTCCAGCCGTCAGAGCTGTACGCTGCGTGAATATCATTCGATCGCGGTGATGAGATGTTGAAATGCATCCGTTTTGTTGACGTCCATTTGATTCCTTTCAAAACGGACTCATAGATGTCAAATCCATCTCCATCATCACGGTGTAATAGTAGTTTGGTGCCGTCGTAGCTGAGATTATCGGAAATATCATCAAATTCTGTATTCACACTTCCAAGTAATGCTTTGGGTTCCATCCATTTCCCCGACCGTGTTGATGAGGAGTAAATGTCATTATCGAAGCTTCCAGCATTGTTTGGCTCGTGTCCATTTGGACGATCTGAAGTGAAAATAATTTCACTGCCATCCGTTGAAATGGACGGGGCAAAATCATTGTATTCAGTATTCAACGAACTGACATTATCTACCCACGCTCGAATGGGTTCAGCAATGCCTGCTTTTGCTATTTTACACTCTTTTTTACGCTTTGTTACGAACTTGCTAAAATTATCTGCTTTTCTGTAGTTCTCACTGAAGGCTTCATATGATTTTATGGCTTCGACAAACTGCCTATTTAGTTGTAATGCATAGCCGTAATAAAACATTAAAAACGGGTCGCACTCTGGATCGAGCTTGTGGGCATTTAATAGATATTCAATGCCTTGGTGGCTATATGGAGAATTGAGATAACAAACGCCTATTTTAAAGTTCAAATGAGCATTATTCGGATTGAGCTTTTGTGCTATTTTATATTCTTTTAACGCAAGTTCGTAGTTTAATTCTGGAGATTTGACCAAAAAAACTGCCTCATTTGCAATCTCAAAAAAATCGTCGCCCTTTTTTATAGCCTCAATCGCTCTTTTGAGTTCTTCTTTTTTATCCTTAAAATTCGCTGTTCTAAATGCAATATTTTGAGCAATTGTGCAGTAGCTGAGTACAAAAAATGACAGTGAAATGATATATTTAATCATGATGTTCTAGTTTAATTTCCGCAGTTTTCAGAGTGATATTTCCTACCTAATTCAGCACCAAGTTCTCTAGCTTTGAACCAATCCTCACATGCGCCATTCATATTTCTAAGCATTTCTTTTGCCATTCCTCTATTTACATAAGCCGAAGCATTTTGCTTGTTTAATTTGATTGCTAGGTCTGCATATTTTACTGCTTCTTCGTAGGCTTCTTTTTGAAAGTATATTCCACTGATGTTCGAAGCTGCTGGAGAATAATCAGATTGGATGGCAAGGGCTTTTTCGAAGTCTTTTATGGCATCGTCAAGCCGCTTTTGATGCATTTGAACAATACCTCTATTGTTGTAGGCCAAGTGAAAATTCGGATCGACTGAAATCGCACGATTGAATGCAGCCATTGCTCCGGGATAATCTTTCATTTTGGTTTTAGTTGTTCCAATATTGTTCAATACGAAAGCCAATTTGGGGTTTTTTCGCATAACTGTTTCGTAGTCGGCAAGTGCTTTGGCATAGCTTTCATTCATGCGATATGCTGAACCTCGATCGTTGTACGCATTGATGTTTTCATCATCCAATAATAGACATTGTGTGAAATATTGAATCGCTCCGTTGTAGTCTTTTTGTAAAAACCGTAAAGTACCAAAATTATAAAATGCATTGGGGTTATTTTTATCAAGCACAATTGCATTTTGGTAATCCTTCTCTGCATTCAGATAGTCATCTAGGCCTTGATAGGATCTGCCGCGTTGGAAATAGGCTTTTGAGTAGCTAGGGTATGTTTTGATTAATTGTGACAATGTCACAACACCATCTGAAAATTTTTCAGATTCATTTTCAGCAACCCCTTTATTGTAGTATGCAGCTGTAAAACTGGGGTCCAAGTCAATGGACTTTTTAAACTCTTTGATGGCTTGTGAATATTTTTTTAAGCCAAATAATTCAATTCCTCTATTGTAAGCTTCCTGGCTGTTGGCTATTGATTCATTTTCCAGATTCAATTCAGTTATTGAATCCCGGTAAGCTATTTCTTCAGGTGTTAAATCGTCCAATTGAGAGGACAAATCGGAGCTGATTCCTAGAAATAGCAGGGCAATAATTGTTTTTGTTGTTTTCAAGTTAATCGAGTTTAGATTCAACGGTCATCCAAATTACAAACTTTGTACCGAAGTGAGAGAAGAAGTTATTAACAAGTCTAAGATTTATTAACTTTGAGCACATAATCAAAGAAAATGGCAAAAGAAGTATTTATAGTTGATGGGATCCGAACTCCCATTGGAAATTTTGGAGGAACACTCGGAGCAGTCCGTGCAGATGACCTTGGTGCCATTGTAATTAAGGAGCTTTTGAAAAGAAATGCAGGGATCGATCCCATGTTGATCGAGGATGTTATTTTGGGCTGTGCAAATCAGGCGGGTGAAGACAATAGAAATGTTGCGCGAATGAGTGCTTTGCTGGCAGGATTGCCATGGCAATCTGGGGGAGAAACTGTAAATCGTTTATGTGCCTCTGGAATGGCTGCTACCATTAATGCCTCACGAGCAATTAAAGATGGAGCCGGTGATATCTATATTACTGGTGGAGTTGAAAATATGACGAGAGGTCCCTGGGTAATATCTAAGGTTTCCAAAGCATTCGGTAGAGATGCTAAAATGTACGATACTTCTTTTGGATGGAGATTTATTAATCCGAAAATGGAGGAATTATACGGTACTGATGGAATGGGGGTAACCGCTGAAAATCTTGTTGAAAAGTATGGTATTGAGCGTGAAGCTCAAGATCAATTTTCTTTGTGGTCTCAGCAAAAAGCGACGCAAGCGATTGCCTCTGGACGGCTAGCTGAAGAGATTGTACCCGTAATTATCAAGCAGCGGAAGAATGATGATATTGTATTTGGTCAAGATGAATTTGTTCGTTCCAATTCTACCATAGAAGGAATGAGTGGTTTGCGTCCAGCATTTAAAAAAGAAGGCTCAGTAACTGCCGGAAACTCCTCTGGGTTGAATGATGGGGCTGCGGCATTGTTGGTTGCCTCTGGAGACGCTGTAGCAAATCATGGAATGAAGCCGCTTGCTCGAATTGTAGGAGCAGCAGTAGCAGGTGTTGAGCCCCGAATCATGGGTATTGGACCCGTTTATGCAACTCAAAAGGTCTTGAAGCGAACAGGTCTCACTCTAGATCAGATGGATATTTTAGAGTTGAATGAAGCATTTGCGGCTCAGGTTCTCGCATGTACACGAGCGCTTGGTTTGAAAGACAATGACCCACGGATCAACCCCAATGGAGGAGCAATTGCCCTTGGACATCCATTAGGTGTTACGGGAGCAAGAATTCTTCATAGTGCAGCAGTTGAACTCCAAAAGTCGAATAAAAGATATGCTCTTGTAGCCATGTGTATAGGTGTTGGGCAAGGGTATGCTACAATTTTAGAGAGAGCATAAGCTAACCAAAATGAATTATTAAACGTCTAAATAATATGCAGCGACTTTGTACTTTATTATTTTTGGGAAGTCTCCTTATTGGGTGCAAAAAACAATCCACAGTTTGGGAAACAAGATGGAATGCTCCTGTGATAAATGATACGCTATCATTGGTCAATTGGGAGAATGATTCTACTATTCTTGAGACAGTTTCGGGATTTTATGAATTGGATTTGAAACGGACATTATTTGAATTTGATGTTAGCGATGTAGTTTCGATACCGGATACTATAATCCTTGAGACTTTTGATAACGGACCTTTCTTTGATAATATTCCGATTGCTCCCGGGTCCAGTATTCTTCAAGGTGTGCAAACAGATGAGCATGAAATGATGTTAGAGGACCTACAACTGAAAAGAATAATTTTAGACCGAGGAATTATCGATTTGGAAATTGAAAACCCTCTTGGGACCAAAGCATTTTTTGATTTAGAGTTGCCAGGTTTCTCGAGAGATGGCGCACCATTGAATGTTGTTTATGAGATACCTGCCGGAAGCGTCGCCCAACCGGGTGTATTGTTGACAGTGATAGATCTCTCTGGCTATGCGGTTGATCTCACCGGACTTTCAGGAAGTGAAAACAATAAGTTTATTTCAAAGATTGATGTACAAGCAGATCCAAATGGACCGACTGTCGATTTTGGAAATGAACACATTATTACTGTTTCAGCCGGATTTAAAAATATTAATGTAAGTTATGCGAGAGGTTTTTTCGGAAGCCGTTCGATCTCAGATTCAACAAGTATCGATTTGTCTGAATTAAATGTATACCAAAGTGGATTGATTGATCTACCTGCATTATCATTAGCTTTTGAGATTGAAAATGGCATTAAAGTTGGAGCTCAAGGAGTGCTTAACAGCGTTATTAATACAAATGCTTTAGGCACGAGTGTTGCTTTAACCGGTGGCGCAATGGGCAATTCCTTTAATGTTGACCCTGCCACGGGCTCCTGGAATACCTTGACTCCATCATTTAATGAATTGGAATTTACAAGTTTGAATAGTTCTATTGAATCTTATTTTGAAAATTTAGGCTCTAGGCACACAGTGAATTATAATTTGAATTTAAATCCATGGGGCAATACTTCAGGAAGCTGGGATGAAATTTTTCCAAATAGCAGACTTAAAGTAAAACTACATGCGAATATGCCACTTGCGATTGGATTGGATAACTTAACATTAAGGGATACGTTTGATGTGAATTTGAATCAAGATGCAAATAAAAGCAAGATTATTTCAGGGAGTCTTATCTTGAATACTGACAATGCATTCCCATTTTCTGCTGATGTTACTTTGGTGCTTTTAGATGAGAACAATATCCCTATACATACGGTGAATGGCACCGATCGAATTGAAGCTTCTCAGAATGGATCATTCAACAATCAACACAACTGCAATATCGCAAGTTCATTGGTGGAATTTGTTCTAACAGATGAAATTGTAGCTGAGATCGAAAAAGTTGAAAAAATTGTCGTTCATGCAACATTTAATAGTGAAAATCCATCTTCGGGGCTTAATGAGCAGATGCTTATTCCTGCCGATGCATTTTTGAGTATAAAATTGAAAACTCAATTTAAAGCTGAAAATAGATTCTAAATGGGTAATTTTTTAACTTTTGTAATTGTCTTTTTTTCGTTCACTTTTTCATGGGCGCAAATTACAATAGAGTCCTATGACACTGTTGAATTCAATCAAGAATTGATAGTTACAGGTGGATTTGACTACAGTGCCAGTTCAATTGAGAAAGATATTATGTCGAAATTCTACAGAGGTGGAGTTATCGATAATTCGATGAAGGAACGATCGTTAAATAAACATGAAAATGTAAATCGCATCGGTTTGGATGTAGGAGCAGAGGTTTTCTACCGCAATTTCACAACACCTTATCTTTCGGCAAAAAACTTAGGTGTACAAATTCAATTTGGAGCCTATAATTTTGGTGGAATTTTGTATTCAGACGATTTATTTGGTTTGGCATTTTATGGGAATGAAATGTACCTTGGAGATACTATTGATTTTTCCGGAACAAATGTGAGTTTTACGTCGTTTCAAAAAGTTGGATTTGGACTGATTAATTCAACCACGAAGTCCAGTTTGAGCTTAAATGTCTATAATATTAGTAATCGCGTAATTGGGGGTTTTAGGGGATGTTCTTTGTCTCAATCAACAGATGGGATGAATGTCAATCTAACCATGGATGGATTTTTCGAATTGAGGCAATCAACAAAATTCTCTCAAGGTCTCGGTGTTGGATTGGACTTAGACTATCGGTTCAGTCTACCTTGGTACAAGAACAGAGCGGCACATATTCAATTTTTAGCCAAAAATGTAGGAGTAGGTTTCATGACCGAACCTCAAAGAAGATATAGGATGGATACAACGATTGAGTATTCAGGATTTCGTTTCGACCAGATCATCGGAGACAATGCGATACTCTCTGCAGAGAGCGCTATTTTGTTGGATTCTCTCGGAATAGAATCGACGGATGTAAAATCTGTATTTATGCTGCCGGGCTTTATTCAGGTAGGAAAGATGATTGATGAGAACAGTCAATTTAAAGTACAGACATTTTTTGGCGCGCGAATTTATCCATCGTTAATTTACAATCCATTTATCTATGGGGGTATAGATTTCAAGCCTTTCGATTGGTTACATGCTGGAGCAAGCGCGTCCTTTGGAGGATTTGCTGGATTTAAAACTGGCCTGTATGTCAACCTTAATTGGAATAAAATTCAAGCTGGTTTCGGAACAGACAACATAGTTGGCCTGGTGCATAAATCGGGCAATGGAGAATCATTTTTTATTCGATTGAAATGCAGATTATAGTTAAAATAGCAGTTGCTGTCATCTTTCCAATTTCTTTGTTTGGGCAGATTAATTTTTTGAGACACTACTCGGACAGTGGGAGTGATTTTGGACATGGAGTTGTTCAATTGGAAGACAGTAGCTACGTTATTTGTGGAGCCTCAAGTAGTTTTAAAAACGGTCCCTCTCAGGGTTTTCTGATGAAAGTTGACAGCTTAGGAAATTACATTTGGTCACACAATTATGGAGGGTTTGAGTCAGAGTCTTTAAAACGTGTTATGTACGTTCCAAATTCTGGATTTTATGCTGCGGGATTTTCAAACTCCACTGGTGTTGGGGCCTATGATCTATACCTTGTGAAGACTGATGTGAATGGTGTTTTAGAATGGGAGAGAACCTATGGGAGTCCTGGTTGGGATCGCATAAATGATGCAGTTTTGGCAAGGGACACCGGTGTTGTAATGGTTGGTGAAACCAATTCGAATCTGACCACTGGACAAGATATTTATATTGTTCGGACAAATAAAATGGGTGATACATTGTGGACGAAAACAATAGGTGGGGCAGGTCCAGATGTTGCTACTTCGATTGTACCTTTTCAAGATTCATTGTTCTTGGTAGCTGGAGACAGCTATTTCTTGGATTCACTAAGTTCTAAACCTATGTATATATTGCTACATGAAGATGGAACGGTAATCGATCAGCGGTTTTTGACTTCGTTAAACGGCACTTGGAAAATTAATGATATCACAATAATTAATAATCAGGTTCAGGGTATTGGCTCTTTCCAAGATACTGTTGGCTCTTCATGGGAGATTGCCCATTTCTCACTAAGCCTTAGTTCATCCTCAATTCAAAGTCCAGCACAATACCATGGTTCTAATGATGGTGACTTGTATGGACGGCATATGACTGTATACAGAGATACCACAAGACGCTATTTGACGTATGAACATCACAATCATCCCAACGCTTATGAATTTGGTGTCGATTTAATGATTTCAAGATACAGCTGGTACCTGTCGTTTGAGTTGCAAGTGGCATCAATTGCGACGTATTACAATGATCTCAGCGGTCAAGTAATTCCAACGAGTGATGGTGGGGCGTTAGTTGTCGGCTCACGTGAGGGGATTGGAATAGGTGGCGGATCCGTTTTCTTGAATAAAATTGGACCTGGTGAAGTTTATCCGACAGTGGAGGGAGTGACTTCATATTCTCAATTGGTAAAGATAAATGAACTGAGTTCATTGATTGATGCCCGGATTTATCCGAATCCAGCTTCTAAGTCTTTTACTGTAGATATTGAGGACAACGGTAATTACGACATTCAATTACTCAATTCAATTGGACAGATTGTTTCATCGGCTTCTGTTACAGGGACTCAAGCAATTGATATTTCTAGTTTGAGTGCTGGTATATATACAGTGCTAATTCTCCGAGATTCCGTCGGAGCCGGAGTTTACCGATTGGTAATTCAACAGTAAACTTTCATTCTGGTTTACCACTCAAAGGCCTTGTCAGAAAACCATTGGCCTTGAAGTCGCATTGTTTGTTCGATCACATCTCGCACGCAATGATGACCTCCATTGTAAGGAGATTGATAGTCACTAATTTCTTTTATCTCTACAGCCGCATCCTGAGGGCATGCGGAAACACCTACCATTCTCATTACGTTGTAGTCGGGTATATCATCACCCATATACAGGGCTTGTTCATTTGTGAAGTCGTATTTTTGTTGCAGTTGCTTGTATACTTCGACTTTGTTGCTTGATTTCAAACACACCTCTGTTGCTCCAAGGTTTAAGAGTCGTGTTTTTACAGCAGTAGAGTGCCCACCAGTGATTATTAATACTCTATATCCCATTTTCGCAGCAAACTGAAGTGCGTAGCCATCTCGAGAATTCAATGTTCTAACAATATCATCACTATGCAAAAGCACTTGTCCGTCAGTTAGTACTCCATCAACATCAAAAATAAATGTTGTTATTGCGTGGAGCTTTTCTTTATAACTTGTCATTTTAAGTATGTTTTGATGATACTCTCAGTAAGAACCTCATAGATTTTTTTTGTTTCTCCTGTAAGTGCCTCGGTTTGAGTTTGAATTGTTTGTTTATCGCCTCGCCTCGCTGGTCCTGTTTGCACTTCACTAGGAGCATTGGACTTTATTTTTTCAATCGTTTCAAAAAGTAAGGGCATCAGATGATCAAAGTTTACATTATTGTCATCTGCATATGCTTTCGCATGATATAAAATATGGTTTACGAAGTTATTCACAAATACAGCCGTTAAATGTATTTTTGAGCGTTCTTCAGAGGTTGCAATAGAAACATTTGAACTTATTTTTTTTGCCAATTCAACAAGTTGATTACAAAATTCCTTTGAATTTGCCTCGATGAAAAAAGGGACGTCACTGAGAATTGTTTCCCTCTCTTTGGTAAGCGTTTGAAGCGGATAAAAGACACCGATTTGCGCCCTCTTTGGCAAAGTCTCGATAGAAACAGATCCTGAGGTATAGGCGACTGGAATTGCCGGATTGATTTCTTTTAATACGATCGGAATGAGATCATCAGAAACGCAGACAACCGTGAGTTGACTTTCCGGTAGTTCGTCAATTCTACATGCTGCAGCGCCAATGGAATCAGCAAGTGTTGAACTCGATTCAATGGTTCGACTTGAGATGTGTGAAATACTTACGTTTGAAGCATTAAAGGCAGATGCGAGTCGAGTAGCAACATTTCCTGCCCCAACTATAGATATCGCGGTATTCAATTTAATCACAACTCAAAGGTAATGAATTCTAAGTCTTAAAATAAAGTTTAGCGCAATTGGAGCATAAACAGTAATTCCTGTATTAATGAAGTCTAAGTACTTGATCTATGCCTCGGTTTGCAGACGAATTTGATGTTTTTATGAAAAATGAGAGGCAGTTATTTTCCGTGGCAATGCTTGAACTTTTTTCCACTTCCGCAAGGACAAGGGTCATTTCGCCCGACTTTCTTCTGAGCTAAAATTGGTTGCTGTTTTATCGGCGCTCTGTTTCCTCCTGAGTTTCGAATGGCTTCATCAAACCCTTCTCTTCCAGTATTCTGTTGTGTTTGAGTGTTTGATGCTTTTGATCCGCCATAGTTGTTTTGTGTATCAATTTGTTTGTTGGTACTTTGGATTTCATCAACTTCCGGAATGTCTAATTTTGTGAGTAGCTCAATTGTCTCAGAGTTCAAGCGAGCCAGCATTGATTTGAAAAGCTCAAAGGATTCTAATTTATAAACCAAAAGTGGATCTTTTTGCTCATATTGAGCATGGCTAACTGCAGATCGTAGGTCATCCATTTCTCTCAAGTGTTCTTTCCACTCGTTATCGATCATGCTAAGCGTGATATTTTTTTCAAATGACTTTGCAATAATTGAACCTTCAGAATTGTATGCTTCCTCTAAGTTGATCACGAGTTTCACCTCTTTCTTGCCATCGGTCAATGGAAATACAATGTTCTTGTATTTGTCGGCCATGGTCTCGTGTACATGCTTGATTTGTGGCATTGCCTTTCTTGCAATTTTCTCATTTTTCCGATCGTATTGAGCACGAAGATCTTCATATACTTTGTTGATCAACGTATTGTCATCAATGCTTGTGTATTCATCCTCGCCAATTGGAGATTGAACACCAACAACACGCAGTAACTCCATCTCAAAATCTTCGTATTGATCTTTTGAGTAGTTCAAAACGATCGATTCACTTACATCGAAGAGCATATTGTCGATATCAATATCCAATCGATCACCAAATAAGGCATTTTTACGTTTTCGATAAATTGCCTTACGTTGTGCATTCATTACATCATCATATTCCAGCAATCGCTTCCGCATTCCGAACATGTTTTCCTCTACTTTCTTTTGAGCACGCTCAATTGATTTTGAAACCATTCCATGCGTAATTACTTCTCCTTCTTTTAATCCTAGACGATCCATTAATTTTGCGATGCGTTCAGATCCAAATTTTCGCATTAACCCATCTTCGAGAGAGACGAAGAATTGAGATGATCCAGGATCTCCTTGTCGTCCTGCACGTCCTCTTAACTGTCGATCAACGCGCCTTGAGTCATGTCTCTCAGTTCCAATAATTGCAAGACCACCAGCCTCTCTTACTCCTTCTCCAAGTTTGATGTCCGTACCACGACCCGCCATATTTGTCGCTATTGTCACAGCTCCAGGTTTACCTGCACCTGCGACTATTTCTGCTTCTCGCTGGTGTTGTTTTGCATTGAGTACTTCATGTTTTATACCTTTCATTTGAAGCATTCGACTCAACAACTCTGAAATTTCAACTGTTGTTGTACCAACTAGCACCGGGCGTTTTGCTTCAATGAGCTTTTGAACTTCTTCGATCACAGCGTTGAATTTTTCTCGCGCAGTTTTGTAGACCAAATCATTTTGGTCCTTTCTCGCAATTGGTCGGTTGGTTGGAATTACGATTACATCGAGGTTGTATATGTCCCAAAATTCTTTTGCTTCAGTTTCTGCAGTTCCTGTCATTCCGGATAGTTTATGGTACATCCGGAAGTAATTTTGCAATGTTATTGTTGCATAGGTTTGAGTGGCGGCTTCAACTTTAACGTCTTCTTTTGCTTCAATTGCTTGATGAAGTCCGTCAGAATAACGGCGGCCTTCCATTATTCTACCTGTTTGCTCATCAACAATTTTGACTTTTCCGTCCATGATTACATATTCAACTTCTTTTTCGAACAATGAATATGCTTTTAGTAGTTGGTTTACTGAATGAATTCGTTCCGATTTTATACTGTAGTCGCGAATTAAGGCATCTTTTTGTGCCAAGAAATCATCTTTAGATAGATTGGCGCTTTTGAGTTTTGCAATTTCAGATCCGATGTCGGGCATTATGAAGAACTCTCGGTCTTCATCTCCAGATAATAAATCGATTCCTTTTCCAGTGAGTTCTATGGTGTTGTTTTTTTCGTCAATCACAAAATAAAGTTCCTTGTCGATCTTCTTCATGTGCTTTCCTTGTTCTTGCATGTAGAAGTTCTCCGTCTTTTGCAATTGTGCCTTGATTCCAGGCTCTGATAAATATTTAATCAGTGCTTTGTTGCGCGGCATTCCTCTGTGCGCCCGAAGTAATGCTTTACCGCCTTCTTCTAGGCTGTCTTTTGGATCTTGACCTGGTACGGTTTGACCATTAAGAACAACCAATAGTTTTTTTGCATCAGCAAGGCATTGGGTTACGAATTTCTTTTGAACCCCCACAATGTTCTCAACGCGAGGTTTCAATTGATAAAACTCGTGTTCGTCTCCACGTGGCGTGGGTCCTGAAATAATTAGTGGTGTTCTCGCATCATCGATTAGAACTGAATCGACTTCATCAATAATTGCATAGTGATGTTTTTGCTGTACAAGATCATTTGGGTTCCCTGCCATATTGTCACGGAGATAGTCAAAGCCAAATTCATTATTGGTGCCAAAAATGATATCTGAGAGATACGCTTTTTTTCTGGCTTCAGAATTCGGCTGATGCTTGTCGATGCAATCGACGGATAAACCATGGAATTGATAGAGTGGTCCCATCCATTCGGAGTCACGTTTTGCTAAATAGTCGTTTACCGTAACAACGTGGACACCTTTCCCTGAGAGTGCATTGAGATAGACAGGAAGTGTGGCTACCAATGTTTTTCCTTCACCGGTTTGCATTTCTGCTATGTTTCCGTTGTGAAGCACTCCTCCTCCCATGAGCTGGACGTCATAGTGGATCATGTTCCATTCGACTGCCGCGCCAGCAGCTGTCCACTGACCATCCCAGATTGCTTTGCCGTTCTGAATGCGTATTCCATCTTTTTGAGATGCTAACTCAATATCAAAGTCTTGAGCTGTTACTTCTAATTTTCCATTTTCTGCCCAACGTCTTGCTGTTTCTTTTACAACAGCAAATGCTTCTGGTCTTATCGTTTCAAGAATTTCCTCAATTTTTTCATCGATTGTCCCCGTCATTTTATCGATATCCTCAAAAATGGCCTCTTTTTCATGAATTGGTGTTGAAAGGTCATTGGCTTTTTCATTCAGCTGTTTGAGTTCGTCTTCCAGCTCTTGTGTGCCTTGGATAACGAGTTCTTGAAAACCTTTTGTTTTGGCACGGAGTTCATCATCTGTTATATTCTGCAAGGATTGAAGAGCAGCATTTGCCTGATCGATTGACGGTTGATAGGCTTTTCTGTCTTTAGATGACTTATCGCCGAAAAATGTCTTTAGTAAATTTGAAACCATATTGATATAAAAAATCGAAGTTGTAAAAATAATAAATTCCCCGCCCTTATTGTCTGTTAATTTGCAATTTTAGAGGTAGGTGTCATAAATTATTCCATCTTCTGCATTTCTGACAAATTGTCTACTACAATTGTTAACAAAAATCAATCGTTTATTGAATTGAGATCGACTATTTCGCATTATCTTTGCCCCATGCATGAAAAGATTTTAATTCTAGACTTTGGCTCTCAATATACTCAATTGATAGCCAGGCGAGTACGTGAGCTTAATATTTATTGTGAGATTCATCCATGGAATAAATGTCCAGAAATTTCAAAAGAGTGGATGGGAGTTGTCCTTTCAGGTAGTCCATTTTCAGTTCGAGATGCATCCTCACCCAGACCTGACTTGTCAGAAATAAAAGGAAGTATTCCTTTGCTCGGTGTTTGTTTTGGTGCGCAGTATTTAGCACATAATTTCGGAGGAGAAGTGGCACCTTCATCTACCCGAGAGTATGGTCGTGCAAATTTGGCTTTTGTTGAATCAAGAAACATACTTATGAAAGGTATTGCAAAAAATTCACAGGTATGGATGTCACATGCTGATACGATTAAAAAACTTCCAGCAAATTTTATTGTTACAGCGAGCACAGCGGATGTTGAATTTGCCGGATATCAAATCGAAGGCGAACAAACATTTGGAATTCAATTTCACCCAGAGGTTTATCATTCACTTGAGGGAACGTTATTGCTGAAGAATTTTCTTGTTGACGTCTGCGGCTGTTCTCAAGATTGGACGCCGGATTCTTTTGTTGATGAAACAGTTGCAAAGCTTCAAGAGGAAATAGGGCGCGATAAGGTAATACTTGGTCTTTCGGGAGGTGTTGATTCTTCGGTGGCTGCAGTTTTATTGCACAAAGCGATTGGTGAAAACTTACATTGTATTTTCGTTGATAATGGGCTTTTGAGGAAAGATGAATTTGAATCCGTCTTGCTTTCTTATCAAGGAATGGGGCTGAATGTCAAAGGTGTTAATGCAAGCGATAAGTTTTATTATGAATTGTCAGGTTTGACAGACCCTGAATCAAAACGAAAGGCGATAGGGAAGGTGTTCATTGACGTTTTTGACGAAGAATCTAAATTGGTGCAAGATGCCAAGTGGCTTGGTCAAGGAACAATTTATCCGGATGTCATTGAATCTGTTTCAGTATCAGGAGGACCAAGTCAAACAATTAAGTCGCATCATAATGTTGGTGGTTTACCAGATTATATGAAGTTGAAGGTCGTTGAACCTTTAAAATTGCTTTTTAAAGATGAGGTAAGAAGGATTGGTCGTTCACTAAAAATAGATCAGAACATTCTTGGGCGGCATCCATTCCCTGGTCCAGGTCTTGGTATTCGCATACTTGGAGATGTCACACCTGAAAAGGTTGCAATTTTGCAAGAAGTAGATCACATCTTTATTTCAAGTCTTAAAGAAGAGGGATTGTACGATGATGTTTGGCAGGCCGGCGCTATATTTTTGCCAATTCAGTCTGTTGGTGTAATGGGAGATGAACGAACATATGAAAATGCTGTTGCGCTGAGGGCGGTAACATCTACTGATGGGATGACGGCTGATTGGTGTCATTTACCATATGAGTTTTTAGCGAAAGTGTCGAATAAAATAATTAACGGTGTCAAGGGTATCAATAGAGTTACTTACGATATCAGTTCGAAGCCTCCTGCAACAATTGAGTGGGAGTAAAATGGAATGGCACACGAATTGTTAATTCAATACCGTAAATTTGAGATATGCGTAGACTTTTAGTTTTATTTGTTCTTCTTCATTCGTCTTTTTTGTGGGCTCAACCAGGCATTTCTCCTCAAAAAGAAGTGAATGGAGTAATGTTTTACGTTCATACGGTTGAGGATGGAAATTCACTTTGGGGACTGCAGCGGGTCTATGGTGTTGAAATAGAAGAAATTCTGAAGTTCAACCCTGGCTTGACTGAAGGGTTAAGTTTGGGGCAAGAAATTGTTATACCTGTTTCAGATTTTATTTCTCCACAAACTGTAACTGAAGAATATAAAGTTAAAAAAGGGGAGACTCTGTATGGATTATCACGGAAGTTTGACGTTTCACTTGATACTTTGATTGCACTTAATCCTGAATTAGTTGAAGGGTTAAAACGAGGACAAAAACTTAAAATTCCCAAGAAAAAAGCGAGTTCAGTTGCCTCAATAGTTTCTGAAACTGAAGAAATTCCCAATCCATTTGTTGCAGATACGATTCACAAAAGAAAAGATGCAGTGACTCTTGTTTTTAGCGACTCGATTGTATCGCATACAGTTCGAGATGGTGAGACATTGTATAGTATTTCGCGTAGATTTATGGTTCCAGTTGAAGCTGTTATAAAACAGAACAACTTAAACAGTTCACAGGTAAAAAAAGGTCAACAACTTAAGATAATAGTGAAACGTGAGCGGATTGAAATCGTTCCGATTAAGGCAGTTCCGAGTGCCGAAGATGTAACTCATTCTTCAGGAATTGAACTTAAAAACAGGTGTAAAATTGCCGTTTTATTGCCTTTTTTCTTGGATATTGGTCCGGGCTATTCAAAAAATGTATCAGATTTAGCCACTCAATTCTACATGGGTGCAACAATGGCTATTGATAGTCTTGAAGCAATGGGTATGAGTGCTGATGTTTATTTCTTTGATACGCGAAATGATACAAATGCGGTAAAATCACTTTTGGCAGGACCGAAGTTTGCTGGTGTGGATATGATTGTAGGGCCTTTCTTTCCTGCTTTGCAAAAAATTGTTGCTCGATATTGCTCAGCAAATGGAGTTAAGATGATCATACCTGTATCTTCAGATATGAGGCTTCTGGAAAATAACAAAACGATATATGCTTCTGTTCCATCTCAAATCACTTTGATTGAAGGGGTAGCTGATTATATTTTAAAAATGCACCAGGAGGATAAGGTAATTCTAGTAAAACCAACACTGAAAAGTGATTTGGTATTGTTTGATGCTTTTCGAAACCGGTTCAATCAAGAACGGAATCATTTGCCATCTTCGCCTAGTCTTGTTGAGACAACATTGGACCAGATGAAGTTGCACCTAACAACTTCTAATAAAAATGTGCTTGTCTTTCCTGTTCTTTCAAAGTCAAGTGCGATTGCTTTTATGGATCGATTGAACAATTCTTCATTTCGAGCAAAAAAAGGAGATATTACAGTCTTCGGAATGAAAGAATGGGTTGATTTTACAGAGATAAACAACTTGTATAAGAACAAATTCAATATGCATTTTGGAAGTTCCAATTTTGTCGATTATTATTCGGAACAGATGATTGAAATGAATCGAAAATTTCGAGCAAGCTATCAAACTGACATGTCCAAAATGGCCATACAAGCATACGATGTGTTTATGTTTTATTGTTCATCCTTTCTACCGATTCACGTGAGCTCAAAGTTGTTAATGAACAAATTCAGCATGGAATCTTCTGGTATTGATAATGGTTTCGAAAATAAAAATGTATTCATTGTTGAGCAAATAGAATATGAATTGTTTGACACCGAAAAATTAACAAATGAATAAAGAAGTTATCACTCATGGGTTTCGTCAATTACAAGATCGAATTTGCAAACGTTTGGAATCGATTGATGGACGTTCGTTATTTCACGAAGACCTATGGGATCGGAATGATGGAGGAGGGGGGAGAACCCGTGTCTTATCCAAAGGTGAAATAATTGAGAAGGGAGGAGTGAATTTTTCTGAAGTTTATGGCGATGTCACCGAATTGATGAGGCAAAATACTGAGATTAATGGTAATTCTTTTTACGCCACAGGAGTTTCAATCGTATTGCATCCAAATAGTCCACACCTTCCAATTATTCATATGAACGTCAGGTATTTTGAATTGGACAATGGGAAATACTGGTTCGGTGGAGGAATAGATCTTACACCCCACTATGTTGTTCCCAATCAAGCGCAGCAGTTTCATGCTGGATTAAAGTCGGTTTGTGACAAGTATAAGTCGGACTTTTATCCTAGATTCAAGGAATGGGCAGACAATTATTTTTTCTTACCGCATCGTGATGAGACGCGTGGAGTGGGTGGAATATTTTTTGACCATCTTAATGAGAGTGAAGGACTTTCAAAACAAGAAATTTTTAATTTTTGTGTTGAATTGGGGGATACATTCGCTGAATTGTACTCCTATCAGGTTGATAAGGGAGTTCAGTGTAAAGTGAATTCTGAACATATAGAATGGCGAAATCTGCGCCGTGGTCGTTATGTTGAGTTTAATCTTGTCAATGACCGAGGAACGAAATTTGGATTGATTTCTGGAGGTAGGACTGAGTCGATTTTAATGAGCCTGCCATCCATGGCCTCATGGGAGTATAATAAAGCGGTTTCGCCGGATAGTGATGAAGCAAAGACTCTTACTCATCTTAAAAAGAATGTAGACTGGCTGAACTATTCTTGAGTATTTCTCTGTGCTATTTAAAACCGGTGAATTTCCATTATTTTTAGAAATAAATAGGTTTCTTTTATAAATTTTGTCTTACGAGGCAACCATTATTGTATTTTTACTGTATTATGTATGAATAGTGGATGTCTCCCTGGTAAAATTGGCGATCATCCATAGGCTACAATATAAAGCTCTACTCAATGGTTGAATTTATAATTACGACACTGTCGATTTATGCAGTTCTGTGTTGCGCTACAGCGTGCTCCACAAACCCCATTGCAACGCAGGCTTTTTTTTCTGAGTCTTTGAGCCTACAAAAAATTCAAATTAAATTTTCTCACTTTATTCTGTACTTGTTTTCCGAAAGGAATATCAGGTATTGTTAATTGTTATAAATTAACTACTATGAGTATATTCAAACTACCTCTCTCCCTCTTTATTTTAGCATTATTTACAAATTTCACTGGTTTTACACAATGCGGTCCAACGGGTGTTTCTGCAAGTCCAAGTCCAGTACTGATTTGTGAAGGAGATTCAGAATTGATGACTTTCAGTGCAACAGGAACATGTTCGGCAAACTGGGAATTTCAAGTGCAAAATGGAGCTTCAATCGTTCAAGCTTGGAGTACAACTGCAACTTACACAGCAACGCCTTCAACAACAACTACATATACGGTTTATGTTCGATGCAGTGCGTGTATTGGTGATATTGATAGTACAGAGCTTGAGATCAATGTGATCGAGGAGCCGAGTGTTTCAGGAAGCTTAGTTGTTTGTTCAAACACATCAACTACTCTTACCGCAACAGGTTCTACCGGTGATTTGGCTTGGTGGGACGCTCCATCAGGAGGAACCCAACTTTCCACAGATAGTATATTTACTACTCCGAATTTATCGTCTGCTCAAACTTACTATGTGCATGCTTCGGGCACTCTAGCGGGAGATCAAGGATCAATTGTTATCACAGAGTGTGGTTTGGAAGGATATACTGGAGCTGGAACGGCAGATTATTTAGAAATTTCAAATCTATATGCGACTACGGTGAATACAACAGGTTGGGTAGCGGCTGTAGGTAATTCTTACACCAATATTAATGAGGTGAATCCTGTACTTTGGAATATACCAAATTCATTCAGTCCTTGTTCTGTTGTCTCCCGAAACGATATTGTAGGGAACCCAAACTATTGGGGAAGTAATATCTATTGGAGTCCTGGAGCGAGTTCAGGTAGTTGGGCAATTATCATTGATGACTTGGGGAATGTTGTAGATTTTGTGGCATGGGGATGGACTGCTGCAGACTTAGCAACTTTCAATCCAACCATTAATGGATTCTCAATAACTTTAGGTTCAGAATGGACTGGAGATGGCTATGATGCAACGTGTGGTGTTTCTGGAGGAGCACCTTTGAGTATTCAGAGAATAGGTAATACAGACAACAATGATCTTAGTGATTTTACCTGTCAAGCTTCTACCGTGGATGTTGTAAACCCTGGATTGGTTTGTGGTTGGTCAGCAGGAATTTCTTGTCCATACCCATATACTGTAGTTCTTGATGCTCCGCCAACAGCAAGCAATCCTGGAAGTATTAGTGTACAATGTTTTGCCGATATTCCGGCTCCAGACGTGACTGTTGTAACAGATGAAACGGATGATTATACATCGAATCCTGTCGTGACTCATGTCGGAGATGCGAGTGATGGACTTTCGTGCCCTGAAACAATTATAAGAACATACAGAATAACAGATGACTGTGGGGAATTTGTAGATGTGAACCAGACGATTACTGTTAATGATGTTACGGCACCAACAGCTTCAGCTCCTGCGACAGTAACTGTGGGTTCTCAGGCAGCAATTCCTCCGGTTGATGTATTGGATGTAATCGACGAAGCAGATAACTGTGCAGCAAGTCCAATAGTTGCTCACGTTGGTGATGTAAGTGATGGACTTTCTTGTCCAGAAACAATAACACGAACTTATTCAATAACAGACGAATGTGGTAATCAAATTACGGTAGATCAGTTGATTGTTGTATCTGATCAGACGAATCCAACAGCAAGTTCGCCGACAGCAATTAATGTCGAATGCATCGCAGATGTCCCATTGCCAGATCCTCTAGTGGTTACGGATGAAGCGGATGACACTTCAAATCCAACAGTAACTTGGGAGGATGATACCTCTGACGGGCTTTCCTGTCCAGAGACTATTTCAAGACGCTATCGGGTAACTGACACATGTGGAAATTTCATTTTTGTGACCCAAACAATTGTGGTGGAGGATATTACACCTCCAGTCCTTGACGCAGCTCCCGCGGCAATATCAGTTGAGTGTATCGGAGATATTCCACCAATGATTGACTTAAATTATGTAGATAACTGTGATGGCCCTGGCTCTGTTACAGGAGTAGATGTGGATGACGGTCTTTCATGTCCTAATCCAATAACTAGAACCTGGACTTACACTGATGCCTGTGGAAATTCTTCAACTGTTGTTCAGATTATTACTGTTGATGATATAACAGCTCCAGTATTTGATCCTCCACCTGCAGCAATTACAGTTAATTGTATCGGAGATATTCCAGCTATGATTGATTTGACTTACACGGATAATTGTGATGGACCAGGGTTGGTAACAGGAGTCGATGGTGCAATTGTTGGTGATTCATGTGGAGGAACAATAACAAGAACATGGACGGTTTCAGATATTTGTGGAAATACATCAACTGTTGATCAGGTAATCACGATCGATGACACAACTTTGCCAACGGCAAGTGCTCCAGTTGCAGTTGCGGTTGAGTGCATTGTAGATGTTCCTGCAATTGATATATTGGTTGTAACTGATGAGGCAGATAATTGTACTGCAAATCCAATAGTTGCTCACGTTGGAGATTTAAGTGATGGGCTCACATGTCCAGAAACAATCACACGAACGTACTCTGTGACGGATGATTGTGGCAATCAAATTACAGTAGACCAGATTATAACTGTAAATGACATAACAAGTCCAACAGCAA